>Ga0082212_10007522_pt1 | contig 14385 bp, 14 predicted proteins | sample TergutNt197P3_FD_71548 | JGI IMG/M metagenome (GOLD analysis project Ga0082212, IMG submission 71548) | Neocapritermes taracua P3 segment gut microbial communities from Petit-Saut dam, French Guiana - Nt197 P3 | ecosystem: Host-associated > Arthropoda: Insects > Digestive system > Gut ... | reverse complement strand
GGTTCGAGACCAAGACGCAACACACCAATCTCATCGGCATGATATTCCTTGCCGGTATTGAAAAATTTAACGAAGTCGCCGGTAGCGATACTACCGTTCACAATCTTGAAATAAGCGATAATTCCACGGAAAGAGTTGAACACCGAATCAAAAATAAGCGCCTGCAACGGGGCTTCAGGATTGCCTTGGGGAGGCGGTATCACATCCACGATGCGATTGAGGATTTCATCCACGCCCATTCCTGTTTTTCCGCTGGCTTCGATGATGGCGTCGCGGTCGCAGCCCAGCAGGTCAACAATTTGGTCTTTCACCACATCCGGCATGGCAGCAGGCATATCCATTTTGTTCAGCACGGGAATGATTTCCAGATCATACTCAATGGCTTTGTACAGATTCGAAATGGTTTGCGCCTGTATGCCCTGCGTAGCGTCCACAATCAGCAATGCGCCCTCGCACGCGGCAATGGAGCGCGACACCTCATAAGAAAAATCAACATGCCCCGGCGTGTCGATCAGGTTAAGCGTATATTTCCTGCCCTCATGCGCGTAATCCATCTGTATGGCGTGGCTCTTGATGGTGATGCCGCGTTCGCGCTCCAACTCCATATTATCGAGCACCTGATCCTGAAAATCGCGGTCGGAAATGGTGTTGGTAGCTTGTAATAGACGGTCGGCCAGGGTGCTTTTCCCATGGTCGATATGAGCGATGATACAAAAATTTCTGATCTGATCCATTGAAGGTATGACTTTAAAAAGTGCGCAAAGATAAAATTTTTCAGAATCAATGCAGCCTTCTGAAACAAAAAAGAGTGGCATCTTCCCGATGGCACTCTTCCTAACACAGAAACTAACTACTTAAACTAAAAACTATGTGTTATTCACCCAAACTAACTAAAATCTGCAACCGATGAATAACATCATTTTCATCTTTCTTTAAATTGATAAACATTATGATGCTGCAAAGATAAGAAATATTTTTGATATATGAACAAATTTTTCAAAAAAAATGTTCAATAAGGTTATCTTTGCCGCCCAAACTTCAAAAATAAACCGTGAATCGTTTTTTATCTCTTCTGACAGTGTTGTTTTTGTGCTGTTTTTCGGCTGTGTCAACGGGTCAACTCCTGTACAAAGACACCATTCAGGTGGTGGCTGTGGGCGACATCATGATGGGAACGATTTTTCCCAAAGGCGAGTATTTGCCGCCCAACAACGATTGCAGCCGTTCGTTCAGCATGGTGAAGCCTTATTTTGCCAATGCCGATATTCTTTTCGGAAACCTCGAAGGAGCCATGACCGATTCGAGAGTTGGCGCCAAAAACTGCAACAATCCGGAATGGTGCTACACCTTCGGGATGCCTACCGGTTTTGTTCACTGCTTAGTTGATGCGGGATTCAACATCCTGAGTTTAGCCAACAACCACATGGGCGATTTCGGCGAACAGGGACGCATATCTACCGTGCAGACATTGACCAAGGCCGGTATTCGTTACGCCGGATTGTTGAGTTGCCCCACGGCAGAATTTGTCAAAGATGGCGTGAAATACGGTTTTTGTGCGTTTGCTCCCAATAAAGGAACGGTGGATGTGAAGGATATTCCTGCGGCGCAGGAAATTGTCCGCCGATTGAAAGACAAGTGCGATATCGTCATTGTTTCGTTTCATGCAGGCGCCGAAGGTAGCAGTTATCAGCACGTAACACGTCAGACGGAAACCTTTATCGGCGAAAACCGCGGTAATGTGTACGAATTTGCTCATAAGATGATCGATGCCGGAGGCGATATCCTGCTGGGGCATGGTCCGCATGTAACGCGCGCCGTTGAAATATACAACAACCGGTTTATCGCTTACAGTATGGGGAATTTCAGCACGTTCAGCCGTGTGAATGTAGCAGGCGTCAATGGTCTTGCGCCGATTTTCCGCATCTTTACCACCCCCGACGGATGTTTCATCAAGGCGCATATCACACCCACCCGGCAGCCTGCCGACGACCGCACTCCCCGCTACGACCCCGATGGTCGCGTCATTTCGGTAATCCAAAGCCTTACCCGCGCTGATTTCCCCGAACTGAACATTCAAATCACCGACGACGGTTGGATAACGATCCCCGATGGCCATTGCGCTGAAAGGTTGAAAAAGGTTGAAAAGATAGAACCGTTGAAAATGATAGAGATGAAGATTTTGAGACCGTAAGATGAAGTCATTGTTTCAACCTTCTCTCATCGAAGCCGGATGCGATGAAGCCGGACGCGGATGCTTAGCCGGCCCTGTGTTTGCGGCAGCGGTCATCCTTCCTAAAGATTTTACACACGATACGCTCACCGATTCGAAAAAACTGAGCAGCAAGCAACGTTATCTTTTGCGTGATGAAATCGAGGAAAAAGCCGTTGCATGGGCAGTAGCATCGTGCGACAATCGCGAAATCGACAAAATCAACATCCTGAAAGCATCGGTGCGCGCCATGCACAAGGCTGTGGAGCAGTTAACCGTGCGTCCGGAGTTTTTGATCATTGACGGCAATTATTTTATCCCCTATCCCGACATTCCGCACCGGAGCATTGTAAAAGGCGATGCTCTGTTCTATTCAATTGCCGCCGCATCGGTGTTGGCCAAAACTTACCGTGATGATTACATGATACAACTTGCCGCCGAATTTCCGCAGTATCATTGGGAAAAGAACAAAGGTTATCCTTCGGCGGAGCATCGCAACGCTATTGCCGAACATGGCATTACGCCGTTTCACCGGCGGTCGTTTCAATTACTGTCAAATCAACCGAAGATAATCTTTGATTTTCAGTGTTTTTAACCCGACACATGTATATCAATAATCAGAAATTACACATTTTTTCGCCAAAAGTTTAGGTGGTGAAACTGTGTATCCATAAAAATCATTATTTTTGTCCCGAAATCTTTTAGGGGTGTCTTGCAAAAGACTGAGAGCATACCCATTGAACCTGATCCGGACCATACCGGCGTAGGGATAAAGATTGCCGTCGCGGGGCAATTCTCTTCATCGCGTTCCTGCATCTCACCAATTCCCCTTTTTTATTTCAAGTTTGAAGTTTCAGGTTTGAAGTTTCAGGTTTTGGCTTGAACTTTAAACAATAATTTAAAAATTAAACTAAAATGGAAAAAGTATTTTTTTTCGCATTTTCCTGTTATACTTTGGGGTTGTATGCCCAAACCGACTCCATCCAACAGATGAATTTATCGGAAGTCGTGGTTTCGTCCACTCGCGCCAACTATCGCACGCCAACCACATTCACCAATCTGAAAGCCTCGGAGGTCAGTAAAATCATGGTGATGCCCGAAGTTCCCAATGCTATTGCATTTAGTCCGTCGGTGGTGATGACTTCCGAAAACGGCGCCGCCATCGGCAATCAAACTTTCCGTGTGCGCGGGAGCGATGCTACCCGTACCAATGTAACCTTCGACGGCGTACCGCTGAACGACGCCGAAAGTCAGGCTGTATTCTGGGCGAATATGCCCGATTTGACGTCGTCGTTGCAAACGATGCAGATACAGCGGGGCGTGGGTACATCGGCAAACGGAGCTGCCGCCTTCGGTGCAACGCTGAACATGCAGGCCGCACAGCCAGCCGTCAGTCCGTACGGACAGGTGAGCGCCGCTTATGGTTCGTTCAACACTTTTAAACTGAATGTTGCCGCAGGAACGGGGCGCAGCAGGAAGGGCTGGAACGCCGATTTGCGTTATTCGCTCGGGCAGACCGACGGCTACATTGACCACAGCGGTTCCAACCAGCAATCGTTATTTTTTACAGGCGGTTATTCGAGTAGCCGACGAATCATAAAAATGAATCTTTTCCATGGCGACCAGCATACGGATATTTCTTGGGAAGGCGTACCTGAAGCTCAAATGGTCAAAAACCGCCGTTATAACCCATCCGGTCTATATACCGACAGCAAAGGCAATATGGTACGATACAACAACGAAACCGACAATTACCGCCAAACGCATATCCATCTGCATTATACAGAGCAGTTAAGCGAACGATTTAAACTGAACGCCACGCTGTATTATACCCGTGGCAAGGGTTATTACGAACAGTACAAAGAAGCGGCCAAACTATCGAAATACGGACTTCCGGCGTACAGTGACGGAACAACAACGATTTCGGCTACCGACCTGATCCGCCGGAAATGGTTAGACAACGATTTGTGGGGCGCCATCGCAACGGCAACATATACAACCGGCAGAACCAGCGCTCTTCTGGGCGTTTCGGGCAATTATTTTGATAATAATCATTACGGCAATATCATTTGGGCGCAACATTCACAGGCTGTTCCTTCCGGTCACGAGTGGTACCGAAGCGTCAGTAAAAAGCCCGATATAAGCGCCTATATGAAGGTGACACAACAAATCGGGCGTCGCTGGTATGCTTTCGGCGATATGCAATGGCGGTACGTTGGCCACAGGATGAACGGGCTTGATGATGATTTGGCGGATATCATACAAGAAAAGAATTATCATTTCTTCAATCCGAAGGCAGGCATTACCTTTGCCATCACGCCGCAACAACGCGCTTATGCCTCGTTTGCAGTCGGGCATCGCGAACCGACGCGCGCCGACATTAAGGATGCGCTCAAATACGGCGGCACGTCCATTCCGCGACCCGAAACACTCTATGATGTGGAAGCAGGTTACGAACTGAATCATCATGTATGGAAGGTTGGCGCTAATTACTTCTATATGTATTACATCGACCAGTTGGTCAACACCGGAAAAATGAACGATGTAGGTTACGCATTAATGGAGAACGTGCCGCATAGTTATCGTACAGGTATTGAACTAACCTTGGGCATTCGTCCGGTAAAGGCGCTGCAAATCAACGGAAATATTGCATATAGCCGCAACAAAATCATAAACTATGTGGCCTATGTGGACGCTTCAACCGAAGATTGGGAACCACTGCCGCAGCGTGAAGAACATCTGGGAACTACCGACCTCGCCTTTTCACCCGAATGGGTTGGTGCGGCAGATGTTTCGTACCAAATCATCAAAGGCTTGTCTGTTAGTTTAACAGCAAAATATGTCGGAAAGCAGTATTATGACAACACATCCAGCGCCGACCGCCGGTTGAACGCATATTTCGTGAACAATGCCCTGATGCAGTATCAGTTTGATTTCAGAAAGTTTTACGTGGGATTGCAGTTTTCTGTAAATAACCTCTGGAATGCCGGTTATATTTCAAATGCGGCTGTATATCGCTGGGATGTAGGCGATGAAAAAATAGTGGACAGATATTTCTTTCCGCAGCCTTTCCGAAATTTTATGCTGAAACTGACCGTGGGAATCCATTGACCAGAGAATTATAACTTCATCGTCCGAATATTTTCTTTCCATGCGCCGGGATGTCGCCATTTTATCCAAAAACCCTTCAATGCTTGAAGTTCATCTTTGTCGTAGAATCTGAATAAGTATAATACGAGCGGGTAGCATATCAGCAGTATAGTTTTGATACTCAATCGCCAGGCAAGGCTCCAATCGCGGATAAGGTAAGCGGTGAAGCAAATCAATACGCCTATTCCAATAGACAGGAATATTTTCCGGAACTCATAAGAGACAGGATAATAACGTTGGGCGTAACGGAGCATCATACCGAAATAGATAATTTGCGACAGCAAAGTGGATAATCCTGCCCCGATGGCGCCTAAGAAAGGGATGAGCAATATGTTCAAACCAAGGTTCAGGAGCGATACAAATACAACGACAGAGGCTATAACCCCTGTCCGTTTAACGATATGAAGACTATAGGTGGCCTGATCTTTCATCATACCAAACAGGATGCCGAAAGCAATAAACGGGATGACCATGTAAGCATCCCAATATTCGGGTTTTCCAGCGGATAATATTTTTACGGCTTCCTGCCCGAACATGGAAATAGCCATCACAGGAAGTAACAAGCCGAAGGTAAGATAGGTCATCAGTTTGGTATAAAACCGTTGGGCATTGGGCTTTTCCGCCATTTGGAACACCATTGGGAAAACAGCCATACCGATAGGTTGCACGAAAATCATTTTTAGTGCATTCGCTAATTTAAATCCCAACGCATACACGCCGGCGCTCGCCAGACCGGTAATGAAGGTAAGACTGAAACGGTCGGCAACTCCCAGCAAAACACCGAAAAAGGACGAAAGAAACAATGGTAAACTGAAATGTAACATCTTTACCAATATGTTTTTCTCAAATTTTAAAACGGTATTTCTAATGATATGAGGAATAAACATAGCGAGATAAACCATTCCTCCTATGACCTGCGCTTCGTAAATGCCTTCTAATTTACGGTCAAGGACTACGATAAACAGAATGGTACATACCAATACCACGCTCAACCGTATGATGATGTTGCGGGTATATTGTAATGATCTTGATTGCGCCCGGCACAGTGTTGCAGGTATGGTGCCAATCAGTTCCAAGCCGGCGGAACACAACATCAGCCGTACCAATCGGCTATAATCTCCGGAATCAAAAAGTAAGCGGGAAATGTTGGAAGAAAAAGGGAAACAGCAAATATTGAACAGTACGGCAATGAATGTGATAACAGAAAGCAATGTGAAAAAAGTTGATTGCCGGCGTCCTTGTAATTCCTTGTCGGAATACCAGCGTATAAAGGCCACATAAAGGTTCAGGCCGGCCAGCGTAACCATCACTTGAAAAGAGGCTTCCAGCGTAGCCAGCATCCCGTATTCAGCGGCAGTCAACTTAACCAAATAAAAGGGCAACAGGATAAAGCCGACAATCTTACCCGATATATTTCCCAAGGCATAGATGGCCGAATCTTTGGCTAATGGTTTGAGATGCTGGAGCATGAAAATATTTTTGCGAAGACAAAAGTAATAGTTTTTTCTCCGTATTTTCTTTGGAAAAGAAAAATATTTCTATTTTGTAACTGTTATTAAGATAATTGATGATGAAGTTCTATAACAGACAAAAGGAATTGGAACTACTTGCCCGTAATTTAGAGCAATCGAAAAAAATGGAAAAATGCTTTCGGTATCGTAAAAAAGTTATATTTTTGCAGTGATTTAAGTTTAAGAAATCATGGGAAATATGACAAACATACCATCGGCGACCGCTGAAAGTTTTTGGGCTGCTTTGCAGGCGCTAACCGAAAGGCAGGCAGAAACCGACCGTATCATAACCGAAAGGCAGGCAGAAACCGACCGACAAATGGCAAAAACCGACCGACAAATATCAAGGCTGGAAAAACAGATAGGCGGAGTTTCCAATAATCATGGATTATTTGCCGAAGAGTACTTTATCAATTCATTGGAAGAAAGCGAAAAGACCTTATTGGGTGAAAAGTTCGATAAATTGATAAAAACTAAAATAGTTGAAGACGAGGATAATAGAACAAAAGGCGAATTTGATATTGTGTTAGTCAACGGAAAATCGGTTGCCTTTGTCGAGGTAAAGTTCAGGGCACGGGATAAGCACGTGGACAAAGTGTTGAAAAAAGTCAAACCATTCAGAGACAGATTCCCCGAATATCAAAATCATCAACTGTATTTGGGTTTGGCGTCAATGGTTTTTGATGAAGATATTGAAGAGAAGTGTAAGGAAAATGGTATTGCGGTTATTAAGCAAGTAGGCGATACGGTTGTCATATACGATGAAAATTTAACAACATTTTAAGTTTCAGTCAAATTGCTGGTTAAAAGAAGATTGGAATAACGCATATCCGGCAAAATTGTTGAAAAATTAGATACGTTTAACCACGATAGGTTACGGATCAATATGGATGCACCGGTGATGATAACAGACAGCGGAGGGTTACTTCCCGATGCACCAAAGTTGATTGTCACTACGGATGATCAACTGTTTTCCGGCAACGGCAATTGACGCCCTGCAATGTTCGTCTAACTGGTTTGTTGCAATGATTTCAGCAGGTTTTTTGGGATCTTCAGACGGTTTCAATACGGTTGTTGTTCCCTGTTCCGACAGAACGTAGATTTTCCCGTCGGCAAAGATCGGAGATGGATTCAATGCTCCGCTCCTTAGTCGAAGCTGCCAAAGAATTTCGCCTGTGGCTGCGTCCAGACAGGAAAAGGCGCCGCCATCAGAGCAAGTATACAAACATGGTTTCACATACAAAAACGAAGATATCATCGGAGAATTACGGCTTTGCTCCCAAGCGATATGGGTTGCCGTACAGTCGCCTTGACCATCAGGACGAACCGCCCGTATCGGGTCGGTTCCCGACGGCGTCGAGTAAACCAAACCGTTGCCGATGGCGGGCGACGGGACGCACGGTTCTCCGTTACTGGCTACAGTCCAGATCAGTTTGCCATCGGCAGGATCGAATCCCTGAATCACGTTGCCAGCCGGACTGATAATCTGATCCTTGCCGCCGACCTGCATCACAACGGGCGTAGCATGTGCAATGCGCGACATACCCCGCTTTCCCCGCCAACGTTCCTTTCCGGTGTTCTTATCAAGAGCGAGCAAGTATGATTTGTCCCAGGGTTCCTGCCAGCCAAGTCCCTTTGGTTCTTCACGGTTACTGGGATTGACGGCCAAAAGAAGCAGATCGCCGTACAGGATCGGGGAGGTTCCCATACCGTGCTGGGAATAATAATCGAGATCGGCATTGATCCACCGGACGTTTCCGTCGAAATCCAGAGCCGCAATACCACCGCCACTGAAAACCACAAATACGTTTTTACCATCCGTAACGGGCGTCGGTGTTGCGTAAGAATTCATTTCATGCCTGTGTTGTTGTGGCTTTTGAGTGAAAACGATCTTGTTCCAAAGGATTCTGCCTGTCTTGCGATCCACGGCAATAACATGGCAATTTTTGCCGTCGTCTGTCGCTGTAGTCAAAAAAACATGGTCGTTCCATACAACCGGTGATGACCAGCCTTCGCCCGGAATATATGTTTTCCATGCAATGTTTTCTCCGGCGTTCCAACGTAGCGGAAGACCGGTCGCATCAGAAATTCCCTGACCATTGGGACCCCGAAATCGCGCCCAGTTTTCCGGATTCTGAGCCGAAGTTGTAACAAAAGCAAAAATGCAGCATGCGCAAAGAAGAATCGTGTTTTTCATCTGTATACTTTTTATCATTACTGAGCGGCAAAAATAATAAAAAAACAAACTTGTTAATCGAGTGAATATTGATTACAGCAATTAAGTATATCTTTTCCAATATTTTTTCACGCGACTCTCTTTTGTCGGTATATCATGAAGTGGACGGACAATGGAGCAAAACGGCGTTGGCCTTATGAAACAATATCAACTCTACGCTGTTTGGCAAAGATAATAATCAGTGCTTGCGGCAGGAAAAGCCAAAATCCCGAACCCGGCTCAACAATACACCCGAAAATCGTAAAAACCAAAAGACTGTATCCAAAAGACAGAGGCGCCGGTTTTTGTTCTCTTTTTATGTAGAAATGCAGAACCTGTCCAAGCAGGATAACAAAAATTCCACAAATAAAGAACCACAATGCAAATTCATGTGTGACTTCACGTGACATCACATTTATCAAAAATCCGTCCCGAATAATTTCCACAAACGCTTCCCACCCAAGAGCAATTGCTACAACGGTATGGAGTATCCCTGTTGCAACGAGGAATATTCCGCTATACTTCCAAATTTTCATATTCTTCATTTCGATTAATAAGAGCACAAAATTAAGTTTTTATCCGATTGAAACAATATTTTATGAATATCGGAAGGAAATTATCCGGATAGTTTTTTTATATAAAAAAGTCTGAACAAAACGATAATTCACTCATGGGAACCTCTAAAAACTCTCAACGTCATGCTGAACTTGTTTCAGCATCTCCTCAAATTCAGGAGATTGCGGGTCATGCCCGCAATGACAGGAGCGTTACAAAAGGGGTTTTTAGAAGTCCCCTCATGTTCAAGTTGGCGTTTCGTTGATTTTGAAAATTTTCGTCTTTTAATTTCTGTATCAATCAAATTCTGTTTTTATGTCCTTTCATATTCGTTATATAATTAAAAACCTCGCTTACAGCATTTTCAAAAGATTTGATGAAACGGGTAATATCTTTATTGCTGATAGTTAAGGCCGGATCAATTCTAAAGGTTTCGGTGTTGGGACGCCGGACAAGAATAATCCTCTGTTCCAACAGTTTTTCATTAACAAGCCGGGCCACAGACATACCGTCTCTGCGAACAAAATCAATTGCTATCATTAGACCTCTTCCACGTACTTCGTTAATCACGCCATATCTGTTCTTTATCCTATTCAATTCCGACTTTATAATTTCACCCTTTTTTTCAGACGCAGTAATCAAACGCTCCGTTTCCAGCACATCAATCACTTCGCTTGCTACCCGCGCACCGAGCGGATCATTTTGATGCGATTGGGAATAGTGAAACGTTTCATAATCAATCCTTTTCGCAATATCTTCCGAGCAGGCGACACAGGAAACAGGATAACCGTTCCCAAGCCCTTTTCCGATGGCGACTATATCCGGCAGGACGTCATAATGATTGTACCCGAACCAACGCCCTGTGCGCCCCATTCCTGTTGTAATCTCGTTACAGATTACGATCCCGCCATTGGAACGGATGGCGTCAATGATTGCAGTAATTAACTCCGCAGGTGGAAACCGTACAAATCCGGACGAACTTCCCGGCTCAAAAACAAACGCCGCAATCTCTGAAAACGGGATGTCGGACATTGTTTTGTTATTCAGCCAATCCCAAAAGAGCCATTCGTCTTTGTTTTCAAAAGAACCGTACGATGAGAGAAAACTGTCGCTCATCGTCAACATCCGTTTTCTGCCTGTAACGTGCTTGCCGATGCGTATGGCAAGATCAACCGCTTCGCTTCCGGAATTAAGAAAGAGGGTTTTTCCGTTTTCGAGGCCGGTGATGGCCAAGACCTTTTCGGCAGTTGTTTCTACAATCGGATTCACATAACAGTAACCGGTGTGCATTATTTCAGCAGCCTGCCTGCTTATTACATTCACAACGCGAGGATGACAGTGTCCAATGGAAGTGCACCACACGCCCGATTCCATATCAAGGTAATCGTTCCCCAGTGAATCGTACAAAAGACAATTTTCTGCCCGAATGATATCCGGATACAAAAGTTCGTGTCCAATACAGTTTAAAATATTTTTCATACGAAAATAAATTCTGTTTATACTACATATCCACGGTCGCTTTTCGATTTTAACCTGATAAAATGATTCAAAAAACGTAAATAGCCGTCAACCGGCAACCACGATGAATCTGTTTGAGTTTCTATACATTGTTGTTCTCAAAACCAATCCATGAAATCTTTATAACCCGTTTTCATCCCATGCGTCAGATCAAATCCGTTGCCAATCAGGGAAATGCGGTTTATCTTATCATCACCGGAAACATTTTCGTTTTTAGATAAGATTTCGGCAATCTTTTCTACATTTTCTTCTATTGTCCTCTTTATTTCCGCCATAACTCCTGCTTGTTAATTAGGACGTAAAAATAGTGTTTTCAATTCACATCTGCGCTCACATTTTTATCGGTTGGATACGCGGAAGCAATAATTGAATGATTATCAGCGCAATAAAATATCCGAAAGCCGCAACGGTAAAAGGAATTACATAACCTTCAGGCCCTTTCCCCTGTAATACCATTCCGATCAGTAACGGTGCGATAACGCCGCCCATAGCTCCTGCAAATCCGCCTAATCCTGAAACAGAAGCAGTAACTTTTTTAGGAAACACATCGCCCATCAGGCTGAAAATATTTGCCGACCAACCGCAATGCCCTCCGGCAGCAACAGCGATTAATGCTACGGCAGCCCATACATGATCTACGTGAGGAACAAACATCACGGGCAAAGCGCAAACGGCGCAGGCCAGCATACTCAATTTTCTCCCCCGGTTGAGATGACTGCCTTGCTTCAACAGTTTGGACGATAACCATCCCAAGCCAATCCCGCCGCACCACGACACAAGATATATCGTGAAAAACGGCAACCCAATCTCCGAAAGATTCAGTCCGAATTTGGTATACAGATATTTGGCGCCCCAAAAGAGATAAAACCACCAAATAGGGTCGGCTATAAATTTCCCGACAAGGATAGCCCACATCGCACGGAATTTCAGCAATTTAAGATAGGATACTTTTTCTGTTGTTGCTTCCTCGGCATCGCCCAGTATATAATCCCGTTCGGCAGCATTAACTTTCCTGTTCTGTTCAGGTTTTGAATAAAGGAGCATCCAAAAAACAATCCAGATCATCGCAATTGGGAATGTCCATACAAAGGCGGTACGCCATGAGTCGAAAAACACAACAACGGCAGGGATGACCAATGGCGCTATCATGGTGCCCATGTTGGAGCCTCCGTTGAAAATACCAACGGCAAGCGCCCGTTCCTTTTTGGGAAACCATTCGGTTACGGTCTTTATAGCTACCGGAAAATTACCCGATTGTCCGATAGAAAGCGCAAAGCGGCTAACGGCGAACCCAATCCATGACGAAACTAACGAGTGCGCCAGCTGAGCCACACTCCATAATCCCATGGCAATAGCATAACCTTTCCGGGTACCTATCCTGTCTATCAATCGTCCCATGATCAGAAAACAAATGGCATAACCAAACATGAAAGACGAAGTAATAAAACCATATTGTTTTTCGGTCCAGCCAATCTTATCCTGCAGATACGGCGCCATAATTCCCAATGCGGCGCGGTCGATATACAGTAAAGTGGTGGCTACGAACAACAAGGACAGAATGAACCACCTGATGTTGGTTTTCTTATGTTCCATCACAGTATTTTATCTTGTGGCGTCGGCTACGCCTTTGATATAACTTATTGATTCGATTGCCGCGGCAAAACAGTTTTCTTTATTGGCAGTCAATTCGATATTGCAGTATCCGCTGTATTTAAGCTTGCGCAATGTGCGTACAAAGGCGGGGAAGTCAATGATACCGCGTCCTAATGCACAAAGTTGACCTGCTTTACTTGCTTCGGTTGCATCAGTCAGGTGAATATCATATACCCGCTTATGGTATTTCTTCAAATCGCGGAAAGGGTCAGACCCATAGCGCGTGGTATGCGCAATATCTATGCAAACGCCAATACGTGGGTCAAGGTCTTTCACATGCTGGAACACATCATCGGAATCGGGATACAGCGGAACATCAGGCCCATGCGTATGTATCGCATAAAAAGCATCGTATTCCTTTACCTTTTTATCAACGTATGGAAGCAGTTCATAATTAGGCACTCCAACGAGCAATTTCACACCAACACGGCGGAAATAGTCAAATGCCCTGTCCACTTCTGCTTCTGTTCGCATGTAAATGGGGCCTACGCCGCAGCCGGTTACATTTTTAGTCGCTAATTTAGCATGGAAAGCCGCTATTTCTTCCTGCGTACTACTCAAAGGAAGATGAAAATCCTTGATACACAGATAACGCGCATCCATTTTTTGCATCATCTCCAAAGTAGCATCCAGGTCATAATCCCTGAAAGTGTATCCGGCAAAAGATATCTTGAAAAGATCACCCTGTCCGGCCTTTGATAACGTGTTTCCATACGTATCATTAATAGGAAGCGCTGAAATTGCCCCCATAGCCAGCAAACCTTTACCGGCTTTTTCTAAAAAATCTCTTCGTGTTGTCATAGGTTTATTATATAATTCATTGTTACTAAAATCTCGTACCTTCAAGCGTTCAAAAAAACGACAAAAAAGCAAATATATTTACATAAATTACTGATAATTAGGAATATTGCGAAATATTTCCAAACACAAAAAACAAATATGCCAAAGCACAAAGAAAAAAAACAAATATCAGAAATGCAAACAATAATTATAAGCAAAAATCCGTGTTCATCCGTTTAATCTGTGTCATCCGCGTTCTATTATGAATAATGCAGGATAGAAATTAGCTCAGCAAATAATGATGATATATAGAGTTTACATATGCAGAAAAATTTATTGAAATTTTGATACGGTTGCCCTGATTTGGTAACGGAACACTTGCTTTAGAATACTTTTTTATTTACTTTTGTCGTTTCATCAGAAAGCAAAACAATGTAATAAAATAAAATGTATCAATGCGTTACGAATTTATTATCTTTTTCTTGAAACATAGTGTTGTGTTTCGGTGATACTTCGTAGCGGCGTAATGGCAGCTATAGCCCGGTAGACAATTTTGTGCGATTTTTAACGTTAAAACTCTCGCAGGAAGTTTTGTGTAAGTCGCCACTACGCCAAGCCGTCAAGCCGCCAAACGATAAAGACCATTAACCCAAAATAATCTTCAACCTAAACTCAAAATCGAAAAATGTAATGTCAAAAACTTATCAGGAAATCAACGAAAAAATAAAAAGCGGAAAAGCCGTTGTACTCACAGCGGAGGAAGTTTCGGAATTATCCAGAACCGCAAGTCCGAA
>Ga0082212_10007521_pt1 | contig 14386 bp, 14 predicted proteins | sample TergutNt197P3_FD_71548 | JGI IMG/M metagenome (GOLD analysis project Ga0082212, IMG submission 71548) | Neocapritermes taracua P3 segment gut microbial communities from Petit-Saut dam, French Guiana - Nt197 P3 | ecosystem: Host-associated > Arthropoda: Insects > Digestive system > Gut ... | reverse complement strand
GGTGTTGTCTTTTACATTTGGAATATTAAAATCGCCCAACAAAACATAACTTATTTCTTCTTTTTTTGCGCGACTTGCAAGTACTGAGGTTATTGCATTTATTTCATTGGCGCGTTTTTCCATATCTGCTTTGGAGGTTGAGCCATAAAAAATATGCACTGTGGTTAAAATGAATTTAAACCAGTTTCCCTGAAAGGAGATGCAATAGGGAGTGCGTGCAAATTGCAGTCCGTCGTTTATGAGTTTGTTTTTGGGTAAAACGATTTCGCCTGCCAATTTTTTGAATGAGATTTTACTTTTGTCGTAGATAAAAGCCATTCTTTCACAGCCTCCTGCGCTGCCGTCGGTAGAATCGGAAACAAAATAGTCCCAATTTAGATTGAGCAACGAAACAAGGTCTTGCAATCCTTGCATATTGGAAGCCACCTCTTGCACCGCGACTATATCGAAACGGCTAATAATTTCCGCGATGTAGTGCAGGCTTTCTTTTCGGCGGTTGTCGCCAAATTCTCGGATGTTCCAAGTGGCAAGCAACAGGGTGTCCGTAGCGGTTTTTTGTGGAATTTCATTGTCTAACTGTGTGCGTAACTTCAAGAGGTTGTTGATGGTGCGCAACCTCTCTACTTTGGTCATTCTTTTTAGGGGGTAATAATGGGGCATGGGGTTAAAAATTTATGGTGCGAAAGAAGCATTTTTTTCACACTTTATTATTAATTTTTACATCTACTCTTTATTTTTACATCTACTTTTATTGTAGCGTGTAATTGTTCTATTATTAGTTGAATATGTTGTTTTTCCTTGTCTTTTCTGTTTTCTTACATCTACTCTCTATTTTTACATCTACTTTTTACTTTCAATTTTTTATGCAAGTTTCCAAACGGGATATTTATCTGTGTTAGAGGTGTTTTTGATAACTTTTTCCTGCTTTGATAATTTGGCTACGATATTGGTTATTTTTCGTAATCGTTTGTTTTCTGGCTCGTCGGGCGATAAAGTTGGCATTATCATATTTACAATATCTTCTCTTGTGGCAGAGCCTTTTTCTACTCTGCTACCGCACATCATCTTTATACTCATTTAAGTTGTTTATTAACGTTTTTTCTTACTTACCAAACAATTCATAGAAAGATTTTTTATTGCTACTTTTTATTTTATTGCTATAATTTTTTATTTATTTTGTATTCAACAAGTTAATTGTTTTTTTTGTGTTTTTTTTCTTAACTTTTATTGCTACTTTTTTTTTATTGCTACAATTAAGCGTTTTCTTCTCTCAATTTCCAGACAGGGTATTTTGGGGTTTGGGATATGTTTTTTATTATAAAATCAGTAGAAGACATTTTTACAAGAATATTTGATATTTTCTTTTGCTTTTTATCCATTGGTATATCGAAGGGCAAGGTTGGCATGATAAGGGTTTCAATATCTTCTCTTGTGGCATATCCTTTTTCTTTTATGTAGTTTAATATCACTTTTTTATATTCACTATATGGTATGTTTTCAACTCTATCTTCGGTAATTATTTGTATATTGGGTAGCCAACCTGCTATTAGTTTTAAGTCGCGTAAGCGACCGGCTTCCTGTTCTGTAATTGTTTTTTTCTTTTGCACTTTATCTAATGCAATCACATCTTCCAATTTCAAATCAGAGCGAGTTTTTAATAGGTGAGCGTAATTATCGTTGATAATTTCACCGAGAATGGTAACTCGAGTGCGAGTTTCGTCGGAAATATCATAATCGGGCATGGGAAAAAAACGCTCTTTTTGCTTGGTAAACATTTTTTTAATTCCGCTGCCAACGGTATCTATCATATTGAGATTTACCATAGCCTCAGCCAAAAAAGGGTTACGGTAGTAGTGCTGCGGGCTGTCAAATTTAATGGCTTCCTCTACGGAATCGGGAATAAAACCGCCTACATTCTCAAAAATGAGTTTGGTTTTGTATTCCAACAAATGGATACGCCCACTTTTGTCATAAGCCTGATGTGCCACACAGTTATGTAATGCTTCTCTAATTACCCAATTATCATACTGATAGACTTCATCCGGAAACAGTGTATTAAAACCCAAATGCCGGTATTTCAAGTTACGAATTTTGGAAAGCGCTTTTTCTACGGTTAAAATAAACGGCGTATGAAAATGCTCGTAATCGCTTGGGTCATCTTTCAATATCCACGATATTTGCGCAATAGCCGGTGAGATAAAATGATTTGATTCGTTTTTGCCGAGAAGAAGTATTGCAGTATTTGTAATTTTACCATCAATGGTTACTTTGGCTTTATTCAAAAAAGTAACTTCATCCCAAATATCAACATCGTCTATTAATGAAGGATTTTTTAGTTTGTATTGTTCTCGTGCTTTTAGAATTGCCTCTTTATCCAAATGTTCAATGGTGGCTTCGGGAACGATATTGCGCGACCAGTCTCTGCCGATTGCCTGATTGCGGATGCGTTCTATCTTTTCAATATTAAGCGCAACCAAACTTTCATTGGCACGACCGTAGTAAAATCCTTCAAAGGCTATTGGAATACCTTGCGGCGCAGCAGGTATTTGAAACATTACCACCCTGCCTTCCGGTTGTTGCAATTCGTAGATTTCTATGAATGAAATGTTTTGTGTGGTTTTGTCGCCAATCTCTTTTTTCAGGCTGTCTAAATCTTTGCGTTGCATACGGTATTGGCTACCAACAATCCGGTGTTTTTTATCTTCCACTCCGAAAATGAGCCATGCGCAAGTTTTACCTTTCAAATTGGCTTCGTTGCTCAGCGCAGAAAAGTATTTGCCAATTTTGTCGAAATGGTAATTTGTTTTTGCCTCTTTGAACTCAATAATTTCATTTTCAGCAGGGAGTGCAAGGGCGTTGGATAGTAGTTGGTGGAGGGCTTGAGGGGTCATTGTTTTTCGGGGGATTTTAGACCGCGAAAATAATTAAAATCCTTACAAATAGAAAAATGAGGCAAACTTTAATGGTATCTGGATTCCACTATTCGCTTCAACATTTTTAAAAATTTAGCCGTTTCAGAATAATGATGACACTTTTCCCCAATTGAATTTTTAAGAACGCCTAGATAGGCTTCGCCTTTTTTTACTTGTAATTCAAGCTCATCTGTCGGCAAATCTTGTAAATCTTTTTTAGTGGCATATTTTTTCATTTGTCTATTGATTGTACGTAAAATCCGGGCGTAAAAAAAGTTAACTTAGAAAGTTTTACAAGTCTTATCCAATCCGAATCTATTGAAATAATTCCTGCTTCCCGCATAATATCTTCTCTTTTACAATTGGTCAAAATTTCTTGAAATTCCTTAAAAAGTTTATCACTTACCTTTTTATAGGAATCCCACAAACTATATTCAGAATCTGTAAGAAGATATTCCTTTTTAAGTATCTGTTCATTGGAAATTTCGGAGGAATATTCATAGCCTTTTTTAGTCTTTTGAAGTTCACCAAGTTGATATCTGCGATACATTAGTTGCAGTTTCATATTTTTTACAATTCTTTATTTTGATTTTGATTTACTCATTACAGCATAAATAATAACCCCACCAACTACAGTAACTGTAACAATAGCAGACAGAGCACGTTTTCCATTCACTATTTTCTTTGCTTTCCTATATGCTTCTCTATAGGTATCTGCATCATTTTGCATGCACCGAGGAAGTGAGCCTAAGGCTTCTGCCTTTTCTACCTCATCAACAGCAAGTTTATAATTATTGATATAGCTTTGCATGGTTGGCTTGTTGGCTGTCCATTTAGGTTTCGCAATGGCTTCTGCTTTTTTATAATACCCTTTGGCTTTATCCATGTATTCTTGTTGCTTAGCAAGATTTTTTGTTTCTTCAACTTTTCGCCTGTACGTTGCATTTTGTGGTAATAAGTTTAAGGCTTCGTTGTAGTACTTCAAGGCTTCTGAACAATTACACTTTTTTAAATATTCATCACCTTCTTTAATCCATCGCTCTGCATCTGTGATGACTGATGAAGAACTAATTGGTCCATTATACATCTTTTCGATTATTTTGTCTCCCGGATTAACTATTTTTACTATTGTGTCATAATAATTTCTATGGAAAATAATAATCGTTGCCGCATCGGAACCGGGTAGTTCAACTTTACAAATGCCTTTATTATTTCCTCGTTCTACAATACCTGTTCCTTTTATTTCTACGCGATAATTATCCAAGGGTTTGTTATCTTTGTCCAATACTGTTACTTCAACGGTATTATCTTCAGCGTTTATTATAAAATTTTTCTTTTCTTTTGATTTTAAACTACCAACCACGTAAGTTTCCGTTTGAAAACCTTCACCAATAATTCTTATACTAAATTTTGAAGTTTCCTGAGGTTCTATACATAGAATATGGGCTTTATAAAATTCGGAATATTCAGAGTTTTTAATAGCATTTTCCGGATAAACTGCTTTAAATTCTAATTTTTTGATTGCCGAATAAAATACTATTATTCCTAAATTTCCATCATTACAAATATTTGTAGGAATTACGTCTTCACAGGGAGTTATAATCATCTTTGACAAATTTTGCGAGTATATCGCACTCAAACTGAAAAATAACATTGCTAATATTAATACGATTTTTTTCATTTTTCTTTAATTTTATGTTAATATTATATTTATTTACAGGCATTTGGATTATAAAAGCAATTAAAGTCGTAGGTGTCTGCTTTTTGATTTCGCGGAAGGTCTTCCCAAGCCCTCACCCATATTGTTGGCTTTTCTTCATTAGTAAAATCTATTACAAGTGTTAGCCAGCCTTCGTCGTTATAATTTATTTGCCCTTTTGAATCCCATTTTTGCCACAATTTTACCAAATAAACTTTTTCTTCGTTACCTTGCATTACTTCTATATCTTCAAAATCTACATTTATTTTATTTACAAATTTACCATTAACCTGTGGCATAATTGCTTTTCGCAATTTATTAATATATTGTATTTTGTTTTGTGTTGTATAGGTTGAACGTGTTACATATCTACCGTCAATTATTTTTGTAATTTTCGTTCCTGAAATTATTAAAGCATCATCATTAAACATTTTTTCAATCAAATCTACGTCTTGCCGATTATAAGCAGTACGAAATTCTTCTACAAATTCAATTATATATTGCCTATATCGTAAATCTATTACTTTGTTATTTGGTATAATTTTAGTATATTGATGTTTTTCAAGAACATTTGTAATATTTGATACTTTTCCTGTTTCTTTTTCAAATTCAATAACCAAATCTTGCCAGCGTTTCTTTTCGTCCTTTATTTCGTCAAAAATTACAGAGATGCCTCTGACTGCATATTGATTTCTTATACTTATAGAAACATTTGTATTATAAGCAGGCTCTATAAAATGAAAACTGCTTGTTGCCCACAATGCGAGAATTCTGTTGATTCCATCGCTTGTTATGTTTGCAGAAGAAAAACGAGGCGTTCTATTTTCATTCGACGCTTTGTTAATTTCTTCAAAAACGGCTTTTGCATTTCGCTCCATCGTTCGTAATGTATTGTCGGGCGCTGTACTATTAAATGTAAAAATCACATTTGTTAGATTTTGCCCTAATAGGGGAGTTATCATTAAGATACTCAAAACAAAAATTATTCCTGTTCGTCTCATTTTATATTATTTTTTTTGATTCAATTTTATAAATATTACTTTAATATTCGGTTTGTTTTTGTAAAGTTCTTCCGGTTTTTCCACTATTTTTCCGGTTAAAAAATCGTTACGGAAAGCGCTACCTCTGTCGTATAATGCTTTTAAAACACCATTTTCAAAAATTGCCATAATACAATTTTCCAATGCATCGGGTGGCGTTCCGCTCTGACTGTCAAAGAGTAAATCCTGACGTTTGTATTTATTCAGTTGAATACGAAAATTATCAAAATTGGAAATTTTAGAAAGTGTGTTAATGATTTCATTGCCGCTTTCAACTTTTACCGGTTCGGATTTTATGGATTCTGTGGCAACCTCCGTTACAACAAGTTTCTTTTCTGTTGGCAAATTTGTCTTCGGTTCTTTTTCAGGTTCAACTTCTTTTGGTTTTTCTACAACGTGTTCTATAGACAAAGAGTCTTTTGGGATATAGAAAATTATCCTTGCTCTATTGCCTTCAACCTCAAACTTAACACAATTTGCTTTTTTCATCAAATCGGGTTCATTAATTACTTTTTTTACTTCCGAAATTTGACTTATCAATTCTTCGCGTGCCTGTTTTTTTGCCACATCTAACGGCAAATCCCAGTCGCTCTTGCCCCAGTAGTAAGCATCTGTTGTGATTATTTTTTGATACTCTTCCGGTGTTATGTTACGTTGTGAATACAGATTAAACGCAGAACATATTATTATCAACAGTGTTAAAATTCTATTTTTCATCTTCTCCAAATAAATTTAATATGTTTTTTTGTGGAATATTTGAGCGCAATTCTATTGAAATATTGCCTTCCTGCAATAAATCTTCAATGTTGCAAGTAACGTATCCAAGATGTATGGATTCTGTTTCTTTATTGCGTAATATTAGAGTTCCTGTTAGTTGTCCTGTATTTTCGTTGTATTCTTCAATGCCAAAAAAATTATCAAAATCATCATAAAAGAAGTTGAAAAAATCGCTGCTGAAAACGGTATAATTGTCAAATACTTGCCCATATTTTTTGTGTTTTATGTTGATCGTGTAGTTTTTATTTGTTTGCAGTAATATTGAATTTACAAAAGTTTCTTCTGCATACTCTTTTGAGGTAATGATACTGAGGGCGCTGTCTTTTTTTTGCAAATACAAATTATTGTTTATTTCAGGGATCATATAATAACTGCCTTCATAAACATAAAGAGAATCTTTAAGAATTTTCAAAAAATGATCATCTAACTCTTTGATGTAGTTTTGTTTTGCTTTAAAAGTTTTTAGTTGTTCAGCAAGAAGATCGTCCCGTTCTTTTTTATCCATTCCCGAAATCAAATCTTCATTAATAGGTAATGCAAATTGGCAAATATTACTGTCGGCACAAATTATTGTTGACAAAAAATATTCTTCATTTTTCTCAATATTCAGATTTGAAGCGTTATTAAATATTTTTACGAGTTGCTGTTTATCTTTGAAAAAGTCGTTACTCATAAAATTCTCATTGTACCGAAAAAAAACTTTTTTTTCATCCCAATCATGTAAAAGCGTTTGTACGTTGTTCGTAATAATCAAATTCAGCAATTCCCGTTCTATAAATTTAGCAACGTTTTTACCAAATGGCAACGTTTCTATTTCATTGAAAAAACGGAACCCGCAATGTGTCATAAAACAATTTTTGTCAATTTGATATACGATTTTTGCCGTATCATTTTCAATTATATAATTTTTGAAAACAACGGTATCGCAACCGACAGAATCTAACCTAAGGCTTTGTGGCAACGAATTGTAGAGGGTTTGCAGATTTTCGGAATAGAATTGAGCCGAAACTCTTGATACTGAAACTAAAATTATGAGTATTATAAATATTATTTTCTTCCTTATCATAATGCAAAAATTGTTATTTGTTATCTTTTTCTAAATCATAAACGGCACTTCGCTCACCTGCCATAATTACTTCTGTATTCCCATTATTGTCAATTAGTTTGCCATTGGAAATATCGCCATTTACCCATGTACCTTTCAACGAATAACCAGCTTCGGCATAATGTTCTTCGCTATCGTGTTTGGCAATGCGTACACGTTTGGTATAAGTCATTGTGCCTTGCCCTTCGGGGTAGCCATTGACGGTTCTGCCTGTATAAGTGCCAAAAGAATAGTTTAGGGTACAGTTTTCGCAGATAGTTGGTTTCGGTGGCGGCTTTGTTTCATTTGTTTGTATCGGTTTAACGGGTTCCAATGGCTTATCTGGTTCCACTACTTTTTCAGCAGTGCTCACTGGTGTTGGGGGCGGAGTTTTCTCAGATTTCTCTGCTGTTGTCTTCGGTACATTATTACCACTATTAGCTAACTTGTAGGCGGTATAGCAACCAAATACTAATACAATTAATATTCCTATAATTATAAGAAGTCGTTTGTTGGGATTTGTACCTGTATTGGTGTTTGTATTATTATAATTACTTGTACTTGTACTTGTACTTGTATTTGTATTCGTATCGGTATCAGTATCAGTATCAGTATTAGCACTTGTATTAGCGTTAGTGTTAGTATTAGTATCAGAAATGGGAACCATATCTATTTCTAACCCTTTTTTGCAACAATAATCATAGATGAAAAAATTGGCTCTTTCGGGTGGTATTTCTTTATCTTCAGCCATAGAAGCCAGTGTTTGATAATTGGCAGCATCTATTGAGCCGTTGCTTGCCCAAATATCTATCAATTCTTTGATGTCTCCAAAATATTCGTAATGCAATGATTTTAAGTACTTCTCTTTACTCGCTTCATCTTTTAGACGTTGAATACATATATTTGACAAAGAAACTGTTGCTGTTACTTCTGCTGTTTTATTTGCATTTTTAGAATATTTATTATACATTTCAGTTGCTTCATTAACCAAGTCCGTGCAAGAAGAAGTATGGTAAAGTCCAAGAAATTCAAACAAATCATTCTTACCGATAACATTTAAGTCAGAACGAATACCCATCATCATAGATTCGTCCAACATTTCAATACCATCATCTTTAGGAGTCTGTATGACACGAACTTTTAAAATTCGTTCTACTTCGTCTTCTGTAAAATTGAATTTTTTTGCAAGCGTTTTTAAATCATCTTCTTTTATAACGCCATTCCTAATTAAACCCTTGGCAGCCATTATTAATTTACTTTCATTTTTGGCTTTTTCGTCAAGTAAAATTTTCAGCGCTTCATCTGCTTCTGCCTCTCTGGTTACAGGGTCCAATAATACTTTTTTTATATCAGGTAACATTCCGAGATATTTTTGAGCCACAGTCCCTTTTCTCGGATGGTTCCTATCTCTCGACCATTGTCCCGCTTTGTTTCCTATTGCATCATTTATACTCGCCTCGTCTCTAACAGCAGGGTCAAGTTCCAACAATATATAATAATTTTCTCTTTTCATATTTATCTATTATTTTTGTCCAAGTTTATAATTTCCACCTGTTTCGGTTAACACCTGCGCTATTTTACTAAAAGAACCTACCAATCCTTCCAAATTGGTAAATAATGCATTTTCGTCTGATGTTGCAATATCTCTTAAAAAGTTTATGTCAGCATCTCCGAACCCAATAGCAATAATTTCTATTCCTTCTACAGCACATTTTTCAGCACTTGTAACTGCTCTGTTCCGGTTATCCCAAATGCCATCTGCAAGCACAATGATAAAACGTGGATTATCTTGTTTTTTCAAAATATTCAAGGATTCTTCAAATGGGTTTGTACTACTTCCCCAGCCAGAAATGCCATCTTCTAACATTTGATTCCAATCATAAATACAATTTATAAGTTTCTTTGCATTTTGAGTGAGTTCTTGATTAATATTTACTCTATCGGCAAAAGTAACAAGCGCAACAGATGCGTTTGTTAGATCCAATTTTTCCACAAAACTTATTGCTGCTTTTTGAGCTTCAGCCACAGGATAACCAGACATACTGTACGATAAATCTACTGCAATTACAACTGAAATATGGGGTACAACAACGTTCCGTGCCGGTGGTAAATCAATCCATGTCATATCAGAAGGCAAATCAGGTACAGACATTAGAAGTTGTTTCCCCGTTTCACGTTGTGTTGCTGCAATTTGTACTGTTCCGTTTTCATCGTATTTATACAATACGTCTATTACAGAAAGCCCCGAAGAAACGTATTCTATACCCGAAAAAACATATTTACCTATAACTTTACATTCGCCAATTATTTCTGTTTCTCCCTGTGTCAAATAAATTTCCAATTCATTTTGCATCTGTTTTCCAGTATGAATCTGAAAAGGACGTAATTCTGAAGCAGGAATCGTTTTGTTTTTGGGGATTATTATTGAATTAATATATTGGCTACGGTCGCTATTTTCTGCAATCAATCCTAAACTATGACTCATTACATCTTCAACTTTTAGTTTTCCGCCTAATGAAAAACGAGGCTCTGAAAGTGCAGAATTAGATTTTGAAATTTCAATATTGGCTTGTATGGCTGCCCCCAAACAAACGGCTTCATCAACATTTATACCTTTTATTGGCGGTTTACCAGACATTTTTTCTACCCAATTTGTAACCATAGGCATACGAGTTGAACCACCGACCAACAAAACACCGTCTAACTCTTTCCAAGTTAAATTAGCTTCTTTTAGAATTTCCTCTGATTTAGAAGTAGTCCTTTGTAAAAGGTCTTGTGTAATTTCTTCAAACTTGATTCTTGTAATCTCGTAATTGCCTCTATTTCCATCATAAACAACCGAAAACTTTGAACTATGTGTAGCAGAAAGTTGTTTTTTTGCATTCTCTGCTCTAACAAGTAAATCGTTAAATGAGACGGTATCGCTCAAAGGATCAACACCAAATTCATTTTTGAATTGTATGGCAATATATCCGATTAAACGGTTATCCCAATCCTTTCCACCCAATTCATGATCGCCTCCGGAAGCAATAACACGAATAGCATTTTCTTCGATTTTCAAAACAGTAACATCAAAAGTGCCGCCACCAAGGTCATACACTAAAACGGTTTGATTTCTGATTTGTGATACACCAAAAGCAATTGCCGCTGCCGTTGGTTCGTTGATGATACGCAAAACTTCCAAACCGACATCTTCGGCTGCCTTTATCGTTGCTTTCTTTTGCAAATCATTAAAATAAGCAGGAACAGTAATTACTGCTTTTCTAATTTTTTGCTTTAGTGTAAATTCAGCATCATTTTTCAATTTTTTTAGCAAAATAGCGGATAAAACAGTTGCAGAATATGATTCTCCGTGAAAATTGAGTTTGTAATTCACATCGCCCATATTTCTTTTGAAAAAAGAAGCAACATTGGCTTCGCCAAACGCCTGCAGTTCTTTAGCTTCCGAGCCAACAACCGTATTGTTTGCGTCTTCAAAATAAATAACTGAAGGCGTTAGCGATTCACCAAGCGCATTTTTAACTATGATGGGTTTGCCCGATTCGTCAATAACCGATACTGCCGAAAAGGTTGTTCCCAAATCAATACCAATTGCAATTTCCATTGTTAAGACAATTTTATCGCTTTACTTCTTGCTTTTGCAGCCTCCAATGCATCGCCGCCAATAACAGAGGTAGTTTCAATAGCGAGATTTAGACCACAATTACCTGTTAGTTCCATGGCGTTAATTTCTAATCTACCCTCGTTATTGATTTTAAACGTTACTTGAACAGGTGAGCCTTGTTGTAGTCCGGGTGGAAGTCCATCAATAACTCCTTTGCCTATTTCTGTTGACATACATATATCAACTTCATAATCCGACATTTCATTTTCATAGACGGTTACTTCAATATTTTCCTGATTTGCTACGTTGGTACCAAATACTTTGGTAATTTCAGCAGGAATCGTACTCTGTTTCATAATGAGGTTAATAACTTTAAGTTCTCCTTCTTTTGTAATAGCCTCTATACCAAAACTTTTACTGGCTACATTGCTTAAAACTTGTTCTGTAGCCTTTTTTACAGCACCCAAAGTAAAACCTATCTGGTCTGCTACATCTGCCTGCACTTGGTTCAACACGGTTTCATCAACACGAGTTATGTCTATTTCATCTTCATTTTTACCTGTTTTTTCAGCAATCCGTTTAATGATTTCGCCATTTACGGCAAGTTGTTGTCCGTAAACAGCAGCGCCTTTCGCTACCGATTCATCAGGATCAAAAAACTCAACCGGTACTGATGGATAATATTGTTCCAAAATCTCCTTTATTTGAGGCATTCTGGTAGAACCGCCAACAAGCAAAATTTTGTCAAAAGAAGTATAACCTTTTGCCTTTGCCTCATCAAGCATTTGATTTGTCAACATTATTGTTTTTTCTGTCAAATCTTTTGTTAGTTCATCAAACTTTTCTCTGGAAATTTCAATGTTAACCTTGTTTGTTCCATGAATTACTCTAATCTTAGTATCACTTCTTGTTGAGAGAGTTTTTTTAGCACTTTCTACACTAATCTGTAAATCGCCTTTGGTTTCTTCATCAGAAAGAATGTCATCTGATACGCCTATTTCTTCACTGAACTTGTCTGCACAGTAAAGCATTAAGGCATCGTCCCAGTTCTTACCTCCCAAATTGTGGTCTCCGCCGGTAACAACAACTTCGATTGATTGCGGTTTAACCTCAATCATTGTAATATCGAAAGTACCTCCGCCCAAATCATAAACTAAAACTGTTTGGTCTTGAACTTGCTCAATACCATAAGCAAGAGCAGCAGCAGTTGGCTCGTTGATAATAGATTTCACATTCAAACCGGCAATTTCTCCGGCTTTTTTTGTTGCTTCCCTTTCGTTGATACCAAAATATGCAGGACATGTAATAACTACATCCTTAATTTCAAAGCCAACATTAGCGGAAGCATCTTGTACTAATTTCATTAAAACACGACTTGAAATTTCTTCCGGTGTGTATTGAATGCCGTTGTGATTAAAGAAAAAATTGGGGTCGCCCATACTTCTCTTTATGAAGGTTATTACTTTTTCAGGTTCGCTTTTTAGCATGTTTTTTGCTTCCTGACCAACAATGTTGGAGCCGTCGTCTTCAAAATAAACGACGGAAGGCGTTGTTCTTTCATTTTCAAAGTTTTGAACAACTACTGCTTTATCGTATTCATCTACGTAAGCAATGCACGAATAAGTTGTGCCTAAATCAATTCCAAAAATTTTATCCATTTTAATCTAAATTTAAGTTATTATTATTACTATTGTTATTATTATCATATTTGTAACAAGAAATCCATTCTTGCCGTATTATTTTTCCATCCATCATAAAACCTTTTTTTAACCGATCACAAACAGTTTTATCTTTTTCTTGTTCGCATGTTGTTACTGTTTTTATAACTTTTTGTTTGGAAAAATCCACAGTATCATTCTCAATCGAAAATGATTCTATCCCGTTTTTTATCAGCAATTCTTCCAAATCTTCGGAAATATTGCCGAATTGTTTCAACAGTTTGGCAGTATCAACTTCCGAAATATCCGTATCAGAATATTTTCTGTACAGGTTAGAATAGTCATCAATCAAAAAAATGATCTCATTAATGAAAGGCATTACTGCTTTCTTTAACAAATCATTTTTGTACGATTGGTTTTCAGTATGTAATTTGTCGATAATCTCGTCTTTATGTTTGTCGTATTTCAATTTTGAATCAAATTGTTTCGACAAATCAATCAGCAAATCTTTAATTTTCGACAAATCAAGCGCATTTTGAGGCGGACTTGAGTCTTCCTCAATTTGAAGTTCCTCTTTATCCTTATGTTCTTCCTGTACCTCAACTTCCGATTGCTCGTCTATTTCGCAATCGGTATCCTTTTCTACGTTGATATCTTCTGTTTGTATTTCTTCGGAAGAAATCTCTTGTCCTTCATTCTTCATATCATCAAATGAAGAATGGGGTGAATCTAATGTGTTTACCATACTTTTAATATTTTATTTAATTTAAAACTAATAATTTTATCCACTTATTTTCAAAGAACAGCTTGTATTTTTTCAATTTTTCCTTTGATAAATGGCAAATCATTTCCTTCAATGTTGTTAATGACACGTGTAATACAACTTTCATTTTCAACATAAAAATTTTGTTCATAGGCACCTGCAATCTCCGTTGGCACCCCTTCGGTACGCATGTTTTGAATCCGACTTCTATAGGTTCCAAGTTGGATGTCTAAATCTGCACGGTAGCTCTCCAAAAAACATTTCAGTTGGTCAAGAGCTTCTAATTGTTTGTAAATAGCTTGCATAATAATTTTTTTTAGTGATACATTTGTTTAATTGTTTTTTTTGAATTTATTTATAACTTTAATATTTTGATTTAATAACCATAAGTTTCATCCTCCAATCTTTTGTAGATAATGTTCTAAGTCTTCGATTAGATTTCTGATAAGTGGCAACTGTTCCTTTTCAATGTTATCAATGATACTGTTAATATGCTTGGTAATTACCGGCAGATAATCCAACTCAAATTTATCTCTTGCTTTTTTTTCCACACCATTGGAGTACATTTTGTTAACCCACTCATTATAGTTGCAATGTTGGTTGAGTAACTCTAAACAATAGCGAGATAAAAAACTTTGCATTTCTTTGAGAGCATCTAACTGTTCTCGATTGTTTTGTGACATAATTCTACTTTTTTAATTATACATTTGTTTAACTACCTATTTATTTTTATATTTGTTTATAACTTTAATGATTATTTTCTACGATTTTTCCTCTTTCCCAATAATCATTCTCCAGAGAAGAGTGAAGAAAAAACCAACTACCTTTCCAATGAATTTTAATATTGCT
>Ga0082212_10007520_pt1 | contig 14386 bp, 13 predicted proteins | sample TergutNt197P3_FD_71548 | JGI IMG/M metagenome (GOLD analysis project Ga0082212, IMG submission 71548) | Neocapritermes taracua P3 segment gut microbial communities from Petit-Saut dam, French Guiana - Nt197 P3 | ecosystem: Host-associated > Arthropoda: Insects > Digestive system > Gut ... | reverse complement strand
GGATTTCTACGGCATCTTGAAAGTAATGGCGGGCAAAGAAGTCACGATCCGTCTTTTGGATTCGCCGCTCCATGAGTTTATGCCTCACAATGATGAAGAGCTTAAAGCTTATTTGGCCTATGTTTCAAAGACCAAAAAAAAGAGGCCCAACAAGGAAGAAATTCTCGCACAGATTAACGCTCTTCATGAATTTAATCCCATGCTGGGACACCGGGGCTGCCGCATCGCCGTTTCTTACCCCGAAATTTACGCCATGCAGGTTAAGGCCATTTTCGAGGCCTCCTACAAGCTGCGAAAAGAGGGAATTGATGTCCGGCCCGAAATCATGATTCCCATCGTAATGAACGCCTCGGAACTGAAGCTCATTGCCTACGGTAAGAAGATCGAAGGCGCCAATTACAAGGGGATTATGGATATTGAGGAGGAACTTCGTAAGTCTTTGAAGGCCAAGACCATGAATTTCAAAATTGGCGCCATGATCGAGCTTCCCGCCGCAGCCTTGGGGGCAGGAGAAATCGCCCGGTACGGCAGTTTCTTCAGTTTCGGCACCAACGACCTGACCCAAACCACCCTTGGCATTTCCCGGGATGATTTTACGGCCTTCATGCCTGACTATACTCTCTTTGATCTTATCCAGGGGAACCCCTTCAGCACATTGGACACCCGGGTTAAAGAGCTAATTACCCTTGCCACAGCCAGGGGCCGCCTTGTCCGGCCGGACCTTGCCTGCGGCCTCTGCGGCGAACATGGCGCCAATCCCGCCAACGTACGCTTCTGTATAGAGGCAGGGCTCGACTATGTTTCCTGTTCCCCTTATTCGGTGCCCATCGCCCTTCTTGCGGTGGCCCAGGCGGAGCTGGAGAAAACTGCTTGATTAAAAAACTAACCAGGGAATGACGCGGAAGAAGTATGGAGTAATGTTTTTACCTTTTACAGAGCCTTAGTCGGTGAATTCACTTTTAAAGTTCATTAGCTTTTCGAGGACGTTCACGGCTTCCTTTGCGGTTTTTTTTGCGTCATTCTGGGGAATTCCCGCGTCTTGGTTAAAGCTCAGCTCAAAGAATTTGGTCATGGATTCGTAAACATCTTTCTCATAATAAAAAACAAAAGAAATATTATAACCTATAGGTTTTGTTACCGTAAAAGATGACATTGAATCTGTAGGCTTTTTTGCTATGTAGACTTTTGTTTGGTTTTTTGCTACGTGCATATTGAGTTCTTTGAATCTGAGGGGAATCTGATCGCCTTTGATTCTAAGGTAGGGTTCTACGGCATTATAGGGGTAGGAAGCGGGTTCTATGAGAATGAACAGTTTTTTGCCCGAAGATTGAAAGGTAACCCCATTCCCTTCGCGGTATATGGCTTTTACATTGGCATAGCAAATTGCTTCATAAATTGTATAACCAGTATTGGTATTGACGAAGGACGAAACGATATACGCCTGATCCTTGGGCAGCTTACTTTGATTAAATGCTTCAAACAGATCCATCGCCTTTAACGCCATAATTCTCCTCCTTGCGGGTGCTTTTTAAATTATACCAAATTTTTTAAAATCGGCAACTATTTTTTTGTGGTTTTCCCCATGTTTTTCCGTTTCTGGGCTTCTTTTTCATAGTAGGAACTGCTGTCTTCCTTGTTTTTTCGTGCAATGGCCGCCATCCATTCGTATGGTCTTGGGTCTCGCAGGTTTAGGGCGGCGGCTTCCCGGAAGCAGTCAAAGGCTTTTTCTACTTTTTTTTGTCTGATATTAAGAATTCCCATGGCAAGGAAAATAGCCGATACTTCATACTTTCTCGCAGTGTTTTCAAAAAGTTCCCTTGCCTTCTCCAGCAGCTCAAGCGCATAACGCGCCGCTCCGGCTCTTTCAAGGCAACCGGTATATTCGATGAGGAGGCCAATATCTCCCGGTTTTTCTTTCAATAAATATTTTAGCAGCACTGCCGCATCCCGGTAACGCCCGGTTTTGCGGTAAGTATAGGCCAATACCCTGCGGAGGCTGGGATTAGACGGTTCCCAGGCAAGGAGTTTCTCCAGTTCAGGTAAAGCCTTGGCATATTCAAAGGTTTTAACGAGGAACATGGCCCTGTCCCGGCGTATATTCAAATTATCGGGCCAGATCTCAAGGTAGGCTTTATAAAGGGGAGCCAGGCGGTCTGCTATTGGGCTTTTCGACCTCGCTTTGTTTTCACTCTCCGCTGAAAACAGGGCTTCCAGGGCGGCGATTTGGCCAAGCCAGGCGCTTTCGTGATCTTTTTTGAGGGAGATTGTCTTTATAAACCAGCTTTCGGCCTCTTCAAGGAGGCCTACTTTCAGATACGCCTCTCCCAGGGCGTACATGAGTTCGGGCTCGGGCCCCATGGAGCGGATAGCGTTTTGTAATTGCGTAACGATCCCGAATGGCTCGTTTGAAGTCCGGGCCTTGCAGAGTATGGTAAAGCGATTTATTAAATTTTCGTTTCCGCCAAGGGACTTTACCGCTTTTAGAGCCTTTCTTACTGACTTATAATCCCTGCCTTCCCATGAAACAAGGATGTCCGCATACCAGAAATCCAGCTCGTTCGGCTCTTTTTCAATAGCACGCTGCAAATGATTATGTGCGGTTTTATAATTGCCCAGGTTCCGAAGGGCCTCCGCATAAAGGGCATGGATGATGGGCTTGTCTTCCTGTAACTTTAGCCGGTTCCTGCATGATTCGGCGGCTCGCCGCCATTCCCCGGTTTCCAGAAAAGACCGGATCATAAAAAGGTCCACTAATTCGCTGTTCCAGGGGAGTTTCGGTATCTCCGCGCCACGGGAGCGAATTTTCTCGATTTCCTTTAATGCTTCGGGGGTTCTGCCCAGGGCCATCAAAACTGAAGCGCGGGACCATCGTATTCTGCGATCTCCCTCTTTGTTGGCGCCGCCTGCTCTGCCGCCACCGTCGCCTTTTGTCAACTTAAGAGCTTGTGTAAAATGGTCAAGTGCTTCTTCCAGCCTCCCTGTCTCCCTGGCGGCCCTTCCAAGTTCAAGCCTGAGAATAATACTTTCGCCCATTCCGGCTTCAACGCGGTTCGACAGAACGAAGCAAAGCATTTGGTGACCCATTTCGTAATCTTCTATGGCGCATAACCGTATCCCTCTGACTAAAAGGGAATTTAGATAGGCCCGGTAGATTCGCTTGTCATTTGGCGCGGCTTCCACCGCTTCTTGCAGTATTTCAATCGCCGCCTGGGGATGTTTTGATTTCAGGTATGCGGTCCCAAGGAGCGCCTTGGTTTTCGACTTGAACTCCGCTGCCTGTAAGTCCGAGGATTCTCCGGGGCCAAAGGTAAGAGCTTTCCGTAAAAGGGGAACGGCCCTGTATGGCATACCGGCGCTGAGGCAAGCACGGCCCGCGAAAAAATAACCTTCTCCCGAAAGGGGTTTTTGTCTTATGTAGTCGTTAAATGCGGCTAACGCGCGGGAATAATCTTTTAGGACATGAAGAGAACGGCCCAACAGAAGCCAGGCTTCCGGCGGGGCTTCTGTTTCAGAAATTAGTTCTCCCAACAGTTTTACTGCCAGGAGATAATTTCCCCTCTTCCCCGCTTCTGCGGCCAGGGCAAGTTTTTTGAATCCCGAAGGCCCTTCTTTAGAGCGGCGCGGCCCGGCGATGGCTAAATCCTACTTGACCTGGGCAAGGGTAAGCGCTGCGGTATTTACTATCTCTTCGACTGTTGCGCTCCTGGAAAGGTCGCTTATAGGTTTCGCGAAACCCTGGAGGAAGGGGCCGAATCCGCCTATGTTGCCAATGCGCTGGGCTATTTTTACCCCGATATTCCCCGCGTCCAGGTCCGGAAACACCAGGACATTTGTCTTGCCCTTGATAGGACTGTCCGGCGCTTTCTTTTCCAAAATCGAAGGAACTATGGCGGTGTCGAGCTGAACTTCTCCGTCTATCAGCAAATCAGGCTGCCTTGCTTTTACGATTGCGAGGGCCTCTCTTACTTTCAGGACATGGGGGTGATTTCCGCCTGAACCCTTGGTCGAGAATGAAAGCAAGGCGACCGCGGGTTCTACTTCGAGGAAGTCCCGGCAGGACTCGGCGGCCGACAGGGCGATGTCCGCCAGTTGTTCCTTGGTGGGGTCAGGTATTACGCCGCAGTCAGAAAAAATAAGCCTTCCATCAGCGCCCAAGGAAGGATTATTGGTTTCGATGATAAAATGAGAGGAAACGGTTTTAATACCGGGCTTCGTCCCGATGATGGCAAGCCCCGCCTTTAGAACATCGGCGGTGGTGGCTACCGCCCCCGCTACCATGGCGTCCACATCACCCATATGGAGCATCATGGAGCCCCATCGCAAAGGATCTTTAATGTCTGCTTTAGCCTGTTCCGGCGTTATGCCCTTGTGCTTTCGGAGTTCGTAAAATTCTTTAGCGTATTTTTCAAAGTCCGCTGAAGCTGCGGGATCTGCTATGGTGATCCCTTTAAGATCCACCCCTTCCGGCTTCGCCAGCTTTCGTATCTCCGATTCTTTTCCCACAAGGATTACCGAACCCGCAAAGCCTTCATTAACAATACAGGCGGCAGCTTTTACCGTTCGTAAATCACTCCCTTCAGGCAAAACCAGCTTTTTATTCTTCGATTTGGCTTTTTCCTTCATTTTGCTCAGTAAATCCATAGCAATAACTCCTCTTTTAGCCGCGTTAGCGGCGATGTAAATCGAATGTCAGCGCAACGCGCTGGCGAAAACTCCTTGTTTATGGTTTTATGACCACACCCTTTGGGGACGTTTGTTAGATAGTAAATCTTTTTATCTTTTTGGTGGTGGTCATCTCCATAGGCTCTTTTAATATTACTGTCCTGTTTATTTTTTCGTAAGGCTGAAGGCGTTGATTCACTTCGGTAACTATTCTGTCAAGTCTGGTTTTAATTTCCTCCGGGGAAAGAGGCTGACCTTCCGCGTTTTTCAAATCCGGCGCTGGATGGATCAATGCCTCAATCCCTTCGATTTTCATTTCTGCGTCACTAATGTATCCCCTTATGAGTATCTGATCAATGTCATCGTATAGCTGGAATTCGTTTTCGATCTCTTCAGGGTAAACGTTCTTTCCGCCTTCGGTTACGATCATGTTACCGGCTCGCCCGGTTAGATAGAGGTAGTTCTCACTGTCCAGATAGCCAAGGTCTCCGGTTTTGAGATAACCGTCAGGGGTAAACATTGCGGCGGTTTCTTCGGGCATTTCAAAGTATCCCTTCATCACCATAGAGCCTTTAACGATAATTTCCCCTATGCCATGTTCATCCGGATCGAGGACCTTCATATCCGTGTGAGGAATAACTTTGCCCACGCTGGTTTCCTTGTAATGCTCGATGGGGTTCAGGTTGATAATCGGGCTGGTTTCGGTAAGGCCGTAACCCTGAACAAAGTCGATGCCCATCTGGTTGAATTTGCGGAACACCGAAGGAGCCAGAGGGCCGCCGCCGCAGATGCAGATTCTCATCGTAGCGAGGGACGCTTTATCCAAAACCGCATGAAAGATTTTTTTGCCCGGATTTACCCCGAATGTTTTTTTCACCAGCCCGGAAACCACCATAAGAAAACTTAAAATCCCATTGACAAGCGCGCCCTTGGCCTTAATACCCCGGAGCAGGCCTGCCAGAAGCTTGTTGAAGAGCATTGGCACACCCAGGAGCATGGTTATCTTTCCTTCTTTAAGCTCCTTGAGCATAACCGGTGTTACCATCTTTTTGCCAAAGACCACTTCGGCGCCTACGGAAATGGTTTCAATTAATACCGCCAGCATGCAGTAAGCATGGTGGATGGGAAGCAGGGCGTAAAAAACGTCTGTGTGATAAATTGTGAGGTTTCCCTGGGCCAGATAGCAGTCTGAAACCAGATTCTGGTGGGTCAGCATGACACCTTTTGGCGTGCCGGTAGTTCCGGACGTAAAAAGCAAGGCCGCCATGTCCAATTCTGAAGCTTCTTCAATTGTCGCTGCCGGTCCGTCCAGAGTGTAAATATAGGTCCCCACGTCTTTCCTGAGTGAGATTATGTTTTCAAGTTTCCCGCGGCGTTGGCTGAAGTATTCGTGCTTTTCTTCGTCCACAAAGAGGATCTTAGCCCTGGCTGTATTTATCAGGAGCTCTGTCTCCTCGTTTTTAATATGATAATCAATGGGAACCACCGCCGCCCCGGCAAAAAGTATGGCGAGGTATGCCACAGCCCATTCGGGGGAGTTCTTCCCGGTTACGGCCACTTTGTCGCCTTTGCCGACCCCCGCTTTGTGGAGCCAACGGGCTACAGCCTGTATGATTTCCAGCGATTCTTTATAAGTCAGGGTTTTCCTGTCCGGCTCGAAAACGGTAAAGCAATGTCTGTCCGGATACCGTAAAACGGTAATTCTGAACATTTCCGGTAAGGTTGGCCATTCACCCTGGAAATTTTTGCCCCGGTAATCTTCCAAAAAGGCCCATGGAATAAAAGTATTGCCCATTAAAACCTCAATATACTTCAATATACCTCAATATAAATGAAAGTATTCTTTGAAAGTATAGCACAGGTGTTACTATTTCGTATATTCTTTTATTTACAGCTTATATGAATCACTTTAAAACGATGGGGCTCTTTCTTTTTTTTCTTCTGGTTATTGGATTGTCCTCCTGTTCTGCCAGGATTGAAGGCGTTGTTAAAGAAGGGGGAGAAGCGGATATTTCCGTCAGGACATCCCTTGAGCCAAGGACTTTAAGCCTTTTACGCTCCCTCCGGGGATTTATGGGGACGACACAGGACACACCCATACTGGACGGAGAAGCCATCAGCCGGTCAATGGCCGCCGCTCCCGGTATAAGCGCCGTTTCACTTGTAAACACGGGTCAGGAAACCCTGGAAGGAAGCATATTGATTTCCCATGTGGGAGATTTTCTTTCATTCGGGGGAAATAAATTTATCACCTATACCGAAAACGCCGGTATCGCATCTATTGCCGTAGTATTGGACCGAAACTCTGCCCCGGAGATCATTCCCATGCTTTCTCCGGAGGTGGAAGAATACCTTTCTGCCCTGATGGCTCCCGCGGTACTGGGGGACCGGATGACCAGGCAGGAATACATCGCCCTTGTGGCCTCGATCTACGGCCGCCCCCTTGCGGATGAAATCGCCACGGCCCGGATCCGGGCATTCATCGAATTCCCCCGCAAGATTACGGCAGTGCGGGGCGGGAATGCCTCCGAGAGACGGGCCGAATTCGACATCCCCCTGCTTGATATATTGGTTTTGGAAGAGCCGCTCAAATTTGAAGTAACCTGGTAAATTCTAATTTAGCGCTCAGTATAAAACGAGGCACAACAACTTAGCAGGGCAGATCCAGTGGAACCGGGAGAACACCTGTTGAGCCTGCCTACACAGCCGCCCAGCATCTAAAGAAAGTACTATTTGGGCGACCGTGCAATGTCGTCGTTTTTAGATGCTGGGCCATTTCTCCACTTTAGGCAATGATCTTCTCACACGTCTGATTTCGGCAGGGAATTCCAGATTCTCCGCAAATTGCGTGAAACTCGTATGGTGTTACCACCCATCACATGCTAATTACTTATTTTGCAAGGAATTAGCGTTGCTAATCAAGTAGACCCAAAACTTTGAAAATTGACGTCTTATCAGGTATGACGGCAATTTTCTAAAATCGGGGGTTGTGCTATGCATAACGATTATACGTTGGTTACCCGGAGGGTTCCTTCGGGGAAAAAGGTGGTGTATTTCTACGCTTATGACCAGGACGGGAAGCGGCGGGGGCCGTGGACTACGGGGCAGGCTACGAAGACTCATGCGCGGAATTACTGTAACAGGCTTATTAAGGAGGGGCGGCTCTTGCCGGGGAAACAGGGGATGCCTACGTTTGCAGAGTATTCGCAAGGATGGTGGGAATGGGATACGTGCGCTTATCTGAAAGACCGGAGGAAGAGGCATGTCCTTACCATTGGCTATGCGGTAAAAGGGAAAAGGATACTGGATAACCAGCTCGTTCCGTATTTTGGAAAAATGCGCCTTGATAAAATTACTGCCGATGTGATTGATAAATGGTTTGACTATCTTTCCGAGAGTGAGCAGAAATTCAAAACCTCAACAATAAACGGTTTTTATGCAACGCTTTTAACCATGCTCAAGTGGGCGGTGAGAAAGAAAATCATCCAGTCAGATCCGACATTGGAAATTAGCAAACTGCATAATGACCCCAAACATCTTGAGATTATAACAAGGAAAGAGTTTAAGGCGTTGTTTGTGAAGGATTGGCGGGGGCCGTGGGGAAGTAACCTCATATACTGTGCTGCCAATAAACTTGCGGCGTTGACCGGGATGAGGATTAGCGAGGTTTTGGGCTTGAAGGGTGAATATGTATATGACGACCATATTTTTGTGTGCGCCCAATATGATAAGTGGGGCTATCGACCAACGAAAACAAAAGACAAAACCAATATTCCGTTGGCTCCTGAAATGATAGCGGACTTGAAGCGGCTGGTAAGTATAAACGGCCAAGGGTTTTTGTTTTCCGAAGACGGGGGGAGTAAACCGATAGACAACAAAAGGCTGTTGAACAGCTTATATGCGGCTCTGGTGTATATCGGTATAACCAAAACAGAAATCAAGAAAAGGGGTTTGTGCTTTCATGCGTGGCGGCATTTCTGCAATACAGAACTGTTAAAGGCTGGATTGACGATTCCCCAGGTACAAGCGGTTACGAGGCATAAGACTGAACGGATGACGGAATGGTATAATCATTTTGACGCTTCGGATCTGGCGAAAGTACCGATGGTGCATGCGTCTTTACTTGCCGATGAACCGGAAAAACCGAAAGACCCGCCAAGAGATGAACCTGTGCTTTCCCTTGTGAAAGTTGAAGAGGTCGAAAAGACCGCCTAGATAGATTCTTTTCAAATGTTGCCCTCGTCTGTTTGCGAGGGCTTTTTTTTGCCTGTAAAACTTCAAAAAACACCTGAAACCCTGAAAATTGCGTGAAACTCGTATTTAAGTCGCTCACCGGAATAGAGATATTTGAAGGTATGAGTACAGAGATGGAAACGTATTTATCTCCTGAAAAGTTGGCGGGGCATTTGGGGATTGCGGTTAAGACCGTGAGGAAGTGGGTACTTCAACGGGAAATCCCTTACTACAAGCTTGGGAAGGTGATTCGGTTTCGGCTTTCAGAGATTGAGGAATGGATTGACAGGAATAAACAAAAGATAGTTTCAGCGGAAGCTGAGGAAAGTAGCGTTTTTGTGCGTTGTGAAACGGAAACTGGAACAACAGGCGAACCGTGGAAAGTTGAAGCGGCGGAAAAGGAAATTGAAACAGAGGCCGAAGTATGACGGACATAGACAAGGTAATTGAAGAGGCGAAGGCGGAGATGATGCCTTTTGAAAGTTGGGAGCGGTTGCCTGGGGAAACTTCTGCGGCGTTTGCGGCGTTCTGCGCTTTTCGTGACTTTGGGCCGGAACGGAATATCCGTAAGGCGGTAGACGCCACGGAAAAAGACGAGACTGTCCGGGCCAAGCGATGCCGGGTGTGGCGGAATTGGTCCACCCAATACCGCTGGCGGGAAAGGGCAGCGGATTATGACAACTACACGGAAAAATTGAAACAGGCTGAATTGCGGAAAACGATTGAGGAGCAAGGCAGGGTCCATCGAGAAATTACCGGAAAGATGTTGCAGGTGGCAGGGAAGAAACTCGACACAATGAATCCAAATGAATTAAAGCCGGAAGATGTGAGCGATTGGGTTACATCGGCGATTAAGGCAGATCGGGATGTGGTGGGATTGGTAGCTACTAACGGCCATACAGAACCTGAGCAAAGGGAGTTGTTGTTTACTCATGACTTCCGAGGGCTGTGAAAACAGGGAATAGAGGAATGGGGACGGTTAGGGTTTTTATACCGACTAGCATACAGAGAAAAGCTCTTGCACTTTTGAAAAGCGGGGCGAAACATGTTTTGCTGTTTGGGGGTTCACGTTCCGGGAAAACTACTGTATTGGTGATGGCGGTAATTTACCGGGCTTTGAAGTTTGCGGGTAGCCGTCATTTGATTTGCCGGTATCGTGCCAAAGATGCTCGTTCATCTGTTTTGCGGGAAACGTTAATCCCCTGGCTTGATAGCACGGTGGGGAAGAGCGGCTATAGATACCTGGCCCATGAAAGTATGATAACGCTTTTCAACGGATCTGAAATTTGGATTGGGGGTCTGGGGGACAGGGAGCAGGCGGACAAGATTTTAGGCCATGAGTATAACACGATTTATTTCAATGAGATTAGTCAGCTTTCATACGCTGCTGTTACTACCGCTTATTCCCGTTTGGCTATGAGGGTTCCGGGTTGTCGAAATTTGTTTTTCTACGACTGCAATCCGGGTAGCCCGCTCCATTGGGCATATAAAGTCTTTGTTTTGAAACGGGTTTTTCTTACTGGTGAAGTATTGGAAAAACCGGAATTGTATCAATCCATGCTGCTCAACCCGGAGGATAACAGGGACAATCTTCCGGAAGATTACATTGCTGACATTCTTGACGTGCTTCCCGAAAAACAAAAAGCACGATTTCGTGACGGCCTTTGGGTAAAGGCTGAGGGTGTTATCTATGACCGCTTTGACGAAAGCATGATTGTCAAGGCTGCTGACCTTCCTGAGCGCTTTGACCGATTGGCGGCGGGGCAGGATTTTGGGCTTAACATCACCTTTGTCAAAATTGGGTGGGTTGGGGACGTGGTTTACGTCTTGGGCGATTATGGAGCCTTCAACATGACTACCCAATCCTTTAATGAGGAACTTGGAGCAAGAGGCTTACTTGATTGCTCTATGGATGGCGGTTTCCCTGTGTACTGTGATCCTGCCGGAGGGGAACGGATACAGGAGATTACCGGGGGAACGAAAGCTAATAACTCTGTTGAAAGCGGTATTGATTTCATCAATGCCAAAATAGAACGGGGTCAATTTTTTGTGTGTGATAGGTGCAACGGTGTGTTGTCGGAGATTTGGGACTACTGCCGGAATGAAGCTGGAGAGATTGTAAAAGTCAACGATCACTTTATGGATGCTTTACGTTATGCGATATTCTCTGATGTCCAGCAAGGAGTTGTCTTTTCGTGAGTATCTTTCAGCGACTATTTCCAATCTATAAGAGAAAGACAAATAGTGATACGTTAGGTGCAACCAACAGAGAAAATTCACATTTCCCCTTGACTAATGATGACGATTTTAGTAAATTATATATAAATCCCTTCAACGATTCCTATCTTTGCAACGCCTGGGTTAACATTGCTATTAACATTTTAATACGCAATTTGGCCCGGGCGGATTTTGTGCTTGAAAAAGATGGGGTTGAATTACAAAATGGTACGCTCTATGAGTTATTTCATAGACCCAATCAGAACCTATCACGCTTCGATTTATGGAAAGCTACTGCGGCATGGTGGCATCTTGAGGGAGAAGCGTTCTGGTGGTTCGGTCCGGATTATTCCGGTGGTATCCCAAAAGAAATTTATGTTCTCAACCCCCGTAACTTGTATGCAGAAATTACAAGCGGAGGGGGCGTATATGATGATGTTATGAATCCCCAGCGGCGCTGGTTTTACCAGGGCGGCTGTGAACGAATACCTATATTTTCTGACGAGATTGTTCACTTCAAAGACTGGAATCCCTGGAATTCACAACGGGGCGTTAATCCTCTTGTTTCTCTTACACTCGAACTTGAGCAGGATTATTACTCTAATAAGGCCAACTCGACGCTATTAAAAAATAACGCCATTCCGCAGGGTTTGTTAAAGACTGAACAGACATTACGACCGGAAGAAGCTGACGCGCTTGAACGCAGGTGGGAAAGCAAGTACGGGCAGGTAAAGGCCGGGCGCAAGATTGCTGTATTAGGTAAAGGTACATCGTTTGAGGCTCTTTCGTTTAATCCTGATGTAATAAAACTGTTTGAGTTAAAGCGTTGGAATCTTTATACCGTTCTTGCAAAATTCGGAATCCCGCCAAGAGTTGCAAACATTTCTGATAAGTCAACAGCGCTTTCCGGTAAAGACACAAAAGAGCAGCACTCGGCTTTTTGGCAATACACGCTTATCCCAACATTACGGCAATTTGAGCAGATCCTTGAAAGTCAATTCTTTATGCGGTTCGGTCTAAAAGAGACTGGAAGGTTTGACTTATGGGATATTCCGGAATTGGCGGAGAATGAAGATTCGCAAAGCAAGCGGGATATTGCGGAAGTAAACGCCGGGATCAAAACGATTAACGATGTCCTCGCAGAACGGGGCAAAGAGCCGAAACCCTGGGGTGATGTGTGGCACCGTCCGAAGAATCTTGCCACTTTTGACAGTGAGAGTACCGGGGAATGAGAACCAGTGGCAGGAGGTACGTTAGTGGTTAGCAGAATGGTACTACTTCAGAAAAGGATGAAAAGCCGCTTTGAGGAATTGGGATTTAAGGATGTAACTGTGACCGAAGAGGAAAAAGACAGCCTCAATTCTATGATTAACAAAGAGAATCCACGGTTAGTTATTATGAGCAGCTCTTTTTATGAGGGCTGTACGCCTTTCATGATTGGCAGGCTTCTGCTGCAATTTCCAAAACTAAATATAGCGGCTATTTCTCTTGGGTTTTTCCCTTCTGAGCTGGCTATGAGGTTCATAATCTATGGGGCGAAATCATACATAAATTTGTGGGAAGGAGAAGACGAGTTTTACAAAGGTCTTAAAGAGATTCGGGAAGGGAAAGAGTACATATCGCCTGCGGTTCAAGGTTGTATAGAAAAACGTAATGTACGCCCTGAGTCTTTTCATGACTTGACGGAACGGCAAATAGAGATTGTCCGGCTTCTTTGTAATGGCTTTACTACACCTGAAATTGCGGATGTTTTGCATATATCAAGCCGGACTGTTGATACCCATAAGACTGCCATTTATACCATTCTGAATGTCCGGAATGAAAATGAACTGATACGAGTGGCTTTATACCTGGGAATTATTCATGTTAACGAACTCATATTTTATGGCAGGGATTATGTTTTAAATCCCCGGCCGGATAAAAAGCAAATAAAAAAAACACGGAGGGTTAAGTAAATGATAGAGAGAACGAACTTGAGTGAGCGGCAAAAAGAAATTGTGCGGCTTTTGTGCAATGGGTTTACCACGGTTGAAATTGCGAATGTTTTGCATATTTCAAACCGAACTGCTGCTAATTATAAAACCGCTATTTATACGGCGTTGAATGTCAGGAACCAAAGCGAATTGATGAGGGCGGCTTTAACTCTTGGGATTATCAATGTCAATGAATTGATAACAGGTAGCAAAGAGGAAAGAGAAATGAGGAGGGTTTATGCTAATCAGAACTAAGAGCGGGGATTTCCAGGCCGGCAATCTGTCCATATTGCTTGATTTTTTGGGGGTGAAGAAAGAGGCGGCGGGGCGGCATAAGGTTTCCGGAGAGGTGGAACTAATTGCGTCTGTGCCGTTTCTTCTTACTGCAGATACAGAGGTCGGTCAAGGTATTGCGTGGACCTTATCTACATTTGACCTTGACCGTTATGAGGAACGGATTGATCCACAAGGGTGGGACTTCAAGCAGTATGTTTCTAATCCGGTTGTGGAATGGGCGCACAGGTACGACATTCCGGCTATTGGGAAAATTGAAAGCTTAACCATTGATGATGACGGGCTTCATGGCGTGGTGTACTTCAACAGCAAGGAGTATGACCCTTTCGGTTGGGGTATTGGGCAGCGGGTGAAAGCGGGCGTCATCCGGGCCGGGTCGGTGGGGTTCCGTGTAATCGAGATAGAAATACCGGATAAAACAACAGCCCAGGACAGAACTTCGCTCATTTTCAGAAAGCAAGAATTATTAGAGTTTTCGATTTGCAATGTTCCCGCCAATCCTTTCGCTTTGGCAAAATCTGCTAACGCAGTCAAAACGGAACAACCACAGGAATTAAACCACCCTACTTTTTGGGGAGGGTTAATAAATAACTTTCAAGGAGAATGAAGATGGACGAACTGTTAAAAACTATCAGACAGAAATTATCCAACATGAAAAAAATCGAAAGTACCGGATTTTCAGATCCGGCGAAGGCGGCGGAGTATTTTCAGGATAAGGAAGTACTGCTGGAAGAAATGGCTAAGGCTCTTGAGGCTGTCGGTGAAAATCAGTCAACACAGATTGCGGCTCTGGAAGGGACTATTAAGAGCTTGCGAGAGGAACTAAAAACGCAAGTCAAGTACCCAAAAGAATTAACCCGCCGTGAATTGCTTTTCAATCTCGGCAAGGGGATTGCTGCGGCGTGGTCGGGAAATCATAAGACGTTGGCAGAATTGGCTTTCAGCCCTAACCTCAAGGCCGATAACTGGACTAACCCTCGTGATGTGTCCTGGAGCGAAAAGGGCTG
>Ga0082212_10007519_pt1 | contig 14388 bp, 8 predicted proteins | sample TergutNt197P3_FD_71548 | JGI IMG/M metagenome (GOLD analysis project Ga0082212, IMG submission 71548) | Neocapritermes taracua P3 segment gut microbial communities from Petit-Saut dam, French Guiana - Nt197 P3 | ecosystem: Host-associated > Arthropoda: Insects > Digestive system > Gut ... | reverse complement strand
GCTCAGCCGGATAATGAACGTATGACCGCAATCTTGCAAGAGCCGGCGTTTTCTTCTTCTCCGGTGGAACATTCCATTATGCTGTTATCAGAGTTTTCCTCGGACGGGAACGAGTATATTCTTGCGTTGGATGATTTTCACACTATCACGAACCCGGAAATTTTAAAATCGCTGCCTTATATATTGCGCCGTTTACCCCATTCTTTTGTCACGGTAATCTTAAGCCGGAATGAGCCTGATACATATTTATCTACGTATATGAACGGTGAACAAGCGGCGGTTATCGGCACAGACGATTTGTCTTTTAACACGGAAGAAATTCGAGAATATTTTAGGGCGCACGGTCGCAATATAACAACTGGAGAAGCGGAAGCCGCGTTTGCTTCCACCGCCGGCTGGGCTATCGCCGTCAATGCCCTTGCCCATAGCAACACGCCCGCGCCGGAAAATCTCGGTAGTAATATGCTTGGCGAATACATTCAAAGAAACATATGGGATGAATGGGACAATCCTATGCGGGCATTCCTGCTGGCAACCGCCGCAATAGAAGAAATGCCTGTTCCTCTGTGCGAAAAAATCACGGGGAGAGCCGACGCGGGAGCTTTGCTTGAATACTTGCGGGCACAACACGCTTTTGTGATCCGCGTGGAGGACGGGGTATACCGTTGCCACTCCCTGTTTTTAGATTTCATGCGCGCCCAGCCGGAGTATATAGAGGCGGATAAAAAAAGGGCGTGGCGCATAGCCGCCGAATACTACGAAAATAAAGGAGATATTATCATTGCGTCCCAGTATGCTTGCAAAAGCGGAAATATCAAAACCATTTTGGATACGTTGTACAGATATATGGCCATTGGCGAAATTCTCATTTATGAAGATATATGTCATCTAAAAACCTTATTATTTGAGGCGGATTTTGAAAAGCTCTGCGAAGAATGCCCTGTGTTGTATGAACCCGTAGTGTATATGTCTTTTTTAACCGGGGACGCTCAAAGGCTTGAAAGATATTTGGACAAACTTAAACAGAATTTACCGATAATAATAACCGAATACCCAAAGTTCGCGGAGGCTACGGCTGCCCTTATGCTGCTTGACTGCCGGACCCCGCTTGCGGAGCTGGTTGCACGGCTAAATGAATTTCCGTCTGTCATATTTCATGATTATGGAATACAAAGATCGGCCTATAGCTATCAAATGCCTTTCTTGCATAGAGCGGCCCGGGATTTTTATGAACTGACGGACAAAAAAATGTATGATGAATGGGCTGAAGCAAACAAGAGGGTCCTTAAAAATAATTATGAACAGATCATACACGGCACAAGCGCGGGACTTTATCTGGAACAAAACCGTGTCAACGAAGCCTTATCCGAAGCGCAGGCCGCGACCGGCAAATTGACGGACGCGACGGCAAAGGAAATCCGCTTTTCGGTTTATATGCACCTTGCGGCGGTATATTTGACGCTGGGTAAGGAAACAGAGCTTACCGCGCTGATTGAAAAAGCCGGGGGATTCATACATGAGGAAGCCGAGTTTCTCCGACCCAATTTTCTTGCATTTACAGCCAGGGCAAAATTGTGGAACGGCGAGACTTCCGCCGCGGAGGAATGGCTGGATCATTATTTCGTCCATGAAAGCGCGCGGATAGAACCTTACAAGCTCTATCAGCATTTCACCACCGTCCGCGCTTATACCGTGCTGGACGAACTGGAAAAGGCGAAGGCCCTTGCGCTGCGGCTGCGGCAAATGGGCCGGGATTTCCGCCGCCCGCAGGACGCCGCCGAAGCGGGGGTTTTACTGGCCGCTGTTCTGTGGGCTGAGGACAACAAGGAAGAAGCACAGGAGATGATGGAAACCGTGCTGTCGGAAATGCAGCCGTACTCATTTGTACGGTTGATTGCCGACGAGGGCGCCGCCGTTTTGCCGCTGATGAAAAAAATATCCGGCAAGACAAAACACCCAAATTATCATGGCTCACTTGATTTTACCTATGTCAACAGCGTATATATCGCCGCTTATGCCGTCAGTAAGCAGCGTAAGGGTATTGTGGCGGAACTGAAAGCAAAGCCGGTGAAGCTCTCACGGCAGCAGAAAATGGTTATCCGGCTTTTAGCGCAGGGATATGACCGGGAAAGCATTGTAGAGGAAACCGGGCTTTCGCTGCACACAGTCAAGACACATATTCGCATTGCGTACAGTAAGTTAGATGTAAACAACGCCGCCGCCGCGGTGCTGAAAGCGCAGGAGCTTGGGATCATTGAGTGATGCGCCGCACCGTGAAAAGCGCGGGACCCAAATAAAAAGGCTTGACAAAACTACTCGTGTAGTATATAGTGAAATTACGTCTGTAGTTTGATGGGGAAGGAGGGGTATGGATGCCGGACTACACACGCATACCGGAGGCCGAGTTTGAGATCATGCAGATCATCTGGTCGCAGCCGCCGCCCATATCGTCCATGCAGGTCACCGGACTGCAAGAGAAATGGAAGCACCAGACGGTACGGACGCTGCTGACCCGCCTGGAAAAGCGGGGGTACGTATCCAGTGAAAAGCAGGGCAAAGAGCGGGCCTATACCCCGGCGGTGCCGAAGGACGAGTACCTGAGTATGGAGCTGGGATATTTTCTGCAAAAATTCCGTCTGAACAACCTGACGGGCCTGATGAGCGCGATGTACCCGGATTCGGACCCGAGCGACGAGGAACTGCTCCAATTTGAACAGTGGATCAAAACGCAAAGAGATGGCGGGGCGCAATGAACGGATCAATGCTGAAACTGCTTCAAAATTCCCTGTTTATGTCAGTGGCAATCTTGCTGCTGGCGGCTTTGTCGCGTCTGCTGCGCCGGAAAACATCGGCGGCGGCGCGTATGGCCTGCTGGCTTGTCGTCGCGCTGGGCTTGCTGATCCCCGCGCGCCCGCAGTTGTTTTCCCTGACGATGCCGGAGTTCATGTCGTCCATTGCGGATACCGCCGCCGTCCGGCTGGAGGGACGGATCGAACCGCCGCGATTGATTGAGCAACCTAGCGCGCCGGCGCAAACAGCCGGGAGCCCCGCAGCCCCCGCGGAATACACACAGCCCGACCCCCTGCCGGCGCGGCCCCCGTTTGACGTTTTCGCGCTCTTTCCGTACATATGGGCGTCCGGGTTCCTCGCGGTGATCGCGGCAAGCGGGATGAAGCACATCCGGTTTTCGCGGATGCTGCGGAGATGGGGGCGTCCGGCTTCCGGTGACGTCCTCGGCCTTATGGAGCGGATCAAACAGGAGATCGGGCTGAAACGCCGCGTCCGCCTGCTGGTCAGCCCGGCCATCACGACGCCGGTCCTGGTCGGCCTGTTCCGCCCGATGATCGTACTGCCCGACGAGGGCATAGACAGTTCCACGCTGCGCTTTATCCTTCTGCACGAGACGCTGCACCTGAAACGCGGCGATGTCTGGGGCAAGGCGCTGTCGCTGCTGGCGCTGGCGGTACACTGGTTCAACCCGCTGGTATGGCTGATGAACCGCGCCGTAGGGACGGAATCCGAAGCGGCCTGTGACAGGGCCGTTCTGCGGTACGCCGGACAGGAAAGCCGCTTCCAATACGGCGAAACGCTGCTGTTTATCGCCAGGCGCAGCAAACGCCTCCGGGCCGCGCTGTATTCCCCGTTCAGCAGCGGCGGAAAAACCCTGAAAAAGCGCTTGGATGACGTCGTCCGGCGCACGGCTCCCAAACGCTGGGTTTCCGCAAGCTGTGCCGCCGTGTTGTTCGCCGGCTTGCTGTTGTCCATAGGCTTGGCCGGGTTTACGGTCCGGCCCGGCGATCCTATAATAGACCTGCCCATTAGCCTCCCTGCTCCAGACGTCCTCCCCTCCGCTCCGATCCTTCCGCAAGCGGAGAGGACCGGATTAAAGGATATCTATAAGGACTACTTCCTGATCGGCACGGCGGGCGGCGTGAAGACCCTGCAAGGCGCCCAGCTTGAGTTGGTAACGCGGCATTTCAACGCCTTCACCTATGAAAATGAGATGAAGCCCGGTTATGTGCAGAGCGTGGAAGGCAGCTTCGATTTCAGGGAGGCCGACGAGATCACCGCAAGACTGAAAAAGAACGGCATCGCCCCCATTGGCCATACGCTGGCGTGGCATCAGCAGACGCCGGGCTGGATGTGGCAGGAAAATGCCAAGGAGCGCTTAGAGGCGCATATCGAGGCCGTGATCCGGCACAGCGGCCCGTATTTGACCTCCATCGACGTGGTAAACGAGGCGTTTTCCGACGACTGCCGGGGCGGCGATTGGCGCGAGGACTTGTATCCGGCCGGTTGGTACACGGCCCTCGGGCCGGACTACATCGAGATCGCGTTCCGCAAGGCCGACGAGGTGCGCCGGGCGATTGGGCGGCCCGATTTGAAGCTGTATTATAACGATTACAGCCTGCACATGCCCGAAAAAGCGGGCGCGGTATTTGTTATGGTCACGGAACTGCGGGCCAAGGGCGTGCCGATCGACGGCATCGGGATGCAGTCGCAATATGATCAGTATATCCCCCCGGCTCATGTCCGTCATTCCCTTGAGCTGTTTGCGATGATCCCGGGCATCGAGGTCAGCGTCACCGAACTGAACATCGCCATCAGCGACCCGATGAACGATACGCACCTGACCGCCGAAGAGGACATTTTGCAAGGCTGGTTATACGCCGAGTTGTTCACCATATATAAAGAGTTCGCCAAGGGCCCGGCCAACCCCGACGCTTCCAAGCGTCTGATCGCGCGCGTGACCGTGTGGGGCACGACCGACGACACAAGCTGGCGCGGCGACCGCCACCCGCTTCTGTTTGACCGCGAGTTCGCGCCTAAAAGCGCGTACTACGCCGTCGCGGACCCGGACGCCTATCTGGCGGGGCTGGCTAAAAACGAGATGTAGGCCCGGTTTTTATGTCCAATTAACTACAAACGTAGTTTATATAGAAACTATAAACACTAGACAGGAGAACTGCAAGATGAAAACAGTCGTTGCCCTGATCCTTTGCGGGATCGTTCTCGCAACCCTCGCGGCCTGCGGCGCGTCATCAGACGCGCCAAGCCCGGACGTCCCCGTTTTCGAATCGCCGCCTCAGCCGTCCGAGCCCGTCACTGCTCCATCCGATATAGCGTTCTCTGACGCAGACATGAAAATGTCGATAGAGTTGGAAGTAGATGTCGACAAAAAGCAGATCACCGTATCCGCGTCCATGGCCGCCAAAGTCGAAAACAATGAGTTTTCGTTTTATATCGGCAGCAGCTTGACTGTAGATGAAATCAGCGGCGAGGGCGGCAGTTTGGAGTGGCAAACAGAAATAGAGTCGCTCGAGTTCCGCGGCCCCATGCGGAAAGTGACCGTCACCGCCGTCACTGACGGTATCATTACCGCAAAATATCACGGGAGCGTGTCGGGAGCGTTCAACTTTATCGACCCGGAAGCCGTCGCGCTGAGTTTTTACTCCTCTTGGTATCCGCAGGGCTTTCCGTATGCCGACGGCGCAGCCGACCAAATACGCGTAACGATCACAGGGCTGTCCGAGTATACCGTATTGCGCGGCGAATATGACGGCGGGGACAAAGCATGGACGTATCACAGCGTAAAAGACGACCCCACCGAGGACTGCAACATCATCGCCTTCAAGCCGGGTTCCGTCTTTACCGTGTCGCGGGACGGCGTCAGTCTGCATTACCTCGACGAAGCGGAAGCGGGCCTGGCGGAAAACATCCTTGACTATTCCCTTGACGCGTTAGCGTACTACAACGAGGTTTTATACCCTGACCATAAAAAAGAGGCCGGGAATTTGAACATCGTATCGTTTTCCTACCTGAAAGGAGTGGAATGGGCATATTCAAGGGCAGGATTGATCGTCTACGGCGGACTTTCGGATATTGATGAGGATATCTTTATGAAAGAAGGAGCCCCCCATGAATTGGCCCATTTTTGGGCGAACGGGGCGGACACTTCTTCTTGGGAAGACTGGCTGAACGAAACCTGCGCCAATTGGTCGGCCCTGCTGTATCTGCTTCACATAGGTGACCAAGACGCCTTCGATCAGCTGATTGAAATGTATTTGGAATACAGCGTCAATTTCCCGCCCATAAAAACTGTTGACGGCGGTCGCCCGAACGGGGTGCATAACAAAGGGACCGTCCTGTTTTATGAATTATACAAAGAACACGGCGGCGAGATGATCGAAAAGCTTTTGAACATATTCGTTTCCTTACCGGAAAAGAACACGGAGAGCTTTATCAACGAAGTTTCATCGCAAATCGGAAACGAAACAGCCGATTTCCTCCAAGCCGGACTGCTTACATAAAGAGCCGCACCGCGCGACCCAGCTTTACGCTGAAAAATATTGTTAAGGAGAAATTCAACAATGAAAAAGACACTTGCCCTGGCCTTGGCCGCGCTGTTCACATCCCTATTGGCGCTTCCCGCGCTGGCGGCCCCGGAGGCGCGCGTCTACTGGGCCCCGCCGCTGGGCGGCAGCGTATTTGACGAGTCCGACGGGTTCGACTGTGAGCTTTGGAGCCAAAAGGGCAACGACGGAACCATGGTACTGACCGGCGCCGGAAACTTCGAGTGCAGCTGGGACGCGTTCAACATCCTGTTCCGTACCGGGACGAAGCTCGGCAGCACCAAGACCTACGAGGACTATGGGACTGTCATCATGGACTACGGCGCGGAGCATAACATCACAAGGGGCGACGCCAGCTACCTGTGCATGTACGGCTGGACGGAAAACCCGATGATCGAGTTCTACATCGTTGAAAACCACGGCACTTACAAGCCGCCCGGCGGCGTGGGCTTCCAAGGCACGTATGAAGCGGACGGCAGCGAATACGAAGTCTACATCAACACCCGCGTGCAGCAGCCGTCGATCCATGGCACAAAAACTTTTGAGCAATACTTCGCCGTCCGCGTCGACAAGCGTACCGAGGGCACGATCACGATCTCCGAGCATTTCAAGGAATGGGATAAACTGGGCCTTGACATGAGCGGGACGATGTTCGAGGTCTCCTTGTGCATGGAGGGCTACAACAGCGCCGGGAATGCCAACATATACAGCCATCGGCTGACCATCGGCGAGGATGTATACGGCTATGTCACGGAGAAGCCCGCGGCGGCGTTCGTACCGCCCGCCCTGCCGCCCAAAGATAGGCCGGGCACAACGCCCCAGCCCGCCGCGCCGGCCCAAACGGATACACCCGCCGCTGTGACGGACAGACCCGCCGTCACAAACCCGAAAACCGGGATCGAGAGCCGTGTCCTGATCGCGCTCGGGGCCTTAGCCGTTGGGGTGGCCGGGCTGATCGTATTGTCCCGAAGGATCCATTCAAGATAAAGCTTTCCCTGCGACGAGCGCCTATCCTCCGGCGCGTCGTTTTGACCGTATGGTCCTTTGGGGGCTTAGCCGCAACCTAAGCCCCCCCGCTTTTTTAATGTCTCCGATTTTTGAATAGCAGGAAACCCACACATACAACGCATTGGAGGTTGTTCCCATGTTGAAACGCTTAAATAAACCTAAAAAATAAGGCTTGACATTTCTACGTGTGTAGTATATAGTAAAAACTACACACGTAGAAACTCCTGCGGCGAAGCCTGATCCTCCGGCGCGCCGCGTTTGACCGCACCAGGTCTTTGGGGCTTAGCCGCAAACCTAAGCCCCCCCTTTCCCAAGGGGGCGTATCTGCGCCAGCAGCTAAAAATCCAAAAATAAAGGCTTGACAATTCTACGCGTGTGGTATAAGAATACTACACGCGTAGAATTTTGACAAAATTCGATCCTGCCGCGCGTCTCCAAATTTTTGAACATACGAAAGAGGTAAAATCATGAAGCGTATTATTCTAACCCTGCTGACCATAGCCTTGTTGCTCTCCTTGGCCGCCTGCGGCACGGACGCGCCGCAGGAGACAACGCCGTCCTTTACCGATAGCCCGTCGGAACCTGCCGCGCAGCCAACGCAGACCCCGGCGGCCACTCCAGAGCCGACGCCCGAACCCGAAGCGCTTTTCACTCAAATGGACGTGGAATATACGCTTTCCGATAAGCTTCCAGCCGCGCTTGCCGAGCATATCAAAGAGCAGAGAAAAAGTGTATTCGTCGAGATGACCGACGCGGGGAAAGCGTTGTTCAATAACTGGCTGGATGAAGGCCCCACACCTGAAATGGACGAGCATGTCGCGGAGATCGTCCGCGGGCTTATAAAGGAAGGCGCGCCGGAGACAACGCCGGAGTTTGTTTCAAAAGAGGACGCGAGATTTGAAATCGAGTTCATGTTTGATTTCATGAAATGCGCTTACGGCGGCTACGGCGTCTTCGGCGGCGATGCCGTGTTCCTGCCAATTCGGGATGAAATGCTGGCGAAGTTGGACGGACTGACACAAACCGACGGACGCGTGGATATACAGACATATAATGACCTCTTGGCGGAACCGTTTGCCCCTGTAATCGTGGATCAGCATTTTCGGGTCGGAGACAAGCACCCCGGGTCAAACGCCTTACTATTTTACGCATACAGCGAGGAACTGATATTTCATAAAGATGGCAACTCGTTTATAACCACCTTGGACGGAAAGGAATACTCGCTTGTTTCGGTGGCGGGGGAACTGCCGGAATCTTATATCAAGGCCACGATCCTTGAAGACGGCTCGTTTGCCTATGTGCTTGGTGAGCGCATGATGGCTGAAGCGAAATCGAAAATGGACGAAGCAAACGGTGAAAAACAAATTGATGTGCTGCTCCAAAACGAGGATGGGGATAAGCATGTAAGCGTTACATTGAAAACATGTGACTTTGCCCCCAATGAAAGCGGCTCGTCCCTATACCGCAGTTATGAGAAAGACGGCGTTATGGTACTGGAAAACAGGGCGTTTGAGCCGTTCGATTCGCCGGATTTGGAAGCCATGATTTCCCCGTCCGAAATGCAGAAGTTCAAGGATCAAAACACTGTCGTCATTGACGCCATGAGTAACCACGGCGGCAGTACATACCCTTTGCTGACATGGCTCGGCAGATTTTTAGGGTATACGGTCGAACCCTTTTCGGTTGCGGCAGATATGCAAACAAGGACGGTTGGGGCGTTCCTCGAATATCGGGTTTCCGGGACGGCCCCGGTTTGGGATAAACACATCCAGCCCCCAAAGCAAAAGAAGAATGACACAGTCACTTTTTTGCTGATGGGCTACAACGGTTCCGCCGGCGAGATGTGGACGTCTATTCTGCGCGAAGCCGACAATGTCATACTGGTGGGGCTTAACTCGGAGGGCAATCTTCAATTCGGCCGTACACGGCCGTGCTATCTGCCGCACAGCAAGCTGCTTTTTCAATTTGGCACATCGCTGAATTTTATGAATCAGGACTTCTCACAGTTTGAATGTGTTGGCTTCGAGCCGGATTTATGGGTCCCGCCGCTGGAGGCGTTGGAGCGCGTAATCAAATTCATAGAAAGATACGGGATCAACGATCAATAATCCTGCTACCAAACTTATCCGCAAAGCTGGTTGGCTGGGAATGGAAAATATGGATGTCCGATGAGTTCAACGAACCATAAATATAACGTGCCTTGGATATGGTAGCCGGCGTTAGACAGCAAAGCGCGAACAACGTCTTGACATGCCCGGCGATCCAGTGTTACAATCCCGTTGTGGAACTGTCGCTTGGCGGCTTGGTCACTCTTCCCAAAAGGAGGGTGATGTCTATGATTACATACGCGGAACTGTTTCAGTTCGGTATGCTCATTGTAGCTGTTGTTGCTCTCTGCTTGAAAAAGCGGAAGAAATAACCTGAGACGCCGTTTGCACGGCGTCTCAACCTCGTTAATTCAGGACTGAGCCGCCCGTCAAAAAGCGGCAGTTCCTTTTGTATTTACAGTCTAGCATGGTCACAGATTTTTGTCAATGGTTTTTTATAAAGGCAAACAAAATCGAGGAAGTACGGAAAGACTGTGTAAATATTCTTCACGATGTGCTTGACCTGCCCCACCGTGATGATGAAACAGGGCGCACGGTGCTGGGGTTGTTGCTGTAGGGAAGTTGACATAACAAAGTCTTGCAATCACCGCCCGGAAATGGTATACTGTCAGGGAAAGACAGGCAGGTGTTTTGCTGATTATGAATTACTCCTTTTCACAACGGATATCCTCCTTGCAGCCGTCGGCGATCCGGGAAATCCTAAAGGTCACGGCGGACCCGTCGGTGATCTCGCTGGCGGCGGGCAACCCCTCGCCCGAGACATTCCCGGCTAAGGACATGGCCGAGCTGGCCGCCGATCTGTTTGCCAATCGCGCGGCGGAGGCTTTGCAATACGGCATTTCCGAGGGCTACGGGCCCCTGCGCGAGGCCACCGCCGCGCGCCTGCGCGAGCGGTTCGGCGTCGGCGGCGAGGACGACGGTTTAATTATCGTCAGCGGCGGTCAGCAGGGCATTGAAATGTCCGCGAAATGCTTCGCCGACGACGGCGACGCCGTGCTGTGCGAGGAGCCGAGCTTTATCGGCGCGCTGAACGCCCTGCGCTCCTACGGCGTGGCCTTGAAGGGTGTGCCCTGCGGCGCGGGCGGCATGGACATAGACGCGCTGGAAGCGATTTTGAAGGATACCCCGCGCGTGAAACTGATTTACACGATCCCGACGTTCCAAAACCCGTCGGGCGCGACAATGAGCCTTGAAAACCGCCGCCGCCTGCTGGCGCTGGCCGAAACATACGACGTGATGGTGCTGGAGGACAACCCCTATTTTGAACTGCGCTACGACGGCGAGTACGTCCCGCCGCTGAAGGCGCTGGACACGGCGGGCCGCGTGATCTATTGCGGCAGTTACTCGAAAATCATCGCGCCCGGCATCCGGCTGGGCTTTGTCTGCGCGCCTGGGGCTGTAATCGCCAAGCTGACGGTCGCCAAGCAGGTCGCCGACGTGCATTCCAATCTGTTTTTCCAAATGCTTGTGCATGAATACATCACCACGCGCGACCTCGACGGGCATATCGAAGAGTGCCGCCAACTGTACCGCGCCAAGCGCGACCGCATGGCGGCGGCGCTTTCTTCCTGCGGTTTGAAATTCAACGTGCCGGACGGCGGGCTGTTCCTGTGGTGCGAACTGCCGGGCGCTCTGGACAGCATGGACTTCTGCCGCCGGATGGGCAAAAAGGGCGTGGCCGCCGTTCCCGGCGCCAGCTTTCTGGTCGACGAGAGCAAGGCGTCCTCGGCAATCCGCCTGAACTTTTCCTTGCCCTCCATGGAGCAGATCGACGCCGGATGCGCCCGCCTGATCGAAACCCTGCGGGAGGTGGCCCCATGAAAAAGCGCGCGTTCAGCGGCATACAGCCGTCCGGCGTCCCGACCATCGGCAATTACTTTGGCGCGGTGAAGAACTGGACGGCTATGCAGGACGAATACGACGGTATATTCAGCGTGGTCAACCTCCACGCCATAACCCAGCGTTTCGAGGCGGACGCCCTGCGCGAGCGCACGCGGTATCTGTTCTCGTACCTGCTGGCCGTGGGCCTTGACCCAAACAAGAGCATCCTGTTTGTGCAGGGGCATGTCCCCCAGCATTGCGAGCTGATGTGGGTGCTGAACTGCTATACCATGTTCGGCGAACTGAGCCGGATGCACCAATTCAAGGACAAGAGCCAGAAACGCCCCGACAACATCAACGCCGGGCTGTTCGGCTATCCCGTGCTGATGGCGGCGGATATCCTGCTGTATGACGCCCATGTCGTGCCGGTGGGGCAGGACCAAAAGCAGCACGTCGAGATATCCCGCGACATCGCCGAGCGTTTCAACTCGTTATACGGCGATGTGTTCGTGATCCCCGAGCCGGTGATCCCGCCGATCGGCGGTAAGGTACTGAGTTTGCTTGACCCCGCGCGCAAGATGGACAAATCCGACCCGCTGCCGGGCGCGTACCTTTCGATGACCGACGACGCCGATACGGTGCTGAAAAAATGCAAGCGCGCCGTCACCGACAGCGACGCTTCGGTGCGCTACGACCCCGAAGCCAAGCCGGGCGTCTCCAATTTGATCGGCCTGTACGCGCTGTGTACCGGAAAGACCCCGCAAGAGGTCGAGCGCGAGTTTGACGGGCAGGGCTACGGCGTGTTCAAGCCCGCCGTGGCGGAGGCCGTCAACGCCGTGCTGGGGCCGATCCAAGCCCGCGTGCGGACGTACATGGACGACCCGGCGCAGCTGGACGCGCTGATGCGCGACGGCGCGGCGCGGGCGGAGACGGTCGCGGCTAAGACCTTAGAGCGCGTCTGGCAGGCGGTCGGCCTGCTGGGCCGCCCGGCGAAAGAGGGTGGCCTATGATCAGCAACTGGCTTGGCTCGACAAGCTTGTCTTTGGTCGTGGCCTGCGCGGTCGCCGCGCTGGTCGCGTTCGGGGCGTCGCCGCTGTGCCGCCGCTTCGCGTCCCTGATCGGCGCGGTGGATATCCCGTCCGACGGGCGGCGCATCCATAAAAAACCGATGCCCCGCCTGGGGGGGCTGGCGATCTTCGCCGGGTTCATCGTCACGATGCTCCTGTTTGCCGACATCGACGCGCCGCTGCGCGGCGTCCTGATCGGCGCGGTGATCATCGTGGTGCTGGGCTGTGTGGACGATGTGGTGCGCCTGCACTACTCCATCAAGCTGTTGTTCCAGTTCACGGCGGCCCTGGTCGTCGTACTGCACGGCCTGACCATCGAGGTATTTTCCAACCCGATCCCGATCGGCCCGGCCCAAGTCCATCTGGGCCTCTTGTCGGCCCCGATCACGATCTTGTGGATCGTCGCGCTGACCAACGCCGTCAATTTTATTGACGGGCTGGACGGGCTGGCTTGCGGCGTCTCCTTGATCGGCTCGCTGTCTTTGCTAATCATCGCCATGGTCATGCCGGTGCAGAGGCCGGAGATCGCGCTGATCATGGCCGCCCTCAGCGGCGGCTGTCTGGGCTTTTTGCCGTACAACCTGAACCCGGCCAAGATGTTTATGGGCGACACGGGGGCGACATTTTTGGGTTTCATTCTGGCCGCGGCGTCGATCCAGGGCCTGTTCAAGGTCTATACGATCATCTCGTTTGCCGTGCCGTTCCTGATCTTGGCGCTGCCGATCGTGGACACCGCCGTTTCGATCTTCCGGCGTCTGCTGAAAGGCGGCAACCCGGCGCACGCCGACCGCGGGCATCTGCACCACCGTCTGATCGACATGGGCTTTTCGCAGAAACAGGCCGTCGCGCTGCTGTACGCCATTTCCGCCGGGATGGGCATCACCGCCGTCGTGCTGACGACCTGGGGCGAGGTCAGGGCCGTCATCGTCTTGCTGTTTATGGCTATGGCGGTGGCCATCGGCTATTTGATCCTGCTGAACCGTATCTCCAGGCCCCGGGCAAACGGCCAGCCGCCCCCGGACGACGAACCGGCGCCCCCGCCGCCGCAGGACGCGGCCATTCCGGCAACTGCCACGGAGGATGACAGCCATGCTTAAAGTATTTACCGTCTTTGGCACGCGCCCGGAGGCCATCAAGATGGCCCCGGTCTGCCGTCTGCTGGCGCAATGCCCGGAGATCGAATCGGTGTGCTGTGTGACCGGGCAGCAGCGCGAGCTGCTTCCGCACGCGCTGGAGCCGTTCGGCATCCGGCCAAAATACGATCTGGACATCATGGAAACCGACCAGACCTTGACCGGCATCACGACCAAAGCACTGACGGGGCTGGAACGCATCCTGCGCGAGGAGAAGCCTTCGGTCCTGCTGTGCCACGGCGACACCTCCACCACGCTGGCGGCGGCGCTGGCGGCCTTTTATCAGAAGATACCCGTCGGCCATGTGGAGGCGGGCCTGCGCTCGTATGACCGCTACTCGCCGTACCCGGAGGAGATCAACCGCACGCTGGTCAGCCACCTGGCCGAGTACCATTTCTGCCCCACGCGCCGCAACAAGGAAAACCTGCTGGCCGAGGGCGTCCGCGGGGACATTTTTGTCACCGGCAACACCGTCATCGACGCCATCGGCCAGACGGCTTTGCCGGGCTATGTCTTCGCGTCCCCGATGCTCCACCGCGTACTGGACCACCACGGGACGACCGTGCTGGTCACGGCGCACCGGCGCGAAAACCACGGCGAGCCGCTGGAAAACATCTGCCGCGCCGTGCTGGAGCTGACGCGCGTCCACCCCGAGCTGCAAGTGGTCTGGCCCGTGCATCCCAGCCCTGTTGTGCGCAATACGGTCTATTCGATCCTGAAAGACAAGGAGCGCATCTTCCTGACCGGCCCGTTGGATGTGCAGGAGATGCACCATCTGATGGCGCGATGCCATTTTGTGATGACGGACTCCGGCGGTTTGCAGGAAGAGGCCCCGGCGCTTGGCAAGCCCGTGCTTGTCCTGCGCCGCGAGACGGAACGCCCCGAGGCGCTTGACGCC
>Ga0082212_10007518_pt1 | contig 14388 bp, 11 predicted proteins | sample TergutNt197P3_FD_71548 | JGI IMG/M metagenome (GOLD analysis project Ga0082212, IMG submission 71548) | Neocapritermes taracua P3 segment gut microbial communities from Petit-Saut dam, French Guiana - Nt197 P3 | ecosystem: Host-associated > Arthropoda: Insects > Digestive system > Gut ... | reverse complement strand
TGTTGTATGTCAACTTTCGGACTCCCCATGTCCTGACAGAACTATTAACGTTTGCTTGCATAAAGCGAATTAACCGTTGAAAAAGACGTGAATGTTGGCAACATTGCGAGTTGAGACGCATAACCAGCAACAAATAAAAGCTTTATATTCTATTGAAACTGATATTTCTTATTCATCACTCCCTTTACGATATAGTGTTTAAAGTTGCAATATGGTGTTGTCTTGTGAGTGATTGATTGAAGGGGTTTAGGAGAAACCGGCCCAGATCCCCATAATATAAATTCTCACAAATATGCAAAATTTAAACCCATCTTAAAAGTTCTTATCTTAGGTCATGCATTTAGTCATGAAGCAAATTTATTACTTGATTAACGTACGGAGTATTGAAGGCTTGCCTCCTTTCGGTGCCAATGCGTTCATTTTCTTTTTTAGTTGGATTTACCGCATGTATTGTTGCTTTGCAAACTTTCTGATAACCTTTACTCTTTTCAGGGCCTAATTGTTTTATAGGTCTGTAAGTTCCTGGTGATGATATGTTATATTTGCAATAATACGCTTTTTTTTTTCTTTTACTTTTACTTTTACTTTTGAGCTTCGTCCCTCTTTGAACACACATATGAAACAGAAAGTTCTGCGGAGGGGAATGATACTTTTCCCCGAAATATTTGGTTTTGTTTTCTTGTAACACATGGAGATGAACTAAATGCAAATAGTGAATGATTTCAAATCCAGTATCTTTTTTGTTTTGTATTTATTGGATGTGAGGCAACAGATGATACGCCTTCAGGCGTAGTCAGAATATTAAAAAAGACAATTGATAATAAAGACATGACAAGAGATCAGAAGCAAATCATGTTTAGAAATTATATAGCATCAGACACACCGGGCATTGATGTTTTAGTTATTTATACCTCTATAAAATCAAGTCTTGAAGACACCCATAAACGTAATAGAATAAAAAATATTAATGAAGTAATAAGCGACGATACAGCTACAGTTTACGTTGAAAACATGAGTGGGAAATATAGGTTTCATTTCATTAGAGAAGATGGCAAATGGAAACTGAAGAATTCTTTCTTTTGAATAATTTTTCAAGAATTTTATCAGCTTCCATATCATTAATTCCTTAATACTTTGAATCGAAGGGGAGTGCTTTGAAACCCTTGTTAGACCAGTCAGAAAGAACAGGGCTGTCATATTGGAGTTGATCAATGTAGTATTCCGCAGACTGCATTTCAAGCTGGAAAGCTTGATTCATAGCCATATCGTTTAAGACTTTATTGCTTTCCATGCTGGATTCAAGCATAAGCTGCAATACTTCCAACTCTCCCATTTTACGCGAATCATCTACGCCGTACGATTTATCCTGCGCGAGCCTATCCTGCCTTTCTTTGTTACGTTCCATGTTTCTGACATACCATTCATTCTGAATATCGGAAGCGAAAAAGAATTCCTCTGCCATAGTTTGCTGTTTTTCTTTGAACGTTTGAAGATAAGCGTAATTTCCGGGCGTCAACCCCATGCCCATCCATAGGGATTTTATATCTTCTTCTGAGAATTCCATGTTCCAGTATTCTTTTAATTTAGAATCAAACGAGTTCATAAGCCCTGAGATGTCATTAAGGCTGTAACTTTTATCACCAATTTTGATGTTGAGTTTATTTAATAAATCCTGTGATTTATCCGTTACAAAATTCTGTTTATCCATCCAACTTGTAAAATCATCCCATGATCTAATATCCGTAGCGCTTTTGATGTTTTGAACATATTGCTCGATTTGACCTTTCCAATGTTGAACCTGTTGTATCATGTGTTGTGCCGCGCCTGCCCATTCTTTAACCTGCTGCGCATAACGCATAGCTGTTTGAATGTGTTCATTCATCATAATAACATTTAATGCCGTGCTATTGGCAACCTGCGCTGTACCTGAAGCAAATGCTGAGGCCAATGGTAACAAAAGAACCAAAAAGAGAATCAGATACTTTTTCATAAACAACCTCCAAAAAAAATTTATATATAAAAACCGTTAAAAGAGCGGTTTAATATTATTATTTTCTTTTTATTAATGTAAAAATGATTAATAAAATTAAAAAAACAAGCCATAAAACAAGGATAATAATAATTAACTCAAAAAAATATTCGTAGTGAAAGACAGATTCAAATGCTGAATATAGATTTAAAAAGAGCAGCACAAAAAACTCAATAAAAATCATTTAAATTACCTTGCCTGTTCAAGTAAAAGCGCGTCAATCTTACGTTTTTTAAATGTTCTTTTATAAGCGGTCTTAGGGGGAATATCTCCTCTACGCAAAGCTTCGATGATTTCACTTTGCCCGTGTTTTAATACTTTTTTAACCTGATAAACAGTAGAGATACTCACATTAAATTCTTCTGCGACAGAAGCAGCCGCGCGTCCTGAGCCGTCATTACTTTTACGTTCCGGCAATGATGCTACAGCGTCAATAAATTTAGCATTTTTGATATTTGAATTATCAGTTGAAATTATTTCGCTTTCATTTGCAATTGAATTTGTTTCTGGTACGATATTTGTAACTGATTGGTGTTGCAAAACCTGTTTTTGCTTAAGCGCCGGCTCAGGATCAGAGGGATAATCTTTTTCAAGGAAGCGTCTATAGTCAACGCCTTTGGCTGTTAAAATTTCATGACACAAATGGCTTCCGGATACGTAAACGGATGTAAGTTCATCAAGAATGTTATGGTTAGGAGTCCCGATGAGGGAGAGAGTAAGCTGTCCGAGGTCAAGTTGGAACAGCCTTCGACCTAAAGGGCTGGTATAAAAATAATCGCGTTTCATTCTTGCCGAAGCGATAAGAGAGATTTCAGAATCAGTTAAGCCAAAATCACGGTATACCTGTATTAAAGTACCGGCCTGCGGATCAGCTAAGTATATTTTAGTCATACATTGCTGGATAATGGTACTTTTCAAGGGAGAGTTTGCAACGTCAGCGACTTCCTGAGTGGCGAAAATAACATAAACGTTTTTCTTCCGTAAAACTTTTAACCATTCAGTTATTTTGCTTGAAAACTTTTCATTTTTAAGAAAAAGCCAAGCTTCATCAAGAATAAGGAAGGTAAGCCGCCCGTCAAATTTTTTCTCAACAAGATTAAAAAGATAAACAAGGGCAGGAACGATACATTTTTCTCCACGATTCATGAGGGCTTCCATTTCGATAGCAAGGAAGCGTGTATCAGTTGAGAGTCCTGAAGAACTAGCGTCAAATATTTTGCCGTATTTACCGCCTATTAAATAATCACCTAACATATCTTTAATAACCGGCCTACCTGAAACCGGGTCTTGATAATTGATATATTGAATAAAAGTTGTAAGGGTGCGGTCTTTTATGGGGATGCCTTTCATACTTTCGATACTATCTTTGATAGCGGCACTCATTGCCGGCGGTACAATTTCTCCATTAACAGTAATACAAGCCTCGATAAAGTCGATAGCGTCTGTCATATCCCTATCAGTTTCCAGATCGCGTAACGGTTGAAAGCTAACGCCTGAATCATTCTCGCCGGCAGGTTCAAAGAATAAGCCTCCTGCCGCTAGGCATATTTGCCTGCAACTGCGACCCTTGTCAAATACGATAACCAAAGAGCCCGGATACTTAAACGCTTGAATCTCAAGAAGATTTAATAAAGTAGATTTTCCAGCTCCTGTAGGTCCCCAAATGGCAGAATGCCCGACATCGCCAACGTTAAGGTTGAGAAAAAAAGGCGTGCCTTCAACGGTAGAACAAATAACATGAGGAGTGCCAACGCCTGTTACTTCATTAGCGTGGTTATTATAACTAAACCCTGCCCAAACAGAAGACAGAGGAACGACATGAGACATACTATTGCTCATTACCGGTAAAGCTCTGTAATTGGCATAAACCTGTCCCGGTAAAGAAGACTTAAATGCTTCCAGAGCGTTAAACTTTTCATCTTTACAAGTAAAGCCCTGCTGCTGGACTATGGTTTTTACAACTTCAGCCTTTTTAAGAGCTTTTTTCAAATCGGTATCCCAAACGATAACATTAGTTGTAAGGTATCCGAGAGAGGCGGCGTCAGTTTCAATTTCAATACTGGCTTCGATAGCGTCGTTTTCCTTAACGCTGGCTCCATGATTAATAGACTGAGAAGATGATCCTGATGTACTTTCAGCAAACGTTTGAAAAAAAGTTTTTCTGCTTCCTCTGTGATGTTTTTCTTTCTTTTTTGTTTCTTTCAAACCTTCTTCTTTATCAAGGCATATATAGCGCGTAGCCCACCGGTATTCAAGTCGGGCACGGTTAAGACTGTCAAGAATAGCGGGGTACGATTCGTCGGGAAAATCGTTAACGCCGATTATAGGAATATAATAATTACCAAGCCTCATAACAAGAGAAGTTTCAAGTTCATTGTCCGGTAGAATTCTGTCGAGTAAAATCCATGTTTTATCAAAACGAATAGGGTGTCTGTAAAAAGAGATTGTGCTGTGCAAATACATAACGGTTTCAGCGTTATCGAGCGGGTGGATCCAAAGTTCGTTAGAAAGAAGCCCTATGACAGAATTGGATTCATTAACAAAATATTCAATATTTTGTTTTAGCGTCATACTTTCTCCTTCATCATCTGTGCTGTTAATAAACATTTGAGTTAATTTTTTAACACTTTCTGAAGGCGGTTTCCATGTGAAAGTTATAAAATAAACAGATTCAAAATGACGTCCGGCAGATTTAAAACCGTTTTCACGTTCTCTATCCACAAGATAAGGCGCAAGCGAATCAAAGTAAGTTTTAGGGTATTCCTGAATCTGAAGGCGTTGGGCTTCGAGATGGAACGCCCATCCCGCGCCCAAGCGTTTAGCAAAGTCATTGACACGAACAGCTAGGGTGTTAACTTCCATTGCGCTGGAAGAGTCTATATCCGGTGCGCGGTACTCAAAAGTCCGCTGAAGGTTGCCGTTTTTTTGCAAAACAACGCCTTCATGGAATTTTGTTATATAATTCCAGGGCAAATGCTGATAAAAAAACTCTACACTTTCGCTCATGGGATGAGTCTGTCCTTTTGCATAATATTCTCAAGAACTATATCAATAAACCATTGGTCTTTTTTAGAAAGATGACGCATAACAAAATAAAGCAAAACAAGAGGAATGATGGTAAAGTACATTTCAAGACCGTAGATAAAGACAAGGCCGAGCATAAGGATGATTAAAAGTCCTGCTTGAGGAATTCCTCCTAGCATTTCCCTTTGTAAAAGCGAGCGGTGGACAGGCTCTTTAAACTGTTTCATGTCAACCATAATTAACTCGCGGCATTCCAGATCATATCGACAAGCTGAGAAGCTGCGACAAGTATTCCGATAGCGATACCAATGGCGATGACATTTTTTTTCATTTTGTCATTATCCTTATTAAAACCGTATGCGACAGCGCAGCCGCATAAGCACATGATAAGGATTGCTTTAGTAAAACCTGAAGTGAAAATGGCAAGGATTGAGTCCATAAGATTTGACATTCCGGCAGGGATAATATTTCCTTGTCCGAAAACCGGCATAGCGGCTACAAGCAGCAGCATAAAAAAGAAAGTTTTAATTTGAGATTTTTTCATATTAACTCCTATATTTCGCAGCATTGGATGACTTGATAAAAAAGCAGGAGAGTTATGGTCATCCGACATTCCTTCCTGCTCCGGACTTAAAGGCGCCGGAAACCTTCCGAAAACAAATAAAAAAATTAACTCATATTTTTCCCTCCTGTATTTCGCGAACAGTTAAGACTTCGTTCACAGCGGGGCCGGTACCCGCTTTATTTACAAGGTGTACGATTAATTGAATACTCTCAGATAAATCAGGAAGCTGCCCTTTTATAATTTGGCGTAACAGTCCCTCGATACGTGGTATGGTAGAAGCAGCGTTATCTGCATGTATTGTAGTGAAGTTGCCGGGGTGTCCTGTATTCCAAGCTTCCAATAGTTCTACGGCAACTTCACCGGAGCGTAGCTCGCCAAAAATAATTCTTTTCGGCGTCCAGCGCAAAGCAGTTTGAATAGCTAAAACAGCTTGATCTTTTCTAATGTAAAGCTGTGTTTTATACTGGCTTCTGCATTGTAATTCCGGCGTATCTTCTACGATGTAGATACGTTCATTAGGGGCAAACTCGACCATTTTTTCGAGGCAAGCATTTGTGAATGTTGTTTTACCGCTTCCCGTTGATCCTGAAACAACGATATTTGAACGTTTTTCAATATGGGAAACAATTTTGTCATATAACTCATTACTTAATCTGCCCTGTTTGACATATTCTTCAAGTTTAAAAATTTTATCGGCCGGCCGTCTGAAAGTGATTTCCGGTTCTGAAAGCCAGGGATCAATAATCGCGGTAGTTCTGATATTGTACTTAGGAATAATACTTTCAAGCGTAGGACGCACCCATTTATCTATCGGCTGATCTACGACGCTTGAGAGACTGTAAATAATTCTTATACGATCCGGTTTATCAAGAATAAGCTCTGTATCATAAGTACCTTTTTCAAAATCATTAACAAAAACTTTACCATCTCCATATACATAAACGTCTGTAATAGTTTTTGTTTCAAAGAACGGAATTAATTTATTAAGGTCTCTAAGAAGGTTAGCCATTTGTCTTTCATGGCGTTCAAGTTCATCTTCAAATTTACCCATCATCATCTCCGGATTCGGAATAAAAGGTATGAAGCAGTTTTTCAAACATAGGCGGATTGTTTTTTAAGGTATCTCTGAATGAATTAATAAATTTATCATGTCTGTTAGTAGCCGAAACATAAGCGGCTTCTTTCAGTTCTGGATCGATTTCAGGATGGTATGCGAGGTTGCTTTTATTCATAAAGCATAAAAAAGAAAAAATAATTTCATTCATATCCCGAAGTTCAGATATTTTTTGCTGTAACTGTTTTAAGCCCTGAAGTTTTAATGTTTCATCTTTATAATCTGCGTATATGTATTTACCTATAGCCTGCCTTATAAGCTCTGATTCACTTTCAATACCTTTGTCGCGGCAGAAAGTGCGCATATCGACTTCAAGTCTTTTGGTTAAATGTAAACTTAGGTATTTACCATCAAGGCGTTTTGCTTTTTTCATTTAATTCTACAGAACCTAAATAATGTTTAAAATCATTACAAGTAGTAATTTCCGGGTATGTTTCATTATAATTATTCATATTTTCATTAATTGTTATTAAGCAGTTTGGAGTAACACAATAAGAACATAAATTATTAGGTTCTGTTTTCATATATCAAAGAATGAAAGTGAAAAAAATAAGATAATAAATTAACCCTGCAAGCAGAGTAAAAAAAACGAAATTATTATATCGATTGAACATATTTTCTTCTCATAAGAAATTGTCAGAATCAGAATCCTCTGAGAAATCGTTGACAGAAACAGCTTCTGGACGTTCTGTAGTAACCGGTAAATCAAAGACACCTTCAACCTTTTCCCACATTGAGGCGATATCCTCGGGATCATCCATTTGCACTGTTCTTTGCGTTTCGCCGTGTGTTGCCATATTGCGTTTTTTTATTTTCGCGATGGTAGACGCTGCAATTTTTATAGCTCCTTCTCTTGTAGTAAAAGCCGGAGGGTTGGTGTTTTTTTTAGGATTATAAGCGCGAACTGAAAATATAGGGTCTTCATAATAAACATTCTTTTTACAGATATAAGGAGGTAAACCCTGACACAATAAAATAGCCTGATCAAGGGGAAGTTTCATGATTTCGTCTGCATTTATTAAATTACGCTCTTGATCCTGCGATGAAATATTTTTATTTGAATAGCCGACTTGAGCTTTGCCGCCGGAGTAAGATATATTTGTGCGGCTTATAGATTCTTTTCCGCATACTTTAGATATTAGTTCTGCGCTGTCAACTTCTCCCGAGCCGGGTGCAAAAAAGATACTGTTGCGGCAATGCGCTAAAAACGAATGTTCTTTTCCGTATATTTTGCTTAACTGGTTTAATGATTGATAAATTAACAGATAATGAATACCAAAACCGTTATGAATACCCATGTTTCTTTCAAGCTCGTCCATTTTTCCAAGTTTATCGAATTCATCAAGTAAAAATAAAATTGGCACTTCAAATTTTCTGTTATTTGCGCTTGTTTCACCTCCTGTAAATTTTCTTGAGAATAATAAAACAAACATTCTGATTAATGGTGCTATACGCTCTACATCGCGGTATTGAATAGTTAGGTATAAAGTAATAGGCCGTTTAGTTTCTTCGAATTCATCAACATAGAATTCTGATTCGGCTGTATTACGTTTAATTATCGGGTCTTTAAATACAGCAAGAGCGTTATTAACAGTTGAAAGCATAGACGCTCCTTCATCACTTGGTCGGTTACGCTGCGCCCTTGCGCTTTCAACAATAGCCTGATGTATGACCTCATCTCCGTGGTCTGAACTAATCATTAAATCCCAAAGATATTTATTGTTATCGGGGTTTGTAGGATCGCCTTGCGCAAGGAATTCAACGCAGCCGGGAAGGCTTTTGTTTTTCCAGTCTGAAAACTTACAGTGTAGTATAACACCAGTTAAAATATCTTTAGCGCCGACTTGAAAATGTTCTGATGTGGCATTCCCTCCGCCTGAAGCAGGCGTTGTAAGTATATCAGCAATAAGGTTACCAAAACTGAAGGCTTCTTCACCTGAAGGGATTTCATCTAAGGGGTTAAAATGGTGTCCAGTTTCACCAGTAGGCGCCCAACGGTATATTTTTCCAAATTTAGAACGATAACCGGAAGTAATATCAAAACTTTCACCCTTAAAATCAAGAATAATCATACTGCCGGGGTATGAAAGAATTGTCGGTTGAACAATAGAAACACCTTTTCCGCTTCGGGTAGGCGCGGCTACATTAGTGTTATAGATACCGCTTTGAATTATTTTTTGTGAGGGTTTCTTCTGATGTAAAATAATACTGTCTCTAGTTTTATCATAAGCGGGAAAAACATCAGCGTCAGCTAACTGCCCTAAAACCATGCCGCCTTTGTTTTGTAAGAGACCTGCCTTCACTAAATCTTTTTTATTCGCCCAACGCGCCGTACCGAAAATATTCTGAGTAATATACTTCATAAGGACAAATTCAACAAGGAAATAAAATACAATGGCAGAGATAGATACTCCTCCGGCAATTTTCCATGCGCTATAAAAAATCTCATGAATTTGTACTTGTTTGAAATAAATTAAGCTCCAGTAAAAAATAAGCAAAGGAAAATAGAGCGGATAGATAAAGCTCTTTATTTGAATGACATAAAAAGGGCTTCCAACCCATGCTGGATCAAAATTAAGAAGTTTTGCAAACCTCTGTGTAGCAAGCCATATCCCGATAAAAACTGCAAATAAGGTTATTACCTTCATCATGAAGTTGATAAATTGTTCATCCTTTGCGTCTTTAGGTTTGCCGCGAAGGAATTCGTTTTTGATACCCATATTGTTTTCCTTGAAATATAATATGCTTATAAAAATTGAAAAAATTATTTATATTTTTGATGATTGATTTGGCTACTTAATATACGGACGAGCGTTTTTCAAATATGATTCAATTTTTTTGTATTCTGCTTTACATATTTCGAGCTTATCTTCGTTATCTCTGTATTTAATCAATTTATCAGTTATACTATCAGTAAAATCATCAAAATCTAACGATTGAATTAGAATTTCAGCTTCTTCATTTTCTGATTTTATATTATTTATTAATTTTTGTAATTGAAAAAATCTTTCTTTTTTTTGTTGATAAACAGTTTTGTTTGAAAATTTAATACGGTCAAAGAAAAAGAATATTAATCCGCCGAGGCATATAAGGAGAATTAGTATGTCTAGGAAATTCATTTATCGTATCTAACAGCCGGCGTCCGGATCAGATAAAGTATACTGATGGCTTTCTTTGTCTTTGTCGTACCATGTACAGTCAGACGTTAATTCGTAACCTCCGCTCATGCGTTTGTTCATATAATACATAGCGGCAATCATAGTTCTTAATTCGCTGCCGTGCCATGCACGTTCTTTCATTAGCGGATCGTCCTGAATACCGCAGTACCATTCTTTGTTATCAATATATTTTCGTAATACGTCCTTAACAGCCCACCAGTAAACACCGAATAATTTATAAAAAGCTCTTTTTGATTTAAGCATTTTTACCACGTTGTGTGCTTGAATGTTAGCGTACATTGCCTTATCAAGCGATATTCTTTTTTCAAGATCATCAACAAATTCATTACTATAATACATGGGTATTCCTCTCTATTATCTTACCACATGAACGTGTTTTTTCAAATGTTCTTTATCGGCGTTTAATTTATTAGCTGCCTGTGTAATTAAATCCTCTTTGAGTTTAGCCTCTTTTTTGTCAATTGCTTGTTCTACATATTCTTTTAACTCCGGAATTGTTTCACCAAGAGTTTCAAGCATATTGTCTTTACCATATTTTTCGTATTTTATGTCTTTTTCCATTGCGTTAAGAATGGATATTCTTCCTTCGCTGGAGTAAGGATTAATAGCTTCACCATCGCCTGTATATCTGTGACTTTCCTTGCCAACTTTAAGGCAGCCTTCTTTATTAATTGAAAAAACAACAGGATCAAAGCTGTTGGAATGACCGTTAGTAACTAAGATATGCAAGCTGTAATATTTTTCCTTATCTTTATCAGAAAGATTATAGTATTTTATTGAACCTGCGGCTTTAATTGCTTCTCTATCAGCACTGGAAGTTTTTTCAATATGTTCATCAAGTTCATTATAATTGTATTTTTCTTCTTTAGGTTTCAAATCAGATAATTTAAAGTTTCTTCGCAGATTATACTTAATACTATTGTTATAATGTATCATTTGATTGTTTTTTTCTTTAAGTTCTTCATCGCTTAATAATTCTGAGCATAATATTTCCTGCTTCTTAAAATTAAAACCTTCTACAACGTATCTTCCATACCCTGTAACAATAACATCGTCTTTACGGAAAATACTTCCAGTATCAGTATTATATAAAAACGCCTCGCGGTTTTCAAAAATATCATGACGGGAAAAAACAGGGTTATTGTTTAACGATGATTCCAAGGCCGTAATTTGCTCAAGACGCTTTTTGTATTCTTTGGTATTCTCTTTGCCGTTCAGTTGATGTAACGCTCCCTGGGCAAGGGATAAGTTTTTTAATTGGTTTTTCATCTGTTTCTGCTGCGCTTCAAGAATCTTTTCATTCTTTTGTCTTTCCATTTCTTCTCTGCGCTTTAAGGCTGCATCCTTATCTCCCCATTCTTCGGTAAGCGCTAAAAGAAGCTCGTCTGCATCAATTGAATTTTCATCATTGGGATTTGTAAACACTTCTGATTTTGTGCGCAATAACTGGTCTATCCAGTTTGCTTTGCGTTGTACAAGGTTTACAGAGTAATTGTCGATTGTTCCTGATGAAAGGTATGTATGAAGCCCTACTTTTTCCTGCTCATTACCTTGCCGGTCAACACGGCCGTTACGTTGTATAAAATCCGATGGACGGTATGGAATATCAAAATGATGAACGGCTGATGAGTTTTTCTGTAAATTTACACCTTCGCCTATACAGGCGGTTGAACCAATAATGGCCTTATATTTTCCAGAATTATAATCTGCAATGGCTTTTGATACTTCTTTTTCTACAGCACTGTCACTTTTTTTTCCTCCGCCCTTTGTAAAACCGTTAACGATAACAATGTCTTTTTCCTTGAATCCTTGAGTAACAAGTTCTTTTTTGATTTTCTCATGGATATTTAAAGTCCCGTCTGAAGAAAAAACACGGTCGCAAAAAATGACCTGTCCTGCTTTAGTTTTCTGATAAATTTCATTAGCGTTATGCGCTAGAGTTTGTAATTTAGGGTTTTTCCAGTTTTTATAGGTTTCCGGATCATATAATTCAAGGTCAAGGCTTGCCGTTCTCATTTGAGAATAGAAAGTTAAGAAATTTTGTCCCGGATATTCTTCCTGACGCTCTTTAGCCTCTAATGATTTGTAACGGTCAAGTTCTTTGGATATGGCTTTAATTACGGAGGATTGTTTTTTATCAGCTTCAATAATATGAGGCTGGTTTTCTGCTAAGGGCTTTTCAATACCGGCAGTTTCAGGATTGTTCTGTAAATCGGTATATGCAAAAAACAGATTTTGTAATGTAGGCAAGTTTTTAAAGCCGGTGAGTATATTTCCTTGTTTCGCCTGACCGTTACCCCAATCATACAACCAGCCCATTTCTATGTGTGCAAATTCGTGAATAAAACCATCAATTGTATGGACGCCCATGCGCAGAAGCTCTTCAGGAGCGATGTACTGCATCATGTTGTAATATTCAAGCGGCGAATTTGTTAAGGGTGTCGCGGTTAGTAGAAAAACATTCTTATTATTATTTTGTTCCCGGATATATTCGCTTTTCTTATATAACGACATGGCTTTGGCTGATTGTCTGCCGTCATTTAACCCTGTTTCCCTCGAAAGAGTTGAGCTGAATAAATTTTTATACCTATGGGCTTCATCAACTATTAATGTGTCGCAGCCAAAGTCTTCAAAACAAACTGTTATATTGGTTTTCCCGGATTGTGCCTTATATTCACCCCGTAAAGCAGCCTGTTCTTTCTGACGGTCTGAGCTTCCGTCTTTTTCCATTTTATAAAGTGAGGCTACCTTATTGACAATTCGCTCGTTATTCTCAAGGGACAATTGAATTTCACTGGCTGCGCTTTCCGGCATTAAGATAATATCAGCGTCGCTTCTTGCCATTGCCTGATATTTTGCGTAACGCTTGTCGCGGCTGGAATATCCGGATTCTTCCGGATCGATGGAAGCTATTTTTAATGACGGCATTACGTGGTGTATTTCTTCTATCCAGTCTTTGATTTTATTATTGGGTACTTGTAAAAATATTCGTTTGGTTTTTCCTTCTTGCCGCAATAAGGACATAAGTAAAACGGCGGTCGCGGTTTTTCCAAAACCAGTACCCAGTGCGGAAATACCGCGCTGCTGCCTGTATAGATGATGGACTGACTGCCATTGATGAGGCTTTAGTGTTTTTCCTCCTTGTTCTTTGTTTTTCCATCCGGCTATTTCTACAGAATAAGTTTTCACCGGCGCGATAATATGTGTTTTAAATTTTCTGTTATACTCTGATTCAAGACTCGTGCGATAATTTTCATGGTTTGATATAAAGGAACGGAATAAATCATCATGTTCTTTATTGTAGGTTTCAGTTGGATAATATTTACTGCGTTGTTTTTGTCCGTTAAGATAATAGACTAAGGGATCAGACATTTCATGCCAAACAGAGCCTTCAGTTATTCCCCATTTACCTTCTTCATTTTTTGCAAGGCGTTTTAGGTGCATGATTCCAAGAGATTCATCACTGGAAGCCCATTCGCGTACAATTTCAACAGGTATCCATGAAGAACGCGGGGAAAAATCCGCATCTTCTATAGGCGTCCAACCTACGGCCTTTTCAAGCTCTGAAGCTCCGCGCAGCAGTAATTCTTTTTTCCATTCAACGACTTCTTTTTCTGCCGTTTCCTTGAGCGTATCAATTTTCTCCCATGCGTCTCCTGATATAAAATCTTCGCGTAATTGATAACGCCCTTCAGGCGTGATAAAAATATCATCATGGTTTCTGATTTCTTCAATAAGTGAAGCTGCGGTATCAGGGAAAAATGATTTTATGTTTTCTTCAGTACCTTCTTTCATCCTTTCACGGAGTTTTAACAAAGCTGATACTGCCGTGTTATGGCCGTCAAGAATTTCAACGTTTTTTCGATATACATTTTCTGAAACAAGAAGTGGATCATCAAGAGGCAATAGAGCTTCATAAATATTATTTACAGCAGGATAATTTTTTGTAAAACGTTTAATATCATTGTCGTCAGCTGGAAGTGAGTTATACTTTCTCTGATATTCAAGAAGCTGTGTGCGGCAATTTTTTTGCCAATCACTAATTTCAGAGGCTTCTCTTTCCACTTTCATTCCCTCTTGTATAACGTGTATAGAAGAAGATATATTGATTATATCAGTTATTTTTTTTGCAAGTCTTTCATCATCAGAAACAAGAAACCATGAATATTTTTCATTGAGCAAATAGACTTTATTTTCTAATATTTTTATTGTTCCCTGTCTTAAATTTTTTGCTTGTAGTTCATTTATTTCATCTACAGAAAGCTGTAAATTATTTTTTTCACTGGAGTTGTCAGGAAGCGAATACGTTTCTCTTATTTGTTGATAGATTTCATTGATTGATAAGTTTGCAGGAATAAAAAAATCTTTTTCAACGATTTCCTTAGTAATATCGCCTTTGACTTCATCATTACCCCATTGTCCTGTTCCTTTGCTTATTGTTCCGATTATGTGTTCTTGATTTCTATCAAAATATTGT
>Ga0082212_10007517_pt1 | contig 14389 bp, 7 predicted proteins | sample TergutNt197P3_FD_71548 | JGI IMG/M metagenome (GOLD analysis project Ga0082212, IMG submission 71548) | Neocapritermes taracua P3 segment gut microbial communities from Petit-Saut dam, French Guiana - Nt197 P3 | ecosystem: Host-associated > Arthropoda: Insects > Digestive system > Gut ... | reverse complement strand
CGGCCGGGCGGCGGATCGCCGCGCTGACCGGCAGGCCGTACATCGACAGCTGTTTGGAACCCCTCCCCGAGCATCCCGACACGTCCGTGACCTTCAAGGAGAACGAGGAGTCGCTGTTCGCCGGGCTGCTGGACGGCGAATACGACATGGTGATCTTCTCGGTGCGCCGGTATGAGCGGTTTTCGCCGCCGGAAGGCGCCGTCTTGGAGAGCGAGATCGTCTCCCAGCCCGTGTTTTTATACCTGAACGAGGGCAAGCACGGGGACAAGACCCGCGAACTGGCCGGCGCCCTCGCAAATCTCAAAGACAAAGACGACGGGCGCGCCGACGCCATCTACAACAATCAGCACGTGCCCGGACTCAGCAGCAAAAGCACCATACTGCATATCTACTCCCAAAGCAAGGATATGCTGAGGGAGGAGGCGTTCAGCGAGGGGTTCAACAACCGCTACACCGGCGGCGCGGGCTATGACCTGTACTCGATCTCGCTCGACGCCAAGCTGCACGTGAACGACGCGCTGCGGCAGACCTATTACATCAACATGCTCAGGCGCGACTGCGTGTCCAAAAACGTGGCGGCCATCATCGTCTCGGGCGAGGACGCCATGGATTTCCTGTCGCTGTTCTACGCGCGCTTCTTCCCGGAGACCCCCGTGCTGTACTACGGCATAGGCGAGAACTACCAGATAAACATGGGCGAGTTCAACAGCCGCTTCAACGGCGTCCGCGAACATGTGGCGGCCTACGATACCGTGAATTACGCGCTGACGCTGTTCCCCGAAACCAAGAAGATATTCGTGATCAACGACTACACCACCGAGGGCCGGAAATACCAGTCGGAGATCGAGTCGCAGCTGGCGGCGCTGGCCGCCGACATAAACATGGACGGCATAGACATCGAGTACAGCGGGTACATACCGCACGACGAACTGTTCAGCCGCATCGCGTGGCTGCCCAGAAACAGCATGATCCTGTACGGCTCATATTTTGTGGACTCCACCGGGCAGTATTTTACGCTGGGCGACTCGAAGCGGGACTTGGACTCCCTGTACGGCGGTAAAGACGCAAAAGACAAGATACCCCTCTTCACCCTGTACTCCACCAGGCTCGGGTTCGGCGCGGTGTGCGGCAACAGCCCCGACTACGTGAAGTTCGGCGAGATCATAGGCGACATGCTGAACCAGGTCCTTAAAGGGGCCGTGAACCTCCCGGCCGCCGACCCCAGAACCTGCAACGTGTGGGTGTTCGACCATCCGCTGCTGGTCGAATTCGGCTTGGATAAGTCCGTGCTTCCGTCCAACGCGCTCATTTATGACGTGATCGAGGATGAAACCGGGCCGAACGTAAACCGCACGCTGGTGTGGGCCGTCATCGGCCTGCTGCTCTGCGCCGTCGCCATAGCGATGCTGACCCGGTTCGTGTTAAACTACCGCAGCAAGAACGAGGAACTGCTCAAAATGCAGAAAAACCTGTACACCGCCGAGGACATCATGCAGAAGGACAGGAGCCTGCACGCCGTCCGGGACAGGCTGCAAAAAATCATCAACACCGCGCCGGTGGGGTTCATGCTGACGGTGGACGGTTACATCAGGGACGTCAACGACTACATGAGAAAGAACGTGGGCGTCAAGAAGGGCGACCTGGCGGTTTCGATATACCACGACCCCAAACAGCGCGAGATGCTGGTCAAGGCGCTGAACGACCTCATCGAGATCGAGGATAAGATCATCACGATCAACATGGTAAACGGCGAAAAACACCGTTTCCTGTCCAACGCCTCCTCGGTGGAGTACGAGGGCAAGAACGCGCTTATGTTCTGGGGCATGGACATCGAGCAGAACGAGGCGCAGAAGGACAAACTCTTGGTGGCGCAGGAGAACTTGAAAGACATCCTCGACACCCTGCCGGTGGCCGTTCGGATCATGGATATGGAGACTTTCCGCGTCTCGTTCGTCAACAGGGTGTGCCTTGAGATGTTCGGCGGCAAGCCCGGCGACGACATAGCCAAATTCGACATGTTCAAGTTTGTGCCTAAACTCCAGCCGGACGGCACGCCCTCGATGGACGTCATGCGCCCGCTGATGAGCGCCGACGGCATGGTTTCGACCGACATGGTTCTGTGCCGCCACACCGGCGAGCAGTTCGACGCCCATATCACCACCTGCAAGACCGACTTCTTTGGCAGGCTGTCGTCGATAGGCATCATAAAAGACATAGCCGCCGAGAAGGAATACCAGCGTATGCTTCTCAGCGCCGCCGAGAAGGAGAAGGAGGCCAACCAGCTCAAGAGCCGTTTCTTGGTCAACATGTCCCACGAAATCCGCACGCCCATGAACGCCATCATCGGCCTGACCGAGATCGAACTGCGCCGCACGCTGCCCGGCGACGTTCGGGACATCTACAAGAAGATCAACACGTCGTCCAAGAACCTGCTTGAGATCATCAACGACATCCTCGACCTGTCCAAGATAGAGGCCGACAAAATGGAACTGTTTGTTGAAGAGTTTGAACTCGAGGACGTGATGAACAGCGCGCTGCTGGTTTCGTCGCCGCGCCTGGAGGGCAAGAACGTGGAGTGCTTGGTCAATGCGTCGCCCGACCTGCCGAAATTCCTGATCGGCGACAAAGTGCGCCTGTGGCAGGTCATAAAGAACCCGCTCGACAACGCCACCAAGTACACCGACGAAGGCAAGATCGTTATGTCCGTGTTCTGCGACCAAAGGCGTTCCAACGACGAGACGGTCTATATCACGTTCATCATCGAAGACACCGGCATCGGAATCAGCGAAGACCAGATGAAGCAGCTGTTCACGCCCTACTCCCAGATATACAGCGACGCCCAGAAACGCTACAAGGGCACCGGGCTGGGCATGGTCATATCCAAACAGCTTGTCGAACTGATGGGCGGCGTGATGGAGATCGACAGCCGCTTGGGCGAGGGAACCTGCGTCACCGTGCGGATACCGTTCAAGCGCTCCCTGAACGCCGAGACCGGCAAGGACACCGCCGGGGAACTCGAGGGCATGAACATACTGACGGTGGACGACGACACGCTCTCGCTCGACATAATGCAGGAACTGCTCAAAAACAGCGGCGCCACCTGCGTCTCGGCCGCCAGCGGCGAGGAGGCGCTCCAAAGGGTCATCGAATTCCGCGACAAGGGGAAGTCGTTCGACGCGGTGATGCTCGACTACGTGATGCCCGGTTTGAACGGCTTGGAGACCGCCCGCCAGATACAGGCCAGCCTGTCCAAAGCGCCCAACCTGCTAATGGTGACCGCGTATCAGAAGCAGCTGTTCAAGCAGGAACTGGAGGTAAGCGGGATCAGCGGCGTCATCGAAAAACCGTATATCCCGTCGCAGTTCATCCGAAAGCTGTGCGCGGCTGTCAAAGGCACCTCGGACGAGGACTCCGGCGCCGAGGAATTTGTGCAGTACAAGGACGCCAAGGTGCTGCTGTGCGAGGACTACCGCCTCAATCAGGAGGTGGCCTCGGGCATGTTGGCGCAGTTCGGGATCACGCCGGTCATCGCCGAGACCGGCAAGGACGGCATAGACATACTCGAGGGCGGCAAGGAGAAATTCGATCTGGTGTTCATGGACCTGCACATGCCGGTCATGGACGGTTTTATCGCCACCCGCGTCATACGCGGCAACCCCAAGTTCAAGAAACTGCCCATCGTCAGCATGACGGCGGACGCCATGAAAGAAGTGGAGAGCGAGTGTATCGCCGCCGGTATGAACGACCATGTAGCCAAGCCGGTGAGTTTCAAAGACCTCAACCGCGTGCTGCTGAAATGGATGCCCGAGGGCAAGCGCGCGGGCAAGGGCAAGGCGCACGCCGCGCCGCGGCAAAGCCACGCCCAGAGCGCGTCGCACGAGGCGCTGTCGCGTTTCGGCGGCAACAAGGAACTCTACGAGCGCGCCCTGCGCGACTTCGCAAACGACGTGCCCGACAAGTGGCCGCCGTTCCACGTGGCCGTCCAGAACACCGAGGAACTGAAACTGCGGGTACATAAATACAAAGGCGCGGCGGGCAACTTAGCCGTGAGCGACCTGTTCCGCTACGCCAAGCAGTTCGAGCGCACCATCATAGACGGCAAACCCGACCGGGAGTTGTACGAGGCGTTCATAGGTTCCTGTTCGGCGTTCAAGCGCGGTTACGCCTCCTACGCTTCGGAGGAGGAGCATCAGCCCGAGACCGCCGGAACCGGCAAGGAACTGGCCGCCCTGTTCGACAAGCTGCGCGGCGCGCTGAGAGACTACGACCCGGGCGTAACGTCGGAGGTCATCGCCAAACTCGAGAGCAAACGCTGGCCCGGCACAGACGCCGAAAAGCTGTCGAAACTGTACGAGGCCGCCCGCAACTACGAGTTCGACGAAGCGTTATCAATCGTGGAAGAGATAAAGAGTTTGAAAAAAACTTAGTTTTTTTCAATACTCAGTAATTGGGGATTAAAGGGAAATGGAGAGGTGAGTGGCATGAACAGCACGATCCTGATCGTCGATGACATGAAAGTCAATATCGACATGCTCACCAGCATACTGCGCGAAAACCACACCATTATGGCGGCCATAAGCGGTGAGAACGCCATCAAGCTGCTGGAGCGGCGCAAACCCGATCTGGTGCTGCTGGACATCGCCATGCCGGGGGTGGACGGCTTTGGCGTGCTGGGCTATATGAAGAACCGCACAGAACTGGCACGCATACCGGTCATTTTCGTCACCGGCGAACATGACTCGGAGGTCGAGGAGCGCGGGATACTGATGGGCGCTGTGGACTACATCAAGAAGCCGTACAACGCCGCCGTGGTGAGCGCAAAGGTGCGCAACCACTTAGAACTCAAGTCGTACCGCGACAACCTAGAACAACTGGTATACGAGCGCACCAGCCAACTCGCGGCGTCGCGCGAGGCCATCATCATGGGCATGTCGCTCATGTCGGAGTCGCACGACAAGATCACCGGCGACCACGTAATGCGTATCAAGGATTTCACCAAAGTGCTGGCCGAGAAGATCATGGAGGTGTACCCCGACATCATCACCGAGGAGCGGTTCAGGCAAATCGTCCTGTACTCGCCGCTGCACGACGTGGGCAAGGTGGGCATATCGGACACCATCCTGCTAAAGACCGGCCTGCTGACGCCGGAGGAGTTCAACATCATGAAGACCCACACCTTGGACGGCGCGGAACTGCTCAGAAAGACCGAGACTTTCTTAAACCACAGCGACGACCTGGGCGTGGCCATAGAGATCGCCGAGTGCCACCACGAGCGGTTCGACGGCACCGGTTACCCGCACGGCATGAAGGGCGACGAGATACCCATGTCGGCGCGCATCGTGGCCGTGGCCGACGTGTACGACGCGCTGAGGAGTTCGAGGCCGTACAAGAAGGCGTACACCCATCAGGAGGCAGTGGACATAATCAACTCCGAGAATTCCGAGGGCGGCAAATGCCACTTCGACCCCACCGTGTTAAACATCTTCCAATCGGTGGGCCAAGCGTTTGACAATATCTACAAGTAAAACTTTGCCCCCGTCATTGCGTAATGACGGGGGCAAACAGTTTAACCTGCAATTTTTACGGTAGTATGACCAACAGCGGCTGTTTTACCTCGGACGAGGGTTTCTTGTCGGTGGCCGCCATCCACAGGGTGTACGTGCCGGGGTCGGATAGGATCGCCTTGTCCGTGTAGAGTTTGGCCGTTCCGCCGTCGCGCTGTACCCACGTGTTGGCTTTGATGTTTATCTTGCCTTTGCTGACCTTGTAGTTCGGCGCTTTCTGACGGCTTGTGGCCGTCACTTTTTTCATCTTGCTGGCCGGGGTGTATACGCCGTCCTCCTCTTTGGGCGCGTGACGGTAGAGATAGACGCGCTTCTCCGGCTTGGTTCCGCTCATCTCCATGACCGGTATGCTGGTGTAGGTGCCCCAGTTATTGCCGTCCAGTTTCTTATTGGTGGAGTCCGGGAGGCCGATGTGAATGTCTTCGGTGAACGCCTTGGCCTTTTGGCCCCTCGGCGGTTTGTCGGCCAGCACCCAATGGCCCGCCGTGTCGCCGGAGTCGTCGGCCTTGAGTTCGTAGTTGATGACCAGCTTGGGCGCGGGCCGCTTGTTTATGTCGGCGAACGTCACGATTTGCGCCCCGTCCTCCGGCTGTTTGGTGTTTCTGTCAATGTCCTTGTCGGACAGTCTCAGCTTTAATTCCTTGTTCAGCAGTTTGGTGAACTTGGCGTCGCTGAACGTGTCGGCTTTGTAGGGTTTCCACTTAACGCCGCCGTCCACGCTGTACGCCTTTATGGATGTGAAAGTGGATGTGACGGTTGCCGTGAATGTCTCCTTCTCCGGGCTGAGGTTGATTGAAAACCCTTCCACGCTGCCGGGGACGGTAAGGTCTTTCACGCCGCCGTAGGTGATGCCGGGGTCGGAGTTGAACATCATGCCTTGGTGGAAATTGTAATCATCTATGCCGTGGACGTAGGCGATGTAACTCTCATAATATTTGCTCCAAATGCGTTTGTCGCGGTAGTCGTCCAGCGGCTTGTTGAAATGCTCATCATTTACCTTTGCGTCCGAACCGCGGCCCCACGTCGTGTCCACCAGCCTGATGGAACTGGGGCTGCTCTTTTCGTAACCCGTCAGGTTGAGGTTCCATGCGTGCGCGCCTCCCGCGTAACCGTTCATATACGGCACATCCAGCCCCATGCGAAAGCAGAGCATGGAGGTTGCAAGCGCGTAACCGTTGCAGACCGACGATTTGTTGACCAGCGCGCTGTACGCCTCTTGATTGCACGGGGCTTTTAGATTGTACACGACGTTTTCGGCGAGATATTTATAGACATTCCACAGGCTTTCCTCTTCGTCGTCATCGACTTTCAAGTCCGAGTACAGTTTCTCGACCTCGGCGCGTTCATCTTCCCAGTGCTTTTCATCTCCGCCGACGGTGTGGGCCAGCACCACGGTAACGGTGTCGAGATACTTGCCGCCGTCCTTGGTCTTTGACAACGGCAAAGTACCAATGATGAAATAGTGGGGGAAGTAGGCGTAGACAAAATCCGCGATCTGCCGCGCGATGGCACCCGCCTGACTGCCGCTGTACGGCATATCCGCGCTGGGCGTGAACACCATGGAATATACGCCTTTCCAGCCGCCCCAGTCCACGCCGGGCTGGGTGTAGGTCACGGTATATCCCGTGCCGCTCATGATGCGGTACATCATGTACGCTGCGGCCTCGTAGGCGGAGTCAACGGTGACGACGCCGCTGGCGTCGTCTACTGTAAAGTCGCCTATCCTGCCCGCGAAGTTCAGCACGTCGTAATCCGACATATCCATGGCCGACGACGGCGGCGCGTAGTACATCATCTGCCCGTCCGGCATGTAGGAATCGCCGCTCTCAATGCTGAGGAGCAGTTCGCTCATATCGCCCAGCATATCCAGAGCGGCTTGGCCGGTCAGGCTGATGTCGGCCAGCGCGTCGATATATATCCAGTCTCTGGTTTCGCCTTGGCCCCCGGAGGCCGACGTCGGCGGCGCGGGTATGAGCGACAGTATAAGCGCCAGCGTCAGCAGTGCGGACACCGCGCGGCGTGTGGTTTTATGTAACATAACGGACACCTTCCTCGATTATTTGACAATCCATCATATCATTTATCGGAGGATATGGTGAAAAACTTAACCGCGCGCTGCGCGCGGCGCGCTGCGCGCCGGGGGCGTCGCGCCCTACTTGACGGAATCGAACTGCCGCACATATAAATCGTGGTAATGACCCCGGGCGGCCATCAGCGAAGCGTGCGGCCCGCGCTCGATGATGCGCCCCTGTTCGACCACCAATATCTCGTCGGCGGCGCGCACGGTGGACAGCCGGTGCGCTATCACGAACGACGTGCGGTCCTTTAACAGTTCGGCCACAGCCGATTGGATCAGCAGTTCGGTCTCGGCGTCTATGGACGATGTGGCCTCGTCGAGGATGAATATGCCCGGCTTGGCCAGCACGGCGCGCGCCAGCGACACCAACTGCTTCTGCCCGGTGGACAGCTTGTCGCCGCCCTCGCCCACGTCGGCGTCCCAGCCGCCCTCTAACTTCTCGATGAAGGCGTCCGCCTGCACGGCGCGGGCCGCCTCTTTTACTTCGCCGTCACTCGCGTCCAACCGCCCGTAGCGGATGTTCTCGGTCACCGAACCGCTGAACAGGTGCGGGTCTTGCAGGACATAGCCCAGATTGCTGTGCAGCCACAACTGCGTGCGTTCGCGTATGTCGCGCCCGTCGATCAGCACCTGGCCCCCGGTCGGCTCAAAGAAACGGCACAGCAGGTTCACCAGCGTGCTTTTGCCCGCGCCGGTCTCGCCCACGACGGCCACCATGCGCCCGCGCGGCACGGTCAGGTTGAAATGCTCCAGCACGTTCGGCCCGCCGTCCGGGTATTTGAACGTCACGTCCCGGAACTCCACATCGCCCAGCATCGGTTCCCAGTTTTCGGTCTTGGGGTTGAAGTTGCCGCCGTAGCGCTCAATGGCCTCCGGGCGTTCCAATATCTCGGGCCGGCGTTCCAGCATGGCCGTCACGCGCTCGACGTTGGCTTGTGAGGCCACGAATTCGGGCAGTACGCGCGCCATATGCGAGATTTGGTGCGAGATTTCAAAAGCGTAGCTGATAAACGCCGCCAGCGCGCCCAGCTCGAGCGCGCCCGACAGCGTGAGCGCGCCGCCCGCCGACAGCACCAGCGCCATTGCCAGCGAACCCGCGAAAAACACGCACGGGCCGTATATGGAGCGCAGCAGCGCGATCTTGGTCGAGATCAGCTTCATGGCGCCGGTCACGCCCATGAACTCTTCGAGGTTCTTGTCCTCGAGTACCAGCGTCTTGGTGGCGCGGGCGGCTGTGATGCCCTCGTTCATGGCCCCGGTCATGATCGAGTTGCGCTTGCGCACCTCGCGGTTCATGGCCAGGATGCGCTTCTGGAACTTGAAGGTGACAAACGCCAGCACCGTCATAAAACCTATCATGATCAGCGCCAGTTTCACGTTTATGGCGGTCATGGCAATGACCGCGAACACCATGTACGCCGCAGACCACGATATGTCCACCAGACTCCACACGATCTTGTCGCCGATCCCGGCGGTGTCCGACAGGCAGCGCGCCATCATGTAGCCCACCGGCGTCTGGTTGTAGTACGATATGGGCAGCACCTGCAAGTGGCCGAACACCGCGCCGCGCAGTTCGCGTGCGATGGTGAACTCACAGAACAGCGCCAGCCGTATGAACACATAGACAGTGAACGCCTGTATGAGGATCAATCCGCCGTAGACCGCGATCACCGGCATGAAATTGGGGTCGCCCGTGACCACGTGGCTGTCGATGATATACCGGAGCATGAGCGGATACGCTATGTCGATAAATGCGTTGACCGCCAGCAGAAGAACCACCAGGATCAGCCGTTTGCCCATGGGCCGGGCGAACGGCAATACTTTTTTCCACACGGCCAGCGAAAAGTTGGTAGGGTAGCTGTATTCGGCCTCATCCACTGCCATCACCCGCGCTTTCCGCACTTGCGGCGTCCCGCTGCAACTCATATACCCTTCGGTAGGTGTTCATTTCCCCGGAAACCGAGATCAGCTCACCGTGGCTGCCGAACGCCTCCACCTGGCCGTTGTTCAGCACCAGTATCTTATCGGCGCTCATCAGCGTGCTGACGCGGTGGGAGATCAGGATCACCGTCGCGTTTTGGGTGTAAGCCTTCAGCGCGGCGCGTATGCGCGCGTCGGTCTGGGCGTCCACAGCCGAAAGGCTGTCGTCGAATATCATCACCGGCGCGTCCTTGACCAGCGTGCGCGCGATGGCCACGCGCTGTTTTTGGCCGCCCGACAGCGTGACGCCGCGTTCGCCCACCTTGGTATCGTAACCGTTTTCTAACGCGGCTATCGTCCGGTGGATGTCGGCGGCGCGGGCGGCGGCCTCCACGCGGTCTTGAGCGGCGTCCGAGCCGCCCCGGATGTTTTCGCCCACCGGCTTGGAGTACAGGAACGGTTCCTGCAAGGCCAGCGCGATATTGCGCCGCACGTGTTCGCGGGGTATCTCGCGGATGTCAACGCCGTTTACGGTGACGCTTCCCGAGAAGCCGTCGTACAGCCGGGTCAGCAGATAGGCCATGGTGGACTTGCCGCTGCCCGTGCCGCCCAGCACGCCCAGCGTTTGGCCGCGCCCTATGGCAAAGCTGACGCCGCGCAGCACGGGCGGCGCGCCGCCGTAGGCAAAGGTCACGTTGTCGAACACGATGTCCGCGTCCATGTTGGGCGTGGTCAATTGGGCGCGCTGCTCATGCTCGGGGGCCTCTTTCAACACTTCATGCAAACGTCCCAATGAGATCGAGCATTTGGCCAACTCCGAGAGCAGCCGCCCGGTCTCGCGCGCGGGCCAGAGCATCATCATGGTGTATGAGAAGAACGCCATGAACGTACCGGCTGTGAGTTGGCCGCCCAAGCACCGGTACGTGCCCGCCACCACCACCACCACCGTCTGTAACAGCGCGATCAGGTCTGAAAACGCCCAGAAGGCCGACAGCCCGACGCCCATCTTGTTCAGCTTGCCAAACAGGTCGTCGTTGCGTTTCTGGAAACGCCCGATCTCGAAGCGCTCACGCCCGAACGCGCGCACCACGCGCACGCCGGTCAGGTTCTCCTGCGTCACGGCCTGTAACGCGCCCTCGGACTCGTCAACGGCCAGGAAGCGTTTGCTGATCACGCGGTGGTAGATCAAGCCCATGAGCGCGAACAGCGGCGTCAGGCACAGCCCGGCGGCGGCCATGACCGGATCCATTGCGAACATCAGGCAGGCGGCGGCCAGCACTATCGAGGCGCAGCGTATGAACTCCGGCAGCACGTTGGCCGCCGTGTTGCGCACCATGTCCACGTCGTTGGTGCAGCGCTGGATGATGTCGCCGGTCTGTATTTTGACATGCCAGTCGAACGGCAAGCGCTGGATGTGCCCAAACAGCTTGTCGCGCAGGTTTTTTGCCATATACTCGGACGGCTCGAGCGCCCAGTAGCCGCGCGCCATGCCCAAGAACGCGGACGTGAGCGCGGCCAGCGCGACAACCAGCCCGCACAGCCAGATGTTGGCGCGCAGGATGTCTGTGCCTCCGAGACGGCCTATGTACGGCGCCAGCCACGCGGCGGGCGGCTCGCCGCCGATCACGCAGTCCACCGTGAAGCGCACCACCTGCGGGCCGATGAAGTCCGGCAGTGTGGCAATCAACGCGGCGGACACCGCCGCCGTGTAAACCGCTCTGCGGCCCGTCATAGCGGCGGACAGAATCGCTTTTTTGTTTTTGGGCGGTGTGAAATTCATGTTTGTTATTGCTCCGTTGAGGCATTTCCCCGCTCCCAGTATACCACAAACCGTGAGAATTGCAAAGCAATTCTCAACGTAGTTGCAAAGCAACTACACCACTCTCTGCGAGAATCGCTCCGCGATTCTCAGCGCATTTCGCCGACCAACAACCACTCTCTGCGAGAATCGCTCCGCGATTCTCGGCGCATTTCGCCGACCCTCAAGGGGTCGGCGAATATGCCATGGAGCGGGTGATGGGAATCGAAATCGTTTAAGTGCTTTTTACCGCGTTCAGCAATCACCCGCAACCCATTGTAGTTTCAGTGTTTTTATGGTTTTGTCACTTCATAGCTTTCAACGATTTTAACCCGTTTTTAGCGGCGATAAGGGACAAATAAGGGACAACTACAACGGCAAATAATCATAGTATCGGCTTGGTATCCTGTAAAAACAGCGGCAAGGTATAATTAACCTCGCCGCTATTTTATCACGCTCCCGCCGCTTCGTCAAGTTTTGTTGTGCCGTTGCTGTTCACCTTTCCGCTTGTGCCGTACATGGCGCGTATCTCGTCGAGGGCGTAATCCTTGCGGCTCCGCTTGCGGTAGTCCTCCGGGGCGAGATACCAAGCAACTTTTTTCGTGTGCCACTGAAAGCGTAACGCCTTTAGCTTCTCTTTGTACGGTCTGGTGTTGCCCGTGACCCAAACGAAGCAACCTATAATCTCAATGGTGATAGCGTCCATCTTCATCAGGTCGGCTATCAGGTCTTTGAACTGGTCGGCGGTTTCGGTGGTGGCCTGACGCGCTGTGTAGGTTTCGCCGTTCTTGGTTTGGTGGGTGTCTTTCAGCAGAGGGAACAGTTCGTCATACTCGGCGTTCACGGCTTTCATGGTTTCGAGGTTGCCGCCACGGTCGGGGTGGTGTTGAAACGCCAGTTTGCGGTATGCGCTTTTAAGTTCTTCAAGGGTTTTCGGGGTGGGCGTGAAATAGGTGTAGTTTTTCATGGTGTGCCGCTCCTCTCATTATCGACTGTCCGCGTAGCAAGCGCGGAAGCGCGAAATAATGATTACAGCACACTAACAGGGACGCGGGAGAGTCAAGAAAAACGTGGAATAATTCAGTGCGAACACTGTTTTATGCCGCGAAAGTTTCTTTACTCTGCCGCGTCCCTGTGGTAAAACGCAACCCCGCTCATGCTTACACACGGGCGGGGCTTCTCACTTCACCATAACCCTTGTCCCAAGAGTTGCCGTTCCGTTCCGTCGGTTTTGATTCTGTAATAAACGCCGTAACCTATTTCAGGCTCAATAGAAGTGTAATAAATCCAATCTCCGGCGACGTTAATCCAATCGCCCGGCCTCTCATGTACGATTTGGTCTGTTTTTCCGTCGGTGCTTATTTTGCGGAGTCCGTCCCCACGATAATAATCATTAAAACAATCATTATCGTAATCATAATCCTCATAGAAGTAAAGGTCAGAATAGTAAATCCAGTCCCCCGCCACGTTAAAACTGTAGACATAGCAGCTTGTGTTGATTGGTTGTCGTTCCGTCCCGTCGGTCTTGATTTTGAAAAGGCCGCCCTCAACAACGAAGTAAACCCAACCGTCAGAAACAATTATGGAGTAAGGTACATCGAAATCAACCACTGCGGTGTAGGGGCTGTCTGAACAGAGGCGCAGGGTTTCCGTGCCGTCGGTTTTCGTTTTGTATATGCCGCCCGTTGCGGAATCGAAGACGGAATAATAAATCCAGTCGCCGTCAACGGTAAAATAGGGGTCGTATGGCTGTAATTCTTTTATATGCTGTTTGTCCGCGCCGTCAGTCTTGATTCTGTATACTTGGCCGACGTAGTTGTTATCGTAACCGCTGAAATAAATCCAATCTCCGATAACGTGAACGACTTGAACGCCGTAAGAGTCTTCGGCGTACAGTTCCTGTTCATCTGTGCCGTCGGTTTTGATTCTACATATGCCGCCGCCAGTATTGTAATAAATCCAATCGCCGACGACATTTAGGTTGTTGCCCCCCGAGGATACCAACTGTTCTTCTGTGCCGTCAGCGTTGATTGCGAATATCCCGGATTTGCCAGACACAGGCGGCGAGTAGTAAATCCAATCCCCTTGTATTGCCGCCCTTCCCCTATTTGCAATATTACCGCTTGTGTTGCCGTGGGTATTGACGGGCGCGGGCGTTGGTGTTGGTTCGGGTGTGGGCGTAAGTTCTGGTGTGTTTTCGGGCGTGGGCGTGGATTCCGGCGTAGGTTCTGGTGTGGGCGCAGGCATGGGCGTACTGGCCGGGGTATTATTGCCCGGCGTCGTGTTGTCGGTCGGGCTGTCACTGCCACACCCTGCCAACGCGCCGCACAGAATCAGCGCGGCAAGGGTGAGCGAAAAAGCCCTTTTCAGATATACAGTCATGGGTCGTGTTCCCCTTTCGTTATGCCTTATCGTTAAAGGTGGCGGGCGTCTTTAGTGTAGATTGCACAACCTTCAAACGCCCGTTTGCCAATCTTTGTCACGCTGTCGGGGATAGCAACCGATGTAAGCCCTGTGCAACCGCCGAACGCTACAATGCCAATCCTCGTCACGCCGTCGGGGATTGTAATGCTTGTTAATTCTGTACAGCCCTTGAACGCGCCGTCGCCAATCTCTGTCAAACTTGTGGGCAGATAAATCTCTTTCATGCCGCTGTTCTTAAAGGCTTCCTTTCCTATACTCGTGACAGGTTCGCCGCCCATCTTTTCCGGGACATTTACTATTAACGAACTGCCTGTGTATTTCTTAATCGTTACACCCTGCCTTTCGGCGTCGTAGCTGTATTCAAAATCTTCATTTGAGTCAGACGGCGGGTTGTCGCAAGCGGCCAACGCGCCGCACAGGATCAGCGCGGCAAGGGTGAGAGATAAAGCCCTTTTCAGATATGTAGTCATGGGTTGGGTTCCCCTTTCTATTCGTTGTCCCCGCCCATGCTCAAAAGGCACAGGCGGACAACACATCAATCAGCTGTTCAATCTCTTTGGCTTGGTAATGCTTGACCTCAACGGCATAGTCGCCTCCGGCCGCCGT
>Ga0082212_10007516_pt1 | contig 14390 bp, 15 predicted proteins | sample TergutNt197P3_FD_71548 | JGI IMG/M metagenome (GOLD analysis project Ga0082212, IMG submission 71548) | Neocapritermes taracua P3 segment gut microbial communities from Petit-Saut dam, French Guiana - Nt197 P3 | ecosystem: Host-associated > Arthropoda: Insects > Digestive system > Gut ... | reverse complement strand
TGCGCCAGTGCCGGGATCGCCGCCCAGGGGCTGACCCATTTGGACGCCACGAGCATGGTGGCCAAGACGCATCCGCGCATTGAGGCGCGCGGCAAGCTGGACAGCCTGATGGCCGCGGCGGTGCTGGTGCAGACCCAGTTTGACCCCAAGGGCAAACTGCCCCGCATGCTGAAGGACTGCCTGGCCGAAGTGAAGGAATGGATCTTCCAGTCCCTGGCGGCGGAGGTTTCCGGCAGCATTCTGCCCCCGCAGAGCATGGGCGGCATGGACACCGAGGTCTTGCGGGCCGTTTCGCGCAATCCCCGCCAGTACCTGCACACAGACCACCTGATGCCCGACGCCGCGCTGGGCGCGAACGTCGCCCTGCTGAACTGGCTGCGCGCCCAGGTGCGCGACGCGGAACTGGCGGCCGCCAAGGCCGCGCTGTGCCGCACGGATATCCAGGAGTCGCTGAACAGGCTCTCCAGCGCCGTGTACGTGCTGATGCTGCTGACGCATCTGGCCGAAAGCGGCGTTGGCATACCGAAACTGCAATAACGCGGATTACAGGCGCATGCGCATTATTGAACGCAGTAGAGCTATGTGTCGCAGCCGGCCTTCGACCGTGCTGTTTCCGGACGGCGAGGATCCGCGCGTCATCGGGGCCGCTTTGCGCCTGCGCCGCGAAGGCGTCGCCATGCCGCTGGTTTTGGGCAATCCCCGGAAGCTGCACGAGATTTTGGGCCGGGTGGGCACGCGGGGCGAAGCCCTGGATGTCGTTGACCCGGCCGCCCCGGAACTGCTGGCCCGCAACGCGCAGGATTACCAGGCGCTTATGGCGGCGCGGGGCAAGCCGGTCAGCGATCAGGAGGCGGAAACGGCGGCGCGCTGCCCGCTCGCGGCGGGCTGCCTGATCGTGCGCCGGGGCGAGGCCCTGGCGGGCATAGCCGGCAACCTTTCGTCCACGCCGGACGTCATGCGGGCCGGTTTGCGCATTCTGGGCACAGCGCCGGGCACGCGGACGGTTTCCGGCTTCTTTTTCATGCTTTCGCCGGACGGCACGCGATGTTTCATCTATGCGGACGTGGGCGTGATCCCGGAGCCCACGCTGGAGCAGCTTGCGGACATCAGCATATCTTCGGCCCAATGCTACCGGCGCATGATGGAGGAAGAGCCCTATGTGGCCCTGCTGTCCTTTTCCACCAAGGGCAGCGCCAGGCACCCGCGCGCGGAACGCATGCGCGAGGCCCTGGAACTGGTGCGCGCGCGCGACCCGCAGCTTGCCGTGGACGGCGAACTGCAATTCGATGCCGCCTTTGTGCCGGAGGTCGGCGCGTCCAAGTCGCCGGGCAGCAAGGTGGCGGGCAGGGCCAACGTGTTCATTTTTCCCTCGCTGGAAGCGGGGAATATTGCCTACAAGATAAGCGAGCGGCTGGGGAACTACACGGCGCTCGGCCCGCTCTTGCAGGGGCTTGACGGGGGATGGCACGATCTTTCGCGGGGCTGCGACGCCGATGACGTCTATATGGTGGCGCTTATCGGCATGGCCCTGGAAATGGAAAGGCAAAAAGCGCAGCGCGCCGCTACGGGACAGAAGGGCGGCGGCTGACGAAGGGGCGGCGCCGCGTAGCGGCGCGGAACAGGCAGTGTTTGTGTAAGAAATATGTAAAAGGAGACAGGCAATGGATGCTCTCGGCATGATCGAAACCAGAGGACTTGTGGGCTTGATCGAAGCGGCTGACGCCATGGTGAAGGCGGCCAGGGTGACCCTGGTCGCGTATGAGCAGATCGGCGGCGGCTATGTCACCGCTCTCGTGCGCGGCGATGTGGCCGCCTGCAAAGCCGCGACCGACGCCGGCGCCGCCGCTGTGCAGCGCATAGGCGGAGATTTGGTCGCCGTGCATGTGATCCCGCGTCCGCACAATGACCTGGATACGGTGTTCCCTCTCCAGCGTAAATAGCGCGTGCGCCGGCTGGCGTCGCGCCATGCGGCGCTCGGCCTTCGTGTTTTTGGCCGGATAGCCGGCCTCCGGGTCTTGCTGCACATGGCAGCATAGCCGGGAGCTGGGCGCGGTCTGTATCCGCGCAGCGCCGGGCTTGAGGTTCTCTCTTGAGCCGCCGGAGTTTCTTTGGCGGTGGGAGGTAGTATGGAACTGGCGAGGGTTGTGGGACAAGTGGTGGCCACCGTGCGCGAGCCCGGCCTGCCGAACAATTCGCTGCTGCTGGTGCAGTTGCTGAATGAAAAGGGCGAACCCACCGGGGACAGCCATGTGGCGGTCGATCCCGTGGGCGCGGGCGAGGGCGAATGGGTGCTGGTGGTGCGGGGCAGTTCGGCCCGTAACGCCATACATCAGGACGCGCCGGTCGATCTGGCCATTGTGGGCATTGTGGACGCTGTTTCCTCGAAAGCGGGGAGCTTGTACAGCAAAGACCGGGATTGAGGGATAGCGTATGGACATTCGCGAACGAGACGTGGAACAGATAGTGTCGGAAGTGCTCAAGCGCCTTGGCTCTTCCGGCGGAACGCAGGCCCCGGCCGTCGCCGGGGGGGATTTCGGCCTGTTCGATGCGCTGGACGATGCTGTTGACGCGGCCGAAACGGCCTACAGGAAGGTAAGCACCCTGGCCATGCGCAACAGGGTTGTGGCGATCATCCGCAAGACCGGGCTTGAGCATGCGCGCATGCTGGCGGAAATGGCGGTCCAGGAGACCGGCATGGGCCGCGTTGACGACAAGATAACGAAGAACACCCTGGTCTCGCAGTATACGCCCGGCCCGGAAGTGCTCGCCCCGCGCGCCATGTCGGGCGATTCCGGCCTGACGCTCGAAGAAAACGCGCCCTGGGGCGTCATCGCGTCCGTCACGCCGTCCACCAACCCGGCGGCTACGGTCATCAACAACAGCATCAGCATGATCTCCGGGGGCAACGCCATTGTCTTCGCCCCGCATCCGGGCGCGAAGCGGGTATCGCAAACCGCCATCCAACTGATCAACAAGGCCATAGTCGAGGAAACGGGCATCGCCAACCTGCTGGTAGCGGTGAAGGAACCCACCATTGAAGTGGCCCAGCGCCTGTTCGCCCATCCCAAGGTCAAGCTGCTGGTGGTGACGGGCGGCGAGGCCGTGGTCGAAGCGGCGCGCAAGCACGCCGCCATGCGTCTTATCGCGGCCGGGGCGGGCAATCCGCCGGTGGTGGTGGACGAAAGCGCCGACATCAGGCGCGCCGCGCGCAGCATTTATGACGGCGCTTCCTTCGACAACAACATCATCTGCGCGGATGAAAAGGAAATCATCGCTGTTGAAAGCATCGCCGACCAGCTCAAGCAGGAAATGAAGGGGCTTGGCGCGGTGGAGATTTCGCTCGAGCAGGCGGATGCCGTCGCCCGCTTCGCGCTGCGCAAGTATCCCGGCCCGGATGCGGCGGCCAATCCCAAGTGGGTGGGCCGTAACGCGGCGGTCATCGCCAAGGAGGCGGGCATCAGCGTGCCTGACGCGTGCCGCCTGCTGCTGGTGGATGTCGGGCGCGACATTGACCACGCCTTTGCCCGCGTGGAGCAGATGATGCCCGTGCTGCCCCTCTTGCGGGCGCGCAACGTGGAGGAAGCCATCGCCTGGGCGGTGCTGCTGGAACGCGGCCTGAGCCACACGGCGGGCATGCATTCGCGCAATATTGACAACATGCACAGCATGGCCCTGCAAATGAACACCAGCCTCTTTGTCAAGAACGGGCCGCACCTGGCCGCGCTGGGCGCGGGCGGCGAAGGCTGGACCTCCATGACCATCTCCACGCCCACGGGCGAAGGCGTTACCTCGGCGCGCACTTTTGTGCGCATCAGGCGTTGCGTGCTGGTGGACAATTTCAGGATAGTCTGAACTATAGCAGCGCCTGCCAGCGTGCCGATGATCATGGCCGCCAGTGTTGCCTAACAGGCTGGTCTTGTAGGTATCTCGTTTTCATGGGATACAAAGCAAAGAGAGGCCCTGGAGGGGCTACTTCTTTTTTAATTATGCAGCAGCCCGCTGCATAATCATCAATATACTATAATTATTATGAAAAATGAACAATTGGTGAACTTGCCTCAAGGATATGACACCCTTCTGGCCACGTTAAAAAATCGCGTCCATCAAGCCCGCATGTCTGCCGCCTTGGCAGCTAATACGGAGTTAATCAAGTTATATTTGGACATAGGCGAAGAAATTTTAGCCCGCCAAGCTGTTGAGGGATGGGGAACAGGGGTTATTGGGCGACTTGCAAAAGATTTGCGAAACGCCTTCCCTGACATGAAAGGGCTTTCGCCAAGAAATTTTTCCTATAATTGAACGGGAACTGAAACGAGAATGAGCAGGATTCAGCCTTGCCCTCCACCGCTCCCGGAAAGGTTGCGGGCACGATGGGCGCAGCAGACCCAAGTTCGCAGTCATCGTCTGACAGCAAACTGAGGCGCTACCAGAAATTGAGTGATGCCTGCCAGAAAAAATTCAGGCCGGTGCAGGCGATAAAGCCGAAAAAGAGCTTGCGGTAGGTTGCATCGCCCATATTGCGCGAGGCCAGAAAACCGAGCCATGATCCGAATATGGCTGCCGGCGTGCCGATGATCATGGCAGCCAGGGTGACGCCGCTGTGCGCCCCGGCAAAGATTTGGGCCAGCACCATGAGGCTGGAGGTGACGATAAAGGTCATGGCCAGCCCGGCCTTGCTCACGGTTTTGCCCCAGCCGGAAAGCGAGGTGTACACGGCGAGCGGCGGCCCGTTGAAGCTGAAGGCGCTGCCGAAGGTGGTGGACAAAAGCCCCGCCACATAGCCCCAGATGCCGGAGATGACGCGCGCTTTGCCCCCTTCCAGAAAGAGTCCCCACAAGGCGTAGACGATCAGAAAGATGCCCAGGGCGGCCTTGAGCTGCTGCGGCGGCAGATGCCGCAGCACCAGAAAGCCGACAAAGGCGCCGGGAAACGCGCCGATGAGCACGGGCCTGATGCGGCGCCAGTCCGTATGCCCCTTGTAGCGCCAGCCCTGCTCCAGGCTCACCACCCAGACCATCAGGGAGCAGGCGGGCACGGCCAGCGTGATGTCCATGCTCTGGGTGACCAGGGGCATGGCGACCATGGCCGCGCCGAAGCCGGTGATGCCGTTGACGAAACCCGCCAGGAACCAGCCGAGCACAAACCAGAGGACGATTACGAGGCTCATAGCGGGTCAGTTTGCCGTGATACTGCGTCAGACAGCGTTTTTTGCTCCGGTCGAGTACCATAAGAGTACACTCCCGTCGCAAAAAACTTGTCTTTCTTGTCTGACGGCAAACTGTTCCCGCTGCCGGGATCAGGTATTTTGGGCATGCGTTTCATGATTGGCTTCGCAGCGCAGCAGCCAGTCAAAGCTGGGCTGCACACCGTCAAGGGGAAAGAGGACGACGCATTTGTTCGGGGCGCATGAGTGCGCGACGCTCCTTCCCTGTTCCGCGCCTTCCAGGGTCAGCAGGGCCACGGGCTGCCCCGCCCGTATATCGAGTCTGTCGCCCTGGGAGAAGGTCGTCTCGTAGCCGGCGTCCGTCGTTTTCATTTTGTAGATGGTGAACAGTCCTGCCTGCGCCAGGATGCGCTGCGCCTTGGTAAACAATACCATGTTCACAAGGCTTACGGCTATGGCGCAGGCCAGGCTCAGGCCGGCCGAGAGAAACGCGTTCAGGCCCGTCACGCGGCGGCTGAACGAAAGGTTGGCCGCCTGCATCGCTTCCGCCGAGGGCCATACGGTAATGGAATAGATCTGGGTGGGGTTCTGCACGGTGATCGTGGCGTTGCCGGTGGTGCTTTTGGCCGGCACCAAATCCACTATGGTCAGCACGGCCCTGCCGGGCCTGGTCGCCCCGCTCGCGTCCAGGGTGGCGCGCCACATGTGCGCCCCGAACCAGAAGCCCTTGAAGTCGGTGAGCGGCGTAAAGACGAGTTCGTCATGGCCTTCGATATCATAGAGTATGTCCGCGTGGGTCTTCGCCTCCAGCGGCATTGCGCCGCTCATGTACACCTTCTCGCCCAGCGGCAGATCAACCTGGTTGAAATCTCCACGCACCAGCGCCTGCAGGCCGTCGAAGACCAGCAGGGCGGTCAGGGTGAAGACGCAGGCCCCAACGTAGCCGGCAAGGCGGACCCTGCGCAGAGCCTCCGGCGCGCCGGCCGGGAGAATGTTCATTGCGGCCTCTTGGGGCGTATAAAGCGTTTGCTGACTATGCCCAGGATCAGGGTGGGCACAAAGAGGGCGAAGAAGACCTTGTAAAAGACCGGGGTGAATTCGTCGGGGTTTTGCGAGGCCTTGTATACGGCAAAGAAAAGCTCCGCCAGGACGAGCAGGTTGATGACGGCGACCCGGATGAGGTGCGGCAGCGAGAGCGTCGTCTGCACCACCTGGGGCGCGCCCAGGGGGGCCTCTTCTTCCGGAAGGTTTTCCTCGACCGGGTCGGGGGGGCGGAGCTGTACCGGCGCAGGCTCTTTGTCGGACATGACGATCCTATAAAGATTGAACAATCCTAGGCAGTGTCTCAGTTTGCCGTCAGACGAGGAAGGCAGGCTTTTTGCGACGGGAGTGTGCTCTTCGGCACATGACCGGAGCAAAAAACGATGCCTGACGAAGTGCGGCAGCCGTAGGCGAGTCTTCGAGCCGTACGGATGGCGACAGCAGCGCTATCACGGCAAACTGGGGCACTGCCAAAAAAAGCCCGCCGCTTATGCGGCGGGCTCATTTTCAGGTTACAGGGACATCAGCGGCGGCGCATGATGTCCGTCTGGGTGATGTTCATGAGGCGTCTGGCCTTGCCGGATTCCTTGTAATAGATCCGGATTTCATCGCCGGCGCCCCATTCTTCGCCCTTGTACTTGGCGAAGTCCGCATCCGCCAACTTCATCACCGTCAACTGCTGCTGGCGGGCGGAGTATATGGTCACGGTCTTCTTGGCGGCGTCCATCTGCGGGAAGGGCCGGGCCCTGCGCGTCGCGGGGTCCCAGACCAGCGGATGCTGGCGGCGCACGTTCACGCCGGTGTGGTTTTCCACAAGCTCAAAGCTGAGGTCCTCAAAAGCCTTGGTCTGCGGGTTGTACATGGTGATAATCTTCTTCTCGACACTGACGTTCACGCGCAGCATGCCGCTTTTGGGCTCTCTGCCCATTTCCTCCGGATCGGTGGGAATGGCGTACACCACGGGAGGCGCCGCGTACTTCGGCGTATTCCGGGGATTGATTTCGCTGTTCGGGAGTAAGGTCACCAGTTTCTTGTCCTTGTCATAGTGAACGACTCGCCCCTGCTCAATCTTGCCGTAATCGCCGCAGCCGGCGAGTGCAAGGCAAGCCAGGGCAAGAAGCGCGAATATTCTGCTTACCATACGTTTGCTCCTTAGGATTGCGCCTTGCCGGCTTTGTTCATGGCAAGTTCTTGTGACACGCCCCCTACCATGCGCACGAAGACATACCCGGCCACTGCTGTCACTGTGCCGAGAATGGTGACCGTGGAGGCCACATCCAGGAAGCCCGTCAGGCTGGGCACCACGGGTTGCAGCAGGCGCATGGCGATGGACACGCCGCAGGCGATGACGCAGATGCCGAAGGCGATGCGGATGCCGTAGCCCTTGACGTACTTGGTGGCGATGGCGCCGATTTGCGCGCCTATGGCCGCGCCGACCAGCATGATGATGGCGGCCACCAGTTCGGTGCGGCCCTTGTAGGTATAGCTGGCCGCGCCATAGAGGCCGGAAATCATGACTTCAAAGAGGTCGGTGCCCACCGCGACGTGGGTCGGACAGCCGATGACATAGATAAGGGCGGGCATGCGGAGAAGACCGCCGCCGATGCCCAGGATGCCGGCCAGGACGCCGGTGAGGAAGCTCACCAGGACAGGCACCCAGATGGACATGCGAATGCCGGCCTGCTTGAAGTTCATTATCGGGGGGATGGGCAGCTTCTGCATCGTGGCGGCCCAGTCCAGCCCGGTGGACATGTCGCTGACCTGTCCGCCCGCGGCGGCGATGGCCTTGTCCTTCTGGATGCGCTTATGCAAGTCGTAGAAGACCATCCAGGTGATGAAGGAGAGCAGGACGACGTAAATCCAGCGCACAACGGTATTGATGTTGCCCATGCGCTCAAGCAGCATGACTATCTGCGCGCCCACCTCAAAGCCGACCACGGTGCCCGCGAGCATGACGATGCCCAGGGGATAGTCCACGTTGCCGAATTTGCCGTGGCGCATGGTGGAGACAAGGCATTTGCCCGCCATGTGGGCGATGTCGGTCCCGATGGCGAAGGCCATGGGGAAGCCGAGCAGGTTAAGGCCGGGGGTAACCATCCAGGCGCCGCCCATGCCGAAAAAGGCGCCGAGGATTCCCACGCCGAAGCCCAGGATGATCAGACCGGGCCAGAAAACCATAAAGCCGGAAATCGGCATCAAGATATAAAGCCAATCCATACGGATTCCTCCTTTACGCGGCTGTTAGTGTTCGGCCAGGTCGCGTTTGCTCAGGTTGACGCCCAGTTGCTTGAAGCACCAGTCGGCAAGGACGCCGAAAACGGTTCCCGTTACGACGATCAGGATACAGGTCATAATGGTGAATTGCGTATGGCTCTCATTGTACAGGTTGCCCCACCAGAGCAAAATGGCGGAATCCGCGACTCTGCGGGTATCCGACACAATCGTGATAGGGGCCATTGCCGCTGATGCCAGGCCCGGCATAAGGGTAAGGCAGGCGGCAAGAACTGTGAGGTACAGTCCTTTGACCTTCTTCATACCAAATTCCTCCTGGTTGTGACTCCACTCGCGCCCGATTGCGCAACGTAATGAACAGAAGTATTAAGCAAATTCCAGGCCAAGGTCAAGCGTTGTTTTGTATGCGCCGCGCCCTTTACATTTTTTTTGGGCTGTGGCAGCTTCACCAGGAACCTGCGCGATTTTCACGGTAGTTCTTCGCAATGGAGGCCTATGAGTTACGCGATTCTTTCCCCAAAAGAGCATATCGCCGAAAGGCGCAAAACAGAGGCGGAGCGTCCGCTGGCAGTGCGCCTGGCCTTTTTTATCCTGCCTCCGGGGCTCCTCTTGTGCCTCTTCGTCAGTTGGCTGGGCTACAGGGCCGCCTCCACCACCCTGGAAGAAGCCCTGCCGGCGGTCCCGCTGCTGGAGGCGAAAATCCAGGCGGAAAAGATCGAACAGCTCCTTGTCGCCTTGAATAACGGCCTGCTTCAGATCGCGCAACTGCCGGAGCATAACGCGCAAACAATTCACGCAAGCCTTGCCGCATACCTGCATGATGCTTTGCCCTTTGTGGCCGAATTTGGCCTCAAGGCTAAGGAAAATGATACGTTTCTCTTTTTGCGCGATGCGGAAGACCGCCTTGTTCCCGTCAGCCCCGGCCTTGCCTCGCAAGACCCGCACGCCCCCTTTGCGCAGATCGAGATGAGCCACATGCAGGCGGGGGCGGTCACGCTGTTCCCGGCTGTGCAGGCCCGCTACGCGCCGGCCCCGGACCGGCGCCTGCAAAGCCCGGTCATCCGCCTGGCCCTGCCGCTGGACAGGGACAGGGGCACGCTCGTCCTCGGCCTTGACCTCGCGCGCCTGCACGCCATGCTGGCAGCGTACATGGGATCCGAGTCCCCGCTGCGCACGCCCATGCGGGATGACGATCCGCGGCTTGCGTTCTTTTTTGAGCAGAACGGATGGATGCTGTTTGAACTCGGGAACCAGTCCGCCTCCGGCGGCTTCTTTCCGGATGCCTCACGCCGCGGCTACGAGGGGGATATAGGCAGGCCCGGCTTTGACGCGGCCTTTCGCCCCCTGTCCCAGCACGAGGCGTATTGGAAGATGGTCACGGACATCCGCGCGGGCAAGGCGGGCTTTTTCCCCGTTTCCGCCAGGCATTTCCCGACCTACACCGCCGCTCCCGCAACCCTGTGCTATACGCCCGTCCGCTTTGTTCCGGCGCCCGGGGAAGCGGCGCAGGTCATCGGCGGCATAGCCTTTCTGGAAGCCTCGCAACTGCCTTTCGTGGCCTTTTACCGGGCCGCCAACGCGGGCATGATCATCCTGGCCGTGTCCCTCGCCGTGCTTGCCCTGGTGGTGGCGAACGCCGGCCGCAGGCTTGCCGCTCCGCTGCGCGCCGTGACCACGCAATTGCAGTCCATGCTGCACACCGGGCAGCTTGTGCCCCTGACGGGCCTGCCCGTTTGCGAGGAGCAGCAGGTGCTGCTTGAGGCCGGCAACGAGCTGATCACCCGCAACCTCGCCCTGCAGTCGGATTTGGCGCGCATGCAGACCGAAATGCATCATACCTATTCCGTCATGCCCGTTGATTTGGACGGCGTGCTCGGCTCTCCCTCCCTGCACGAGAACTTCGGCCTGGTCGGCTCCAGCCTGCCGATGCAGGGAGTGCGCGAAGAGGTGCACAAGGCCGGGCGATCCGGCGCGGATGTGCTCGTCTGGGGCGAAACCGGCACCGGCAAGGAACTGGTGGCCGCCGCCATCCACCAGACGGGCGTCAGCACCGAGGGGCCGTTTATTTCCGTCAACTGCGGCGCGCTTGACGAAAATTTGCTCCTGGACGCCCTCTTCGGCCATGTGAAGGGCGCGTTTTCCGACGCCAAAGCCGATCGCAAGGGCGCCTTCGTGTCCGCCGAGGGCGGCACGCTGTTTCTGGACGAAATCGCCAACGCCTCGCTCAGGGTGCAGCAGGCCCTGCTGCGGGCCCTGTCCGTGCGCCGCATTCGTCCGCTCGGCACGGATGCGGAAATTCCCTTTACCGCCCGGCTTGTTGTCGCGACCAACGTTGACCTGCGCGAACAGGTGCGCAGGGGGACCTTCCGCGAAGATTTGTATTACCGCATGGCCATCATCAGCATCGCCACCCCGTCCCTGCGCCGGCGCAAGGAAGACATACCGGAACTGGCGGCCCATTTCATCCGCGAAGCGGGCAAGCGGCTGACCCGCGCCAAGGTGCGCCTCTCGCGCGGCGCGCTGGAAGCCATGATGGAGCATTCCTGGCCGGGAAACGTGCGGGAGCTTAAAAACTGCATCACCAGGGCCATGGCCTTTATGGAAGGCGATTTGATCCTGCGCCAGCACATCCTGATTGAGGCCGATCCCTCCCTGGAACGCCGCCAGTTGTTTCGCGGACGGGGCGGCGAGCCGGCTGAAGACGAGGAACAGGCGCTGCCCGCCGACGGCAGACGGGAACAGTTCGAATATTCCTGGGATTACCTCCGGCCGCCCGCTCCGCCGCCGTCCGTCGAGGCTGCCGCCCCTGCCCCGCTTGCGCCCGCCGCTGCCGGAGCGGGCCGGGAAACGGAACCCCCGCCCCCCCCGCCGCACGCGCAGGCTGACATGCCCGGCCTGAACGACCGCCAGTTGCTCGCCCTGCAGTACATGCGCAGAAACGGCGGCATTACCAGGTCGGAATACGCGGGCCTGACGGGCGGCGATATCTCCGCGCGCACCATGCAGAACGATTTGCGCATGTTGATGGATCTCGGGGTGATCAGGCGCGTGGGCGGCGGGCCGAAGACGCGCTATGCCCTGCGGCAGCTCATGTAGCCGGCCGCAGGCGTGGTGTTTGACACAGCCTGCGAGGGGGGGTATATATCAATTATTAGATACCTACTGCCGGTGTCGGCCGGAGGCGCTGATGGAAAAATGCGACAAGTGTCTGGAAGAAAATATTGTCAAATGGGATGTGCCGGAAAGCCCTCACGATTTTATGTACGATTTTATGCACATCTGCTCCAGGTGCGGACATTCGGTCTGGCCGGATGAGCAGCGCCCGGACGCGGAAGATCAGTCCCCCGCGCCCGGCGACGATGCCACGCCGCGCTAGCCCCCAGGGCTGACGCATCTCATTTTCCAACTGTACGTCGTATTCTTGCTGTTCTACGGCCTGCGCCGTCCCGTGCCGTCCGCGCCGAAGATCGCGTCATAGCGCAGGTTGTCGCCGGGACGTTCGGAATAGCATTCCTGCACGCGCTGCGCCCTGCCGAGTTCCAGAAGTTCCCCCACCTTGACGAAACGAAAGCCCCGCTTTTGCAGAATCGGGACGATGCCGGCCAGCAGGGCTGCCGAGCCCCTGGGCGTCTCGTTGGCATGGAAGAGCACAATGGAACCGGGCCGCACCCTGTCGGCCGTAAGCCGCGCCAGGCCGGGCAGGCTGTTGTCCCCGGCGCTTTCCGCGCTTATGTCCCACTGGATGACGCGCAGCCCGAGGGAGTGCAACAGGCGCAAGGCCTCGGGCGAGCAGCGCCCGTACGGCAGCCGGAAAAGGCGCGGGGCGGGCGCAACGAGTTTTTCCGCGTCAAGCCCCCTGTTTCTGGCGCGGGCAAGCAGTTCCTCGCGCAGGTCCTCGTAATAGGCCTGCGTCCAGAGCGCCTGATCGCGCATGCCCTGCACATCCATGATGCCGAAGTTGCCGTGCGTCCAGGCATGGTTGCCCAGTTCGAAAAGCGGATCCGCCATGAGTTGCAGGCCGCGCTCGCGGTGGGAGCGCAGCCACTTGCCCCCTACGAACAGGGTGGCGGGGATGGCGTGGGCGCGCAGATAGCCGATGATGGCGGCGTCATAGCCGCTGGCACGGGTGGCGAGTTCGCACAGGTCGAAGGTCAGCGCCACGGGCTTGTCCCCCTTGGGCGGGGCGACGCGCCGGATATTGCCGATTTCGTCCGGGGGAAGCGCGGGAAGCCGCGTCCGCGGGCTTGCGCGCTCCGGCGGCGCATCGCTGCCGCGCGTGCGCGCGCGATCCTCCTGCCGTCCCGCGAGTTCGGCGGGCGTCCACAGCGCGTCCACAAGCCCGCGCGGGCCTTCGGCCTTCGCCGTGGCGGCGAGCAACAGGCACAGCAGGCACAAAGAGCAGAGCGTCCGCATAGCTTTTCCATACGGGAGCTTAACGCTGCGCGCAAGCGGCCTGCCGGACATTGACTGTCCCAGGTTTAGGACATACGATACATTCACGTTTGCAACCCCGCATAGCAAGGCGGGCATGGGGAGAAACAACTATGCGTCCTTCGCGAATCCTCCGGAAACGCCGCGCTGAAATGCTGGAAATCATGAAGCGCTATCCCATGCTTGCCAATTTGCGCGTTTTTGGTTCCGTTGCCCGTGGCGATGACACCGAAAAAAGCGACATTGATTTTTTGGTAGACGCGCTTCCCGGCACCACCCTGTTTAACCTTGGCGGGGCACAGGTCGAACTGGAAAGACTTTTTGGAGTTCCTGTCCATTTGCTGGCCTCCGACGAATTGCCCCCGCAGCTTCTGAACGCAAGTCTGCAAGAGGCTGTGCCGGTATGAACACGGACCACCTTCCTGACTATTTGGAAGATATGAGGCAAGCGGCTCTTCGCGCATGCCGCTTTGTGGAAGGGATGAGCAAAGCAGAGTTTTTTGAGGACGAGCGTACACAACAAGCAGTCGCCATGAGTCTCATCCTGCTTGGCGAAGGAGCGAATAAAATACACGAAAAACATGCCGATTTTGTTCTCAAACATCCACAATTAAGGTTTTTCCTTTAGGGTGGGTTACCAAGTTTATCCCCATATAAATCAGCATGTAAGAGTAGGTTACAGGCAATATGAAATGTTAACAATTATGTTCTATGTTGCATCATATAAGCCATGATCTAAACTAATTATGCTGCTGTGTAACAATGAACAGTAGCAGTACACAATACCAAACTCAAGCATGAATGTCAAATAAAAATCTGAAAATATCTCTGTCCCTGAAAGTAACGGAACAGTTGTGAAAATTAAACATGTCTGGGCTTCTATAAGATTACTAGAAGGGCAATATAGAAATAGAGCAAATCTTCTACCCATCATTCCCCTATGCATCATTTTCCTGCCAGTGTCACTCCTTTTATTGTGGTTCCTATAAATAAACCATATAAACAATGTATAATTAATCAGAGACATTCCACCTTTAAGTGTCATTTTACTACATCAGCTGCCCATAATTCTTGGTCCTCACCCACCACAGTCCCAGAATGATTATTTCTGAGGCAAGAAAAGTAGAAGTAACATGATGGTTTGGAATTTATAGTAGTAGTAACCACTCCTGGTAAAAAAACTTACAAAATGTCGCCCATGCACTGACCAAGGGAGGAATGCAAGTGAAGCAGTGGGATGAGGGGAAGGATTATATTACAAGTTAGCAAACCTCAAAACTACGTTCTGCAGTCTTGTATCATCCCGTTCACTTTGCCTTGCTAAGTTTGGCACTGAACAGTTGCACGAGTCAGTGTCATTATTCCTGCCACAGAGTGAAAAGTTCCAACACGACAGTAATAGTGCTACTGTGTGTTGAGCAGTGCTGACAGTGACAAATGTGTATGATCAAGGCTGAAAAATCATTGATTCCAAGTACTTTTAAAATAATTAAAGAAAACTACCCATAAGATACTATGCCAA
>Ga0082212_10007515_pt1 | contig 14391 bp, 7 predicted proteins | sample TergutNt197P3_FD_71548 | JGI IMG/M metagenome (GOLD analysis project Ga0082212, IMG submission 71548) | Neocapritermes taracua P3 segment gut microbial communities from Petit-Saut dam, French Guiana - Nt197 P3 | ecosystem: Host-associated > Arthropoda: Insects > Digestive system > Gut ... | reverse complement strand
TACGCACATTTCTGTCTTGTTCGGCAATTAATTCCTGTCGAACTTTGCGAGGTATTAATATCTTGTTGTCTCTGATTTTTGACTTAAACTCAATTGCTCTCATAGTGTCTTTATTATTATTATACAAAGATAGCATAAAACCGGCAATTATACACAACTGCATCACCAAGCCTATTTGTGTTTTGCTCTTATCTATAAGGTCTCTAACATGCGTTTCAAGACTACTTGACAAGAGATTTCTCTGTTGGCGGCTTCGGGAATGACTATGGATTGAGGGCTTTCGATAACGTCGTCCGTTACAATCATATTGCGGCGAACCGGAAGACAGTGCATGAAGAAAGCCGAATTGGTCAGATTCATTTTGGCTGTATCAACTGTCCAACTCCGGTCTTTGTTGATGACTTGTCCATAATTGACACCTTCATAAGGCGACCAGTTTTTGGCGTAGATAAAGTCGGCGCCTTCAAAAGCTTTCAGTTGATTGTATTCTACTTTCGCGTCGCGGACAAATGTTGGATCCAATTCATAAGCTTCGGGATGCGTAATCACAAAATCAACATCGGCTTCATTCATAAAATCAGCAAAAGAATTAGACACTGCCTGTGGTAAAGCTTTGGGATGCGGCGCCCAAGTCAGAACCACTTTCGGGCGAGGTTTGGTTTTATATTCTTCAATGGTAATCAGGTCGGCAAATGCCTGTAAAGGATGAGTCGTAGCGCCTTCCATACTGAAAACCGGCCGACCGGAGTAACGGATGAATTGGTTGAGAATCTTTTCACTGTAATCGTCCTGTTTGTTTTCAAACTGCGCAAAGGAACGTACCCCGATGATATCGCAATAGGAACCCATCACAGGAATTGCTTCAAGAATATGTTCCGACTTGTCGCCATCCATAATGACTCCCCGTTCGGTTTCCAATTTCCATGCACCTTGATTGACATCAAGCACCATGGTATTCATACCCAGATTCATTCCCGCTTTTTGCGTGCTCAAACGCGTACGCAAACTGGAATTGAAAAATACCATCAACAAGGTTTTATTTTTACCTAAGTTTTGATAGGCATAAGGGTCTTTTTTCACTTCAAATGCTTCTCTCAGCGCTTCTTTCAAATCCCCTAAATCTTTTACGTTTGTAAATGTTTTCATATTTTTTTTGTTTTGTCATTGCGGGTCAAGCGCGGAATGACATAAATTCTTAATTTTTAACTCTTATCTTTTAGTTTTTAGTTTTTAACTCTCCCTGATCTGTCCTTCTCCTTTTATAACCCATTTATAAGTAGTTAATTCCTCCAAAGCCATAGGTCCGCGGGCATGTAATTTCTGCGTGCTGATTCCGATTTCAGCCCCCAGACCGAACTGTGCGCCATCGGTAAAAGCCGTAGAAACATTTTCGTAAACGCAAGCGGCATCCGTTCGTTTCTGAAACAAATCTGCCGTTGCCGGATTATCCGTAATTATACATTCGCTGTGTTTGGAACTGTAACTGGCGATATGCTCCAATGCTTCCTCTATATAAGTTACCGTACGGATACTCATTTTGTAATCGAGAAATTCCGTACCGAAACTTTCCGCTGTAACGTGCTGTAGCAAGTCCTCAGGATATTTTCCGTCCAAAGATTGATACGCTTTTTCGTCGGCATAAATAATGACCCTGCTTTCTTTCAATTTTTCACAAAGAAAAGGTAAATCAAGCAATCGTTTTTCGTGAATAATCAGGCAATCTAAGGCATTGCAAACGCTTACCCGCCTCGTTTTGGCATTGTTGATGATTGACCGACCAATTTCTTTGTTTCCTTCTTCATCAAAATAAGTATGGCAAATGCCTGCGCCTGTCTCGATAACCGGAATTCTGGCATTTTTACGTACATAATCAATCAGTCCCTGACTTCCCCGAGGAATAACCAAATCAACGATACCTTCGGCATTTAGTAAAGCTGTTGTTGCTTCTCTCTCAACCGGCAATAATGTGCAACATTCAGCCGGAACCGCATGGGATTGTAACACATCCTGTATGATTTTTACCAAGGCAATATTCGAATATTCGGCATCGGAACCGCCTTTCAATATACACACATTTCCCGATTTGAAGCACAATGAAAAAACGTCTAAACAGACATTGGGACGGGCTTCAAAAATAATGCCAATCAGTCCGAAAGGAACGCTACGTTTGGTGATTTTCAAACCGTTGGGGCGAATGGTTTCATTCAATATTTTTCCAACAGGGGAAGACAATTGTGCTACGGTTTTTAAGTCGGAAACCATACCTTCGATGCGCCCTTTTGTCAGTTTCAAGCGGTCGTATTTGGGATCGGATGTATCCATACGAGCCAAATCTTTTTGATTTTCCGACAGGATTCTATCGGTTTCCGCTATTACTTTTTCGCCTATGGAAAGAAGAATCCCGTTAATCCTTACATCTGATAGGGATAACAATACAACAGTTGCTTTCCGGGCTTTTTCAAAAAAAAGTTGATAATTCATCTTCATTATTTTCGGCAAAAATAGTAATAAATTATGAATTATTAATTAGATGAATATTAAGGCGAAATCTTATTTTGAGGTGCTAAGAAAATTTTTGGTCGGATTAACTTTATCATTTCTAAATAAATCCACTTTATGTAAATCTATCGAGAGGTCATTATTTGCACATACATTGGTCATTATTTGCACATAGTCCGGCAAAATTTTTGGCTACTTTTGTCGCTTGTAACAACAAAACATTTGATTTAATTTATTTTAGCTACAAGGAGTTTATTTCGTATTGATTTCACATTGTTTATTATTTATGGTAAAGTATGCATTAAGAGAAAGCACAGCAAGACTATATTCCCGTCGCTAAGTCAGACTACTGTCCATGTACAAGTCATTGCGTACTTGACGGCACGCTTTTCGTTGTCTGTAATATGCTTTTTACCAATATTTTGTCCCTAATGGGACATTTTTTTTGACCAACTCTAAGAACTAAGAACTAAGAACTAAAATCGTAAATCTACAAGGTAACACTACATCTTTTACGGGGCAACCTTACATCTTTTACGAGGCAACACTACATCTTTTATGAAGCAACACTGCATCTTTTACGAGGCAACACTACATCTTTTTTTTACTGCTTTTCCGGTACCAATTATAAAAAAACAGGTCAATATTTACACATATACAGGTCATAATTTGCACATAGTACCGCAAGCTACGTTTTATTTGCACGGTTATTGATGTGAAATTCCCACAGAATCGCCAACAATATTTCACTTTAGCGTCTCAAAAAAAGATTCAACCAATATTAATACAAAAATATGGAATGAATTTATAAATATCATACATTATTTTCATTGTCAATAATGTATTTTGACGGAAGCTTCCGGTAAACCTTCTGTAACCGCCTTGAGGATAATTGTTCCTGATTGTTTTGTCGGACGAACAATCGCCAAAGCTTTCCCGCGAAATGTAACAGGAGTCAAAGAGCGAAAACTCTCCATATCCGTAGGCGAAGCATTTCCGGATGCGGCTATTTCACCTTGACCTGATACCGATAAACTTACCCGACAATCTGCGTCTGGAACAATTTGCCCTTCCTCATCTACCAACTCTATCTGAATGTATGACAGGTCATTTCTTGAATTTCCAATTTGAGTACGATCAGGCGTTAGTCTTATTTCCGCCGGTGTTCTGGTAGTGCGAAGTATAACACTTTCCTTTTCCACTCCTGACTCTACTCCTACCGCTTTCAATTCTCCGGGTTGATAATTGACTTGAAACATCACCATATATTTTGTTTTATCCTTCGTTGGAATTGCTTTTTCTTCCAATAGTTGGTCATTCAAATACAACCTGATAACAGGATAGCGGGTAAATACCCTCACTTCTAATGGTTTATTTTCATGACCTTTCCAATTCCATTCCGGATATTCCTGGGGCCAACCCCAATAACCAACACTTTCATAGTAACCCTCCGGCAATGGTTTATGTACTGCTATCGTTATCTTACTTTCGTTCCACAAAACATCGCGCAGCAATGACTGGGGTTTTTTATTCCCGCAAATATCAATATCCCCACACCACGCATTAAACCAAGGCCAATCGCAAGTAGACCACAGGGAAATGGCTTCCTCTCCGTTTTTCACCTCTAAAGCATGTCCCAATCCCGATTCGCCGATGTAATCAATTGCAGTCCAAACGAAGTCTCCTATTATAGCTGGATACTTTTCAACCAAATCCCAATTAATTGCTCTCTCAAACGGGTAAGATTCAGCACCATAGATTACGCGATCGGGAAACAATTTCAAATCATATTCATATTCCTGCCACACGTAATTGTATCCACAAATATCTAATTTCGAGAATGCCCGTTCCGAATCGCTCCATTTCAGATTGGGATTATCCCAAAAATGATTGATTGCCGCTGTTACCGGACGAGTAGTATCATATTTATGTATGATAGATTTCAGTTTTTTCGCAATAGCAACTCCGGATGAATCAGACCGTTCTTTGATTTCATTGCCGATACTCCACATAATAACAGACGGATGATTCCTGTCGCGTTTTACCATAGAAGTTATGTCTTTTTTATGCCACTCATCAAAAAACCGGTGGTAATCATCCGGATTTTTCATCTTTTGCCATTGATCAAAAGCCTCATCAATTACTAATAAACCCAAGTGGTCGCATGCTTCTAAGAATTTTTCCGCAGGAGGATTATGTGCACATCTCACAGCGTTAAATCCATTGGCTTTCAGTAACTCTACTTTTTTCTCTTCTGCCCGGTCAATAGATGCAGCGCCCAGTAAACCATTATCGTGGTGTACACATCCGCCTTTCAGTTTCAAAGGCTTGCCATTCAATAAAAACCCTTGTGCCGAATCGAATGAAATACTTCGAATTCCAAATGTTGTGTTTGTTTCATCCAAGACCCTATCTCCTGTTTTAATTGAAACAGCAGCCGTGTATAATACAGGCGAATCGATTGACCATAAGGATGGGTTATTAATTTCTACTTCTTCTACAATGGTTGATTTTTCTCCGTTTTTCAACTCAGATATATTTACAATTTTTTCACCCACTGCATTATCATTACTGTCTTTTATCTGAACGATTGCCTCAAAGCTTTGCAATAATTCCGTCTCATTGGTAATATCAAACAATACATTAACCGTTGCTTTATCTTCCGTAACGAAAGGTGTTGTAATAAATACTCCCCAATTATCAATATGCAAACGATCGGTGGTAACCATCCAAACATGCCGGTAAATACCCGAACCGGTATACCATCGGCTGTTCTTGCCTTCATTACTTACTTTGACTGCCAAGATATTTGCTGTACCCGCAGGATTACAATAAGAAGTAATATCACAGAAAAAAGAGGTATATCCGTAAGGATGATAATGTATTTTTTGTCCATTCAACCAAACTTCTGTTTCCATATAAGCGCCTTCGAAATACAGTTGAATAATTTTATTATCTTGTGCCGTAGTTAAGGTGAACTTTTTTCGATACCATCCGTTTCCTCCAACAGTTTGTCCGGTAGCTATATTGCCTGTTTCCTTTGAAAACGGCAATTCAATACTCCAGTCATGAGGCAAATCCACCGATTTCCATTGCCTGTCATCCAATAGTACATCGACAGCTCCCGTTAGTTCACCTAAATGAAATTTCCATCTGTCGTCAAAATATTGAAAACGGGAAAAATCATCTTTTTGTGTATTACAACCGAAAGATATTAAAATGAACAATAAACTGAACAGGTATAAATTTGTTTTCATTTGTCGGTAAATGGTATATTTATAGAACAAAACTATAAAAAATTTTCCGAAAAAAATTACTTAACCGCCATTTTTTTAATGTAGAAAATAACAGGGACGCTATTCATAAACAGTTTGTTTTCAATTCATGATCCAATATTCATAATATTATCAAATTATCCGGTATCTTTGCAGTCGTATGTCACAATTGAAATTATATAAAGCTTCGGCAGGTTCGGGTAAGACCTACACCTTGGCGCTCGAATACATCAAAGAGTTGTTGTTGGGCAAAACCGATACCTACCGGCATATTTTAGCTGTTACGTTCACCAAAGATGCTACCGGCGAAATGAAGGAGCGTATCTTGTCGGACCTGTACGGATTGGCTTTCGATACCGACGATTCAAAAGTTTTCCTTAATTCTATAAGCAATGCTTTGAAAAAAACAGGACGACCGATGGACGAAGCTCTGATTCGCAAAAAAGCCGGCGAAATCCTGCATACCATTATCCACGATTATAGCCGGTTGTATATTACCACCATCGACAGTTTTTTTCAGAAAGTCCTTCGTAATCTGGCGCGGGAACTGGGTAGGAGTTCAAAATTCAATATCGAAATGAATTCAGCCAAAGTGCGTATGGAAGCCGTAAACCGGATGATTGAAAACGCGCACCAAGAGCCTCATCTTCTTCAATGGCTGACCACATACGTTGAAAACAAATTGGAACAGGACGGAAATTGGCGTTTCAAAGACGATGTGTACCGCTTTAGCGCTTGCATCTACGATGAGTTTTTTCAGGAACACGAAAAAGTTTTACGTGAACAATTAAATGAAAATCCTTCGATATTCAGTGATATAAAGAATTATCATTATTCGCAGTTAAGGGAATATAAAGCGTATTTCAAGGAGACTTACCGGAAAGTGATAGATATATTAAATGAAAATCAATTGGACACAAGCGATTTCTTCCGAAGAGGAACGGTATTTGATTTTTGGAAAAACTTAGCAGAAAATCAACAAGTCGAAATTAAGAAAACCATCGAAGACCATTTGGAAAGTGCAGAAAATTGGTCAACCAAAACCCATAAAAGGCGGGATGATATTATCGCCCTTGCCGAAAATTCTTTGATGAATTTATTATCAGATACGGTTCAGGTATTGCAAAAGCAAGATACATCCAAACTGATTTTGGGGAATATTCATCAATTGGGACTTATCTGGTATATCACCGAAGAAATCAATGCTATCAACTCTGAAAACAACAGTTTCATGTTGTCCGATACGGCTTTGTTTCTTCACCGGATGATCGATGCTTCCGATTCGCCTTTTATCTATGAAAAAATAGGAGCGGAAATCAGGCATGTAATGATTGACGAGTTTCAGGATACCTCCCGTTTGCAATGGAGTAATTTCAAGGTTTTGTTATCCGATATTCTTGCCAATAACCGTTTCAGTATGATTGTCGGCGATGTCAAGCAGTCCATCTACCGGTGGCGCAACGGCGACTGGCGAATCCTGAATCAGGCGAATAAGGAATTAGCGGTGCAGGAAGAAACCTTAGATGTCAATTTCCGGAGCGAGAAACAGATAGTTGCATTTAACAATGCCTTTTTTACGGAAGCAGGCCGGCTATTGGATGATAAATTCAAAGAAGAATTATTTACTTCGATTGAATCTCCCTTTTCTTTAGCATACGGCAAAAAATACGTCAACCAGACAACACCCGGAGAAGCGGATAAGGGATATGTGAGTGTGGATTTTCTGCAGGACGAGGAAACTGAAAAATACACGGAAGTGGTTTTGTCAAACTTGCTTGAAAAGATGATACTTCTACAATCAACAGGGATCAATGCAAGAGATATTTGTATTTTAGTACGTAACAACAATCAAATCCGGTGGATCGCCGACTATTTTTCCTCTCAAAAAGTAAATTATCCCGAATTAACCGCAGGTAATTATTTGGATATTGTGTCGAATGAAGCGTTTCAACTAAATTCTTCTTTGGCAGTGAGAATTATAATCGAGGCGCTGAAAACCGGAGCACATCCTGATGATCCGGTGAAAAAAGCCAATTTGGAATATCTTTTGAATCGTCATTGCGAGGACAAAGTCCGAAGCAATCTATCCCCCCTCCCCTTGTGGGAAGGAGTGGATTGCTTCGCTTCGCTCGCAATGACGATAAAAACAATGCCACTTCTCGAACTCATTTCCTATTTGTATCGTTTCTACGGTTTGGAAAGAATCGAAGGACAATCGGCTTACCTTTTTTTCTTTTTTGATGCGGTAACGGATTATTTGAAAGACCATTCCGCCGACATCCAGTCGTTTTTATCTTTCTGGGAAGATGAATTGTCGCTGAAAACCATTCCGGCAGGGGAAGGAATCGAAGGCGTTCGTGCAATGACAATTCACAAATCGAAAGGTTTACAGTTTCATACGGTTCTGATTCCATATTGCAACTGGGAGTTGAATCCGAAAAAAAATCCCATTGTGTGGTGCGGTCGTAAAGAGGGTATTTATGATTTGGAATTACTCCCTGTCAGTTATTCTGAAAAAATGAAAAGTACTGTTTTCTCCGAAGAATACCGCCACGAAACCTCGCTTTCATGGTTGGATAACCTGAATCTGCTGTATGTTGCATTTACCCGCGCTAAACAAAATCTGATTGTTTTCGGGAAAAACAAAAAACAACTTTCTTCCTTGGGAAACATCAAAAATGTCTCGGATTTGCTGCAATGGTTGGTTCCCGAATTGGAAGGCAGAAGGGAAAGTGAAACCGGACATTATGAAACCGGAGTTTTGACAAATATCCGTAAAACAACAGAAGAAACAACGACAAATCTTTTGAAACAAACGCCGCAAGCCTTACATGTCGATTTCGTATCCGCCGGATTTTTGGAAGGAAAATCCGTTTTCAAGCAATCGAACCAATCCCGTGAATTTATCCGTTCCGACTCGGCGGCAAGAGAAAAATACATCGCACACGGGAACATTATGCACGCTATTTTTGCCGCTATTTTTACCCCTGACGATATAAATAAAACCGTTGAGCGATTTGTTTCGGACGGATTCATTCTCCCTGAGGAAAAAGATACATACAAAGAGCAAATCCGTTCCTGTCTTCAAAATCCACAGGTGCAAGACTGGTTTTCAGGGATATATACTGTTTATCCGGAATTTTCCATCATCGTAAAAGAGAAAGGAACGATAACCACCAAACGACCCGACCGGGTCCTTTTGTCCGATAATAAAACCCTTGTTGTAGATTACAAATTCGGCGAACCGCATCCTGCCCATGAAAAGCAGATGCAGGAATATCTGAAACTTTTGCAAACGATGCATTATCCAGATGTGAAAGGAGCGATTTGGTATGTGGAGAAAGGAGCAAATATTCAATACGTTAACGTAACAACATAAAACCATGCAAAACAATAGAGCCGATTATGAATTAGCAGAATGTATCACGCAATGGGGATGGAAATATCATCACTTGGGGATTCCGGTTAAAGAAAAAATGCCGGATGAAAGATACATCCCGCAGTTTAAAATGTATGTATCCGGTTTTCAGACAAGTCCTTTCGGCGTCGAATGGATGCGATTTGAAACAAACAGTCCCATTCATCCCTTGGTGCAGACTGTTCCACACCTTGCTTTTGAAGTCAAGGATTTGGACTATGAACTGAAAAAGCGCAATTTCAACGTAATTACCAAGCCCAATCCTCCTTCCGACGGGGTACGTGTCGCCATGATTGAACATAAGGGCGTTCCGATAGAGCTAATCGAGTTTGAGGAAGATTATAGTATTAATTCATAGATATGATGATTCCCAACACCGTGCGCCGTGTCGCGGTGATGCATTTACCTTTTCACATTCACAAATCAAATCTGTTTCCAATCACATGTGGAAGTATCAATTTTCAATCACTGTTTGCCTCGGTCTGAAACTTCTGAATAATTGACGGAAGGTGCGGCTTTCTTTTTTATATACGATTCCGGCTCCCTGTGTTAAGGGAGAGCGCGATCGGTTGTAGTATTGATTGTTGGTGATATTATAAAACTGTAAAAGCAGATTACCGTTTGGCGTCAATAAATATTCGATATTAAAATCTCCGGTAAAATTATTGGTTTGACTTGTGTTGTTATGATAACCCAATGTACTGTTAATAGTTAAGCGGTCATTAAACATACGGGCGGAAATATTGACATCCATATCTACATCCGAGAAATTGGAATCGTTGCTATGCAAATCCGTGCCTATTGTCCAGTTATCGGACAGGACGCTCGATAATAAGTTATTCAGTTGCGACGTAATGGACGACGATGCCAATGAAGTCCAGATGGAAGTATTATCGGCAATAAAAGAGTTGGAATTAATCGGCAGAAAAGAGCCGAATGCCAACAAATAAGCGATTTGTTTGATTCTTATTTCGTCGGTATAAATCAATCCGTCTAATCTTCGCTGAACTTCATCCGTTTGGTTGGGTAATTCGATGCGGTATTGTAATCTCATATCATCTAATTTTCCGTTGGCGTTGAGAATACAATTCACCGGAACCCTCGAAGTTGTAATAATTGATGCAAAACTCGGGTCAAGACCCGTCAGAGAAGTCCGAAGGCTATAAACTGCCGACAAGTCGAATGTAGTATTCATCATATCGCCTTGAAAGTTCAATCTTCCGCCTGACTGAACGGAAAATGTTTTTCTGGTAATATTTCTCAAGGACATCGTACATCTGCCATCGTCAATGATATAATTTCCCCGCAAAAAAGGAACAGGATTATCCAAATGGTACGAAAAATCCAAGGTTCCACGTCCGGTAACTACTGCCGCATCTTTGGTATCGGGATTGAATATTGCTCCGACACTCAGTTCAGGGTCAACCGAAAGCGTAATTTGTAATCTTAACGGGAGTGAAAAAGCAGACAGTTCACTCGCCGGACGCTCCCTTACGGTTACAGTCGAATCGTTTATCTGCTTATCTACAAAAGTCAACCAATTATACCGCTGAGCCTCCATTGCCGATTCTGGAATGTTCAGCATGATTCTGTTTGCTCTATCATTACTTAACCTGCCTTGTATCAGCCAATCCCTGTTTTGCAAGAGCAAAGATAAATTGCCATTCACGCGGATAAGCCCGTAAAACATACTATCGGTCTGCTCACTGTTGTTCAAGACCAAGAACCGGTTGAAGTCGAAAGATAATCTCGGATCCAAATCCGAAAAGCGTTTATGATTGATGTTTCCGTTGATTCTTACATTCCGGTTGGTTTCGTCATAGACTATAAAATTCTTAAAAACAATTTGACTATTCTCTAAAAAAATCGAATCCGAAATCCGGTACCGCGTATTGAGTGTCGGGATGCTAACAGTCGCATCATCAAAAAATAATGTGCCTGCTAAGACAGGATCGTTCAATTTCCCGCCGGCTCTGATTTGTGCGCCCAGTTCCCCGTCTAATCCGTAAAAAATATCGGGTAAATATCCGTTCAACCATTTCAGTTGGATGCCTTGCATATCTGCTGTCAGCGAAAGGGAATCTCTTTTCGGCAAAACGAATCCGGATATTACCGATTCACGGGCATTCGGAAGACTCCACGTAGCCCGCAAAGCCAAACCCTGCCGTTCGGAACTCCAGGCGCTTCTCAATTGCAAGTTCCCGACAGGGTTTCCATCAAACACCATGCTGTCGATTGCAAAATTACGCGTGAGCAAAAGCGGGTTGGATACCAAATGGGAAAGCGTAATGTCGCCTGAAGCGGCTCCGGACAAAGGGAAATTGTTTTTCAGGGCGGACATGATTGTTCCGATTTGGAACCGGTTAGCAGTAATCTGGAGCGAATCGTCTGCATTGTCCGATATGGTTCCATCTACTTTTAAATATTCACCCCTTGAATGTCGTAAAGCAAAATCCCTTATTTCATATCTGTCATCTGCAATCGCTATTTGAGCCGGACGAATTTGAAAAGTTGTATTGTTTAAGGTAAGAAATCCGGGAGTCAAAGAAATGTTCATATCCGGTTTTGCCTTTTCCGGATTCGGAATAAATTCGATATCAGCCCCTATATTCCCTTCAAAATCATACTGATTTGATCTGTTTCTTATATTCGTTTGAACGGCTAAATTATTTTGCACATTGGATAGATTCAGTTCTACCCGCGCTGTATCCGACCGCGTGAAAATACAGAATGCGGTAACATTCAGGTTCAAATCTTCCCCTTCTTTATAGTATTTACCGACAAAAAGCGCCGAGTCGGGAATGCTGGTTTCCATTCCTAATAAATGCGCTATTGCGTTTGCCTGACGTATTCCTATAGTAAAATCAAAATTTTCACTATCCGGAGTCGCTATCTTGATTTTGTTGTTATCAGGAGGGAACAAGGAGGGAAAAGCCTGTCTGACCGATTGAACGGTTCCTTCGTAAGTAAGATTGCCTTGCCCACGGATGTTTAGCGTGGGAGAACGCAGATTGATTTGTTTTTTCCGGTCTGCGCCGGCAATATACGTAAGCGTAATCGGTGAATCCTTGAAATCACCGGCAGGAGTAGTCCAAAGTAAATTTTCAATCACAAGGGATGCATTCATTAAATCAGGGTCAAACCCTTTGATATCCGCATGGATGTCAGCTGACAATTCCGAATCCGGATATTGCGGCAAAAGATGCAAAACATCCGGACGCAAACCATTTAATTTAAGATACAGTTCTGCAAAAGCATTGTCTTTATTCAATCCGGCTTTCCCCTGTAATATCAACGGCAAACCTGAATCCTTACTTATTAAATCAATCGAAACACTGTCGTTTGTATATGCGACGCTTGCTGTAATATCATTGTAATTATATCCCATATAATCAAACGTATGGAGTTCAATATCCCCCCTTGCCTCTATTTTGCTTAAACCAGTTATTGTTCCCTGTGTTGCCAATTGAAACGCTACATTGCCGAAAGCGCTATTGGATAACAGATGCCTTACATTGTATCCGGTGGACCCCATTTCCAAATCAAAATGGATATCGCCAGACGAAAAGTCATATCCGCCTGTTCCGCTCATTAACAAGTTTCCTTGCCCGCTTTCGGTGGTCAAAGCCAAAGTCAGATCCGGCAGCGAACCGTTTATATTTCCTGTGATGGCGGTTAAATCCGTGTGAAAAGGGAGTTCAAAATGCTCCGGATCAATCAAACACTTTTCAATATTTAAACTAAAAACAGATGTTTCCCAAGTATTGTAATCGGCAATGCCGGCATTTAATCTTAATTGCAGTTGTTTCCCGTAATCCAATTCAAAACGGGGAAGTGAAATTTCGGGAAACTTACCTTTTATTGCTCCCGAACAAGTAACGATATCGGTATAGCCGGCAAGCTCCGGATAAAAACAACTGAAATCGCCGAGATATAATTCTTTGCAATTAAAAAGCATCGAACAGGTAGCGCCGGATAATATTTCACTAAGGATTAAGCCTGTATAATCAAGACTTGCTTCCTGTATTTCTACTTCCGAATGGGGTAATGATATATAGAACCGGTCGACCGACAGCCGGTTATTCAAATTTTTGGCATGAAATATCAGTTGTTTCAACTTAAAACCGCATTTTTCATCGAAAGACAAATCTTCAATCGAACCGCTCCAAATTTCCGGATTATAATAATGCAGTTTTACGTCGAGTTGCAAATTCCGGATATCGGCGTGATTAGCATCAAACACACCCGGCGCTTGAAAAGGTTCGGAAAGAACGTCATAACTTAAACGTCCGTTTTTCAACAGCACACGATCGATTGCCAATTGCAGGCTTGAACTGTCCGCTTTTTGAATTGTGTCGGACGCGAAGGCATCAATCAAAAATTGAAAATTGAAGGGAGTTTCGATACTGTCTTTGGAAAGACGCAAATCAAAATTATTAACTTCAACCGAACGGATAACGAGTTGTTTGCGGAACAGTTTGAACAAATTGAAATCGGCGCTTAGTTTTTCCACATAAAAAAGCGTATCGTTTTTCAAATCGGCGGCATATATCTCCTCCAATTGCAGGTGGTTGAAAGGGCGAAAGCGAAGATTCCCGATGCTTATCCTGCTCCCTGTTCTTTGCATGATTTCCTGCAAAGCAAACGCTTTTATTTTTTGCTGAACCGGTGGAAGTTTTAACAAAAAATAAACCGCCAATACCAAAACACAGAATGAAAGTATTGACCAACAAACGATTCGAAATAGTTTTTTTATTGTTGTATTATCTTAAACAGAATATGCAAAGGTACACTTTTCCGCTGTAAAATGAAAAACAATTGATAACTGAATAAATAAATTTTCCTGCTACTTTGCTGTGGTGTTCCAGTCTGTAAATGGGGTAGCAAGACAGCCCACACAGGCGAAAACGGGAAACAGGTTTGGTGGCGAACATATTGATTTTTATTGCTCTCGCTTGGAAATAACCAATTTTTCATGTAATTTTGTCCACTTATTAACTTAAAAAAACAATTATGCTAAAAAAGAAATTACTTATGACCGGGATTGCATCGCTATCGTTTCTTAGTATGTACGCCGGTGGTTTATTGACGAATACGAATCAGAATGTAAGTTTCTTACGTAATCCGGCTCGTGTCGCATCTACAGAAATTGATGCAGCTTATACCAATCCGGCCGGTTTGGCTTTTTTGAAAAAGGAT
>Ga0082212_10007514_pt1 | contig 14392 bp, 14 predicted proteins | sample TergutNt197P3_FD_71548 | JGI IMG/M metagenome (GOLD analysis project Ga0082212, IMG submission 71548) | Neocapritermes taracua P3 segment gut microbial communities from Petit-Saut dam, French Guiana - Nt197 P3 | ecosystem: Host-associated > Arthropoda: Insects > Digestive system > Gut ... | reverse complement strand
CCCATACAATACCGAACTATAGCCCTTTGACACGCTGATGGCCGATACCCCGCTTGTGGTAAACCGCCCCATATCCATGCTGTAATCGTAGGGAACGTAAACCGGTATGCCGTCAACAAAAAGCGGAACGCCGACGCCGCCGTTGCCGAAAGCCGAAAATCCCCGGACGACAACGCCGGATTCATAACGCCCGCCGCCTGGGTGCCCATAACGGATGCCCGGCGTGCGGGCAAGCGCCGTACCGATATCCTTTTTTTCAAAAGTTTCAATTTCGGTTCGCGTTACAGAAGTTTCCATTTGCTCGGCGACATTCAGCCTGTCGGCGTAGGCGTTAACCCGAAAAACCACAACTCCAAGTTGAAATACATCGTCGGCTTCCTCGTTAAGCGAAGCCGACTCATTGGCGGTTTGCGCATTCATAGGCAAAACAAATAACAACCATGCGCAAACCGCCGCGACAACGGAACAACCGGCAAACCCTCTGCGGCGCCAGGCGCGCGTGCATTTTTTCATATCCAATCCCTCCTTTATGGATTAAACAAACATGACTTTTATACACGTCTATATATATTATTACAAGACATAATATTTGTATAAACGACAATGACGTATATACAATACTATATAATCGCCCCATATCGCCTGATAGATGCCCTTGAAACGCGCGTACTCGCGCGTTTAATCTTTGGTGTGCAGGAGCGGTATCAGGCGATCCCATGTCAACGATAATTTGCTATAATATCCATATGTTTTAAACAGAATGGGGCGCCTTATGGACGGTACTGAAAATTGGGTATAGTCCAAATGATTTTTTAATTGGCACGCAAAGCGGTCTGGGTTAATATTTTTGGTTTGGTTTTCAATGGAAGTATTCCTTGATATTCCGCCTTTATCCGGAGCAAAATCGGCAACCGAATGGCAGTTATATATGAAGCTGTAGATAAGGCCCCTTTTGAGGAAATTGTCGAATTGTATAAATCCGCCGGTTGGTGGCAGGATGCTCCGGAGGCGCGCGAAATAATCCCGGACATGATCCGCGGCAGTTTTCGTTTTATGGTCGCGCGTTTGCCGAAAGGACGCATCATTGGCATGGCGCGCGTGATTTCAGACGGTTTCAGCGACGCCTACATTCAGGATGTCGTGGTATTGCCGGCTTACCGAAAGCAGGGAATAGGGCGCGAGCTTATTCGCCGTCTCACGGAATATTGCGTCTCGCGGAAAATAGGCTGGCTCGGGCTGGTCGCTGAACCGGGAACCCGGGAATTTTACGAAGAACTTGGTTACGGACCGTTGGACGGTTATCAGCCGATGCTCTATGGCAAGCGTTAGATGAATAGTTTTTGCTACCTCGGTTTTGATTTTATTAACGTTTGCAGTAAAAACCAGGAAACAGTTTCTTCTTTTCTTGGCATGCATCCTCAGCAGCTTTGCGGATATACCCACGCGACCCTTGAGGCATGGAAAGCATTCGTCTCTTACGACCACGGGCTTTCAGAGCCGGAGACCATGCTTATCGCTTACAGGCCGTTTCTCGAAGCTCCGCCGATTCTTTTACAGCCTATAGGCGCGCTTTCTCCCGCTTTTCAAAATCGTATTTTTCATGAAGCGGAGGCGCTTGATTCTCCTCTGAAAATTATGGGGGTAACCGGCAGATTTATTGAACGACACCCTGAATTTGTCTCCCGGTTTTCCATACGCGATGAGCGGAATTTCGCCAATTATTTATACCGGACGGAAGACCTGGCGAATCTGCGCGGACGAAAGTATTCCAAAAAAAGAAATCTTATTTCGCAGGCGCGAAACCTGTATTCCTGGAAAGCGCATACGCTTACGGAAGATATGGCGGATGAATGTTTCGCCGTGCTCGAATCCATAAAAATTGAAGAAAATCCTGTTATGGAAGGGATGTCAGAGAGGGAGCTTTGGGCGCTTGAAACAACCCTCCGAAATTTCCAGCGGCTGCGGCAGCAGGGCATTTTGATAACAGTTGACGGACGGCCGGTTGCGTTTTCCATTTTTGAAGCCACTAATTCAACAACGGCGACTATTCATTTCGAGAGGGCGCTGCGGAGTTACAAAGGACTGTACCAGGTTATTAATCAGGAAGCGGCCTGTGTTATCGAGGCTCAGGGATTTGAGTTTATAAACCGGGAGGAGGATGTTGGCGACGCCGGTCTGCGCGCCGCGAAATTGTCTTATTATCCGTTTGAACTCGTAACAGCCTGGGAATTGACGTTAAAAACATAAAAGGCAACCTCCGAAAACCCCGAAATCAAGACTTGCGCCCGAGACAAAAGCGGAGTTTACATATAGGTAAATGAGCATTTTGTCGAGGGAGCGTAACGCAGAGTTCGGGGTTTTCGGAGGTTGTCAAAAGATGTCGGTTATTAGCAGTTCTTTACATATCAGATCTTTTAATCTATAGTAACTAATTTTGCCGAGGATTCGACATATGAACAAGCGGGAACTTAAGAAATTTAAAATCGCACTTGAAGAAAAACGCGATGCTATTGTCAATGCAACCGGCAAAAAACCGCACTGGGAAAACATGGCTGATACACGGCACGGCGATTTTGTCGATCAGGCCAGCGATGACAACGAAATCCATGTAAACCTGAGGCTGCTTCAGACTGACGCCAAACTATTGCGTGCTATTGAAGCCGCGATTGAAAGAATTGACCATGGCACATACGGCGTCTGTACTTCCTGCGGCGAGGATATCAGCCTTGCCCGCCTGGGCGCCGTCCCCTGGACTTCCGTCTGCATCGACTGCAAGGGAAAATCGGCTTAAGGAATATTCTTCCGATAGTATGCTCAGGACAACCTCCGAAAACCCCGAAATCAAGGCTTGTGACCGAGACAAAAGCGGAGTTTACATTAGGTAAATGAGCATTTTGTCAAGGGAGCGTAACGCAGAGTTCGGGGGGGTCAGAGGTTGTCTCAGGATTTCCGTAACGGATATGGCGGCGTTAAAGGTCAGAATCCGCGGCCGCCATCGTCCTAACCCGCCTGATCTTTTTTATCAAAAGTTGCCGCCGGAAGGAATCGCGCTTCTGGCTACAATCCCTAATGCCGACGAAGTCTTAACTCTTTCCATACCTGGAGATGATTCCTGGCGCGGAGGATGGCCGTTTACGGCGAATCCACCGGAATTTACGACAGGCCTCGTCGTCATTTATCGGCTTCAACCGGACTGCCGTTACGTAGCGGTCGCTATCCGCGATGGCGGAAACGAATATACGCTGGAAGAATTCATCAAAATCGCCGTGGGCCGGGCGCGGGATACCTTCGGGAATATTGAAATAATTCCCGGACGATATGTTTATGCCGTTCCCGATAAAGAAGAATGGGGAAGCATTCTGCGCGATTACGGTTACGTCGCCTTGAATCCTGAAAACTTTCGGGAGTTGCATCAGACGCCTGTTTTACCGCTCGACGAATCTAAACAATACGGACATGTTATCCGGATTCGCGCGCCGTTATATTCCGGCGACAAATTGTCCGCGCGCTCCCCCCTGCCTGTTTTCTCCCGCGTTGAGGTCTTGAGGGATGGTGATACAGAAAGCCGCCGGCTGAATTTTGAGGAATATAAAAAAGAGAGAGACGGATTGGCCGTTATTCCTGGCGCTATTGCCGACTGTTTCGGCGAATGGCTTTTGCGGTTGACAAAGGAGAGCGGCTTTGACAAATGGCGTTTTCGTCCCGGCATGGCTTTTGGAGATCGGACGGAATGGTGGGGGCCGCGAGGCCGCCGACGTACCGTACACGAAGGACTTGATTTTGTCGAGGGTTTCATCGGAGGCGAAGCGCGTCTTGTCCCGGAAGGCGTTCCGGCACGCGCCATTGCTCCCGGCGAAGTCGCTGCGGTGCTTGACGATTATATGGGAAAGACAGTTGTTGTGCGTCATCCATCAATGACGCAGCCGGACGGCAATGTCTTTCATACGCTGGTGAGCCATATTCAGACGGAAGGAACTATGCCGCCTTTTGTAAACAAAGGGGAAATGCTGGGCAGAATAGGCAAACGCGCAGGCATTCACATACGTCCGCATCTGCACCTGACCGGCGCCTGGTTCCCAGCGGATTTTCCTTTCGCGGAAGCCGGCATTAATACGATCATGCATCCCGGATTCACGACGGCAATTCTGGCCGATTTAAATCACCTTATCAGAACAAACCCGCTGTGCGTCATATCGCCGGATGACAGGGAATTTCTGATTGACGGGTAAAATACAGGTTGCCTGCCGGCTTCCGTAGTTTTAGAATCCCCCCTTACAATTAAGAATTATTGATATTCATATACGGTTCATATTTTATGATAAAAGGAAATCTTACTGTCGGTGGAATGACCTGGACTCACATGGTCAATCCCGCTCATAAAGACGTCTCGCCGATTATTGAAAAATATAATCTGCACGAAATGGTCGAGCAGGATTTAATGGATTTCACCACGCAGGACAAGATAGACGTGTATGACGACTGCATATTCCTGGTCATGAGGTTCCCAAAGTATAACGAAAAAGCCAGAAAGCATTTCGCCAACACGATGCACGCGATTTTAGGGAAGAATTTTATTTTTACCATTACTTCCCACATGACTACAAATATTCAGAAAATTCAGGACACATATCGGGCGGAACTTGAAGAAGAAGACGCCGAAGCGTTTAAACTTTCTCCTTATTACATCCTCTACAAGATTATCGACGCTATGTACGACAAGGCGCTGGTCGGGCTTGGGAAATTTACCAGGGATCTTGTCAGAATCGAAGATGAGACGTTCGACAGCAACGCCATCAGCGCGGATCTGTTATTTGATCTTATGATGAAGAAAAGGAACGCCATTCTTATGCGGCACATTATCGCTCCGCACAGCGAAATTCTTGGCGAACTGCAAACCGCGACCATCAATTTTTACGAAGGCGACCTGGACGTATATTTCGAGGATTTGCAGTACAAGACCGATAAAATTTTGAGCATGATTTCGATTAACAGGGAAAATACGGAAAGTCTGTTCGATATTTCCGACACGCTGGCGACATTGAAAACAAACAGGGTTATTTCGGTTCTTACAATCTATACGGTCGTTCTGGGCGTACTCACCTGGCTGAGCGGCATGTATGGAATGAATGTGGCCTTGCCTTTTGGTCTTGAAGACGGGTCTCTCATGCCATTTTGGGGAATCAGCCTGATAATGACCGTGATAATAATCATAACAATGCTGTATTTCAGAAAGAAAAAATGGTTTTAATCCCCAATATTTAAATCAGCAATCCACAATCAGCAATCCACAATCAGCATCTCTAACTTCTCCAACCAGCCAGAACGCATGCCCGGCTTCGGTGAAAAGGTTTTCCGCCAGCGCGATTTTATCAGCCGGAACAGCCGCGAGCAGGCCGCCCGACGTTTCAGGAGTAAAAAGAAGCTGCCGCATTTCTTCCGGAATATCGGAGGCGAATTCGACGCGGCTTTCATAGCATTTCTGGTTGCGCCCCGCGCCGCCCGGGAAAAGCCATTGATTTGCGTATTCTTTAGCGCCGTCCAGAAACGGAATGGCGTTAAGTGAGAAACGAAGATTTACACCGCTTTTTTCAGCCATTTCCGAAGCATGCCCAAGCAGGGCGAATCCTGTAATGTCCGTCGCTGCGCGCACACCGATCTTCTGAAGGATTCGAGACGCGTCACGGTTGAGCTTTTTCATGGAAGCGATCGCTCCGTTGACATGCGCGGGCGCGGCGGCTTCGCCCTTGGCCGCCGTTGTTATGACGCCTACGCCAAGAGGCTTTGTCAGAATAAGCGCGTCGCCGGGACGCGCCACCGCTTTTGTGAAAATTTTATCCGGATGCGCGCGGCCTAGCACTGACAGCCCGTATAGCGGTTCTTTTACATCAATGGTGTGGCCGCCTGCGATAATCCCTCCCGCCTCGCGGACTTTTTCCGCGCCGCCGCGCAGAATTTCCGTCAGGATTTCCGGATCAAGGCCGCAGGGAAAACCGCAGATATTCAGCGCAAGCGTCACCTCGCCGCCCATTGCGTAAACATCGCTCATGGAATTGGCGGCGGCTATGGCGCCGTATTCATATGGATCGTCAACAACCGGCGTAAAAAAATCAAGCGTCTGAATAATCGCAACTTCATCGCTGATTTTATACACCGCTGCGTCGTCGCTGATTTCCAGGCCGACCAACAAATCCGGAAAATCCCGCGCGTCAAAAATTCCAGCGAGAGGGCGCAGTACCTGCGCCAGGGCTTCAGGCCCCATTTTAGCCGCTCAACCGGCGGCGGAAGTCAGTGTCGTTAGCCGGATATTCTGGTCGGTCATAATTTACTCCTCCCTGTTATATGCAAATACAGTCCAAGCCAAATTCTAATTTTACGCTTTTACCTATAGTATAGACCTGAAAATGTCGATAGAAGTTAAGGATGACAGGTATGCCGATTTTGCGGGAGGGAGCTTAAATTGCAAAAGATAGTTAAAAATAACGCTAAAATAAAGGCTGCTCAAGTGCGACCTCGGTGGACCAGTGAAGAAGTAACTCTTCTGAAACGCCTGTATCGCACACATAGCAACGCGGAAATAGCCGAAATCATCGGACGAAAAGTTTCTTCAGTGGTTTTTAAGGGACATCGCCTGGGTTTGTCAAAAGGCGCGCGCAGATTGAAAGAGATGGGACAGGAAAACATCCGCCGGCGATGGGAACCGCTCAAAGTTAAAACAGCCGACAAAAAAAAACCTGCTACGTCAAAAAAGTAAAAATTTCGGATTTATAATCGGAATAGTATTTTTCTAGTGACTACCGCATTAAGAATTCCAGCCCGGGTATTTTATAGGGCTTCTATTGCTTATAAGCTTTGTCGGATTCCTGAGGTTTTTCCGCTTCCTGCGTATAGAGTTGAATCAGGTGTTTCGGCTCCCAGCGATTGCTTGACCAGCGGTATCCCGCTTTAAATTCAACTCCAAGCAGATAGTTTACCATGTCGTATTTACAGTACCGCACTATGGCCTGGCACCGTTCACCTCCGAATTCAAGGTCCACAACGGTGTCTACCGAAATAGGCTCATCGGTTTCAAGACATGCCCCGGAAGGCGAAATATCTCCCAGGATTGCCCAATCCATGCATGGCATTTTCAGATTAGGCGTCCATGTTACTTTTACAAGGTCTGCGCAAAGATCTCTGTTTTCAAATCGTTTTTGTTTCACGTTCACGGTTTATTTATCGGCAAAAGCGGCTAATTGTTTTAAAAAAATTAAAATGCGTCTGTCGGAATCTGTCCCGGCGCGCAATCCTCCGCTTTGCGTTCCTTGATGAAATCTCCAGTCATCATGTCCTTGTAACCCAACCCGGGACCGACCATCGGGTAAACAACAGCGTCCGGATCAATAATGACTTCAAGAAACGCCGGGCCGTCAAATTTTATGAATTTCCGGAGAGTTTCTTCAAGTAATTTTTTGTCTTCAACGCGCGCGGCGAACCCGAAACCGTCCGCTTGGGCCGCACGGACAAAATCCTTGCGTCTGAGCGTTTTATCGGTTCCGGAAAAGCGTCCATCGTAGAATAGTTTTTGCCATTGGCGAACCATGCCGTCGGCATGGTTGTTCAGAAGCAGCAGTTTTACCGGCAGGTTATATGTAGTCGCGGTTTCCAGTTCTCCGATATTCATGCGAAGACTTCCGTCGCCGTCGATATCCAGAACGGTTTTGCCCGGAAAAGCCGCCTGCGCGCCGATAGCGGCGGGCAAACCGAATCCCATGGTTCCCATGGATCCGGAGGTCAGGAACTGCCGCGGTCCTTTAAAATCCAGATACTGCGCAGACCACATCTGATGCTGCCCCACGCCGGTACACACGATTGCGTCGCCTTTGATGATTTCGTTCAGGCATTCCAGCACATGCTGCGGCTGGATGTTCCGGCTGCCGCGATCGTAATTACGGCCATGTCGTTCCTTTAACTGCCGTACATGCGCCGCCCATTTATCAAATTTCTTATGGAAGTGATCTTTTCTCGAAACAAGATTCGCCAGAGCAGCGCGGACCGAGCCGACATGCGCCCAGGATACTCCTTTGACCTTGCCTATTTCCGCGGCATCCATGTCAAATTGCGCGATGTGTTTAGCTTTTGGGGCAAATTCCTTTACATTGCCGGCAACCCTGTCTTCAAAACGCGCGCCGACGACAATAAGAAAGTCGCAGTCCATCACGGCGTAATTCGCGTAGGCCATGCCGTGCATTCCCAACATATGGAGCGACAAATCCGCCTTCGTATCAACGGCGCCGATGCCCATCAGCGTCGTTACCACGGGAATGCCGAATTTTTCAGAAAACTTTCTTAATTGCGGCGCGGCGTTATCCGCTATGACGCCCCCGCCCGCGTAGATTAGAGGTCTCTCGGATTTTTGCAGCGTCACGAAAAATTCTTCGCGATCTTTTTCTGGCAATGCCGCATCCGAAAGATTTTTCATTCGTGTTTCATAACCGCGAAAACGAATCGAGCCGCTTCCGTTAAAAACTCCTTCCCAGTTCTGCACGTCCTTCGGAACATCAACAACCACGGGACCTGGCCGGCCGCTGCGCGCGATTTCAAATGCCGTACGCACGGAGGCTTCCAGTTCTTCAGGCCTTTCCACGAGAAAAACATGCTTGGCGCATGCGCTCATCAGGTTGTACACCGGAGCCTCCTGAAAAGCGTCCGTACCGATTGCGGCGCGGGCCACCTGCCCGGATATCAGCACCACGGGAATCGAATCGGCCATGCAGTCACGTATGGGAGTAACGCTGTTTGTAGCGCCCGGCCCCGACGTAACGATGAAAACTCCGACCTTGCCGGAAGCCCGCGCGTAACCCGCGGCCATGAATCCCGCGCCCTGTTCATTTGCGGGAACAATCAATTTAATCTGTTCGTCTTTGCGTGATTCGCGCGCGGCGTTGTAGCGGAAAAGCGCGTCATAAACCGGCAGGATGGCTCCTCCAGTATAGCCGAAAACCGTGCCGACGCCTTCCTGCGCCAACGTTTCAATGATTATTTCAGCGCCTGTCATGCTTCTGCCCGCAAGGGGATGAGTTTTTTTCTTTGATTTAGCGGTCATATCTATTGCGTCCTTTCCATATCCTCATGAAATGTTCGGGCAGGCGATTTCAGGTTGCGATGCAGGGCGACCTGGCCGGTTCGTATCATTTCATCGATCCCGTAAGGACGGACGACTTCGAGAAAGGCTTCAACTTTTTCGCTGTCGCCCGTTACCTCAAAGACATAGCTTTCAGGCGTTGCCGTAACGACCCTGGCCCTGAATATCTCGGCTTCCGTCAGCAGCGTGGTGCGTTTTCCTTCAGGAGCGCGCACGCGGACAAGAATCAATTCGCGTCCTACACAATTAGCATCGGTCAAATCCGTTGCTTCAACCGTGTCGGGTAATTTTTCCACCTGACGCAAAATCTGTTGGGCGCGGAGCGCTTCGCAGCGCGCCACCATTGTAATGCGCGCCAGAGTCGGATCCTCGGTACGGGCTACGGTCAGGCTTTCAATGTTGTATCCCCGCGCGCTGAAAAGTCCCGCAATGCGCGAAAGGACGCCGAAACGGTTTTCCACAAGAATGGAAAGCGTTCGCGCACTTTCAGAAACCTCGGGTTTTTCAACGGGTAAGATAGTGTTTTTCATATTTGTCCCCAATTTATTTGCTCAACAAATGCGAGGCAACTGTTCGCCGCTAATCATGTCTACAACGCGGGTCGCGCCGATGCGGCTGCGCATGGCAACACTGCCAGGATTTGTTTTTTTACCAACAACCCCTATAATTTGCGCATCTTTTCCCAATGGATGGCGGCACAGTACTTCAAGCGCCCGTTCCGCATCGCGTTCGGAAACAAAAGCCGCGAATCGTCCCTCATTGGCGACATACAGCGGATCAAAGCCCAGAATTTCACACGCGCCACGCACGTCTTCGCGCACGGGAATATCTTTTTCCCTGATTTCAAAGTAAAAGCCCGCCGCTTCGGCGATTTCAACCAGCGCGCCGGCAAGCCCGCCGCGAGTAAGATCGCGCAGGCAGTGAATCGCTATTCCGGATTCAATAAGGGACGAAATAATTCCGTTGAGCGGCGCGCAGTCGCTTTCAATGACGCTTTCAAACTCAAGCCCCTCACGTACCGCCATTATGGCGATGCCGTGGCGTCCGATATCCCCGCTCAAAAGAATGGCATCTCCCTCGCGCACGGAGGCCGGCATAATGGGTTGCCGGGCGATGATTTGGCCGATTCCGGATGTATTAATGAAAATACCGTCCCCTTTTCCCCGATTGACTACCTTGGTATCGCCGGTGACAATCCGGACGCCGGCGGCTTCGGCGGCGCTTTTCATTGACAGGACGACGCGACGGAGATTTTCCATCGGAAGCCCTTCTTCAATAATAAACCCAGCACTCAAATATAGCGGTTTCGCGCCGCACATCGCCAGATCATTGACCGTGCCGTTTACGGCCAGATCGCCAATATTCCCGCCGGGGAAAAACAGCGGATGTATGACATATGAATCCGTGGTGAAGGCGAGTTTTCCCGCAGCCATGTCAAAGGCTGCGCCGTCATGCCTTTCGCCGGGAAGAGGACCACCGAACGCCGGAAGAAATACGCTTTCTATCAATTGCTGCGTCATCCTGCCGCCGCCGCCGTGCGCCAGAACTACGTCAGGGTATCGCTGAATGGGAACCGGGCACGCGTTATTATTGCTGTTTATCATCTATATTCCAGCATGTCTCTTATATGCTTCAGCCACCCAATGCCCCGCGCAGAAATGAAACATTTCCGCCGTCGGTTAAAACGGTATGCCAGTTCACCTGGCGGCCATCGGCTATAACCAACAGCCATTTCAGGTGTTTTTCATCGATCTGAAAATTACATTCCTTCTCGCAGGCCGAAAGCAGTTCTCTTACGGAAATTCCCTCAGCCACGTCATAAACGCCGTTTTTTAGATCTCCCAAGACCTCGGGGCAGGAGAATTTTACCGTTATTTTCAATGTGGTTCCCATGCCGGATATTTCATTGTTATACCCGCGAATGAAATTTCCATACAGTGAAGCGTTGATAAATCAGCGCTTCACTGCACCGCGACCATTATTCCGGGTAAAGATCCTTTATAACGTCTTGCAGACCGCCCAACTTTGTCAGCGTTTCCTTCGTCGGCACGGCATCTTCGACATTATAGCCAAGGTTCTTAAACAGGTTATCGGCCATGAACTCGGTGTCTATTGTTCTGCCCGCGTTCGGGCCTTCCGTCTGCGGCGGAATGCCTATACTGCGTTTTGAAACGTGAAAGTCCTTGCGACGGAAGCCTTCGCGCAGATTGAAAGCATGGCGCATGGTATACGATCTAATGCCGAATCTTCGGACTTCCTCTTCGTTGTAATCAAAACCGGAGATAAGCGACAGGTATTTAGCTCGCGCGTCAAACGGCAGAAACATTTCTTCGCCGAATTTACAAAACCCGCCGGAGTTGGTCAGCTCAACATCAACAACGCCGTCAAAATCAATTTTCGCGGAATTAGACATGTCATATTTGATTTCAGGCGGCTCGTTGCCAAACGGGACAGGATAGCCGCCTTTCACATGGCGCCCCGGCGTTGGGTCATACTGGTATTTGCGCCCCATTCCGGGATTGAAACGCGGGTCGTGCATCGGCAGTTCTATGCCGCTTGCCAGAACCAGATATTCGAACCCCCTATTGAAATGTTTCGATGCCGCCCGTGACCCGCCGTTCAGGATTTTCCCGATTCCTTCGTTCCGGCATATACGCTCGGTAATCTCAACAATGGCGTCGGCGTTGCCCCATTTGAGATCAATGCCGTCAAGTTCGTCGATGGTAAAAAGCCCGTTGTTATAACACTCCATCAACCACGCAATGGTTCCGCCTACCGATACGGTATCAAAGCCATATTCATTGCACAGCGTATGGCATTTGATTACAGCGGCCGGGTCGGAGTTGAGCAGCGACGCACCGAAAACACCGAGAGTTTCGTATTCAGGCCGGCCGGTTTCCTTAACGGGCCATTTTTCGTCCTCAACCTCGTATATTGCGCTGCATCCCACGGGACAGGTATGACAGGTATATCTTTTCCTTCTGTACCGTTTATCCATTTCAGGGCCGTGGAGCGGCATGACCTGCGCTTCGGTTATGTCCACGGCTGAACCGCCCCAGTTTTTTACGGATGTATCGCCGCCGAAAACGCTGCCTTCGTAAGTGGCAGTCGTACCATATTCCGCGAAAGCCTTAAAGAAAGGAACGTCCAGATTTTTTCTCCAGGCGATAATTTCTTTATTCAGCGCGGCCATGGCTTCTTTGTCTGCGGGTTCGATTGCTATGCTGCCGCGTACGACAAGAGCCTTCAGTTTTTTCGACCCCATTACCGCGCCCGGCCCGCCCCTTGCGCAGCATCTGTGGGCGTCGTTCATCACCGCCGCCATGTTTGAAAGTCTTTCTCCGGCGGGAGCGATAAGGGCTATGCCGATATTTTTGTCGCCTATTTCTTCTTTGATGGCTTCTTCCGCGTCGATAGTCGTTTTGCCCCAAAGATGCGACGCGTCACGAATCTCGACTTTGCCGTTGTCAATGAAAATATACGAAGGTTTGTCGCTGATGCCTTTGACAAAGACCGCGTCGTACCCGGATTTTTTCATGCGGGGGCCGAACGATCCGCCCGAATTTGCGTCATTCCAGCCGCCGGTAACCGGGGATTTGCAGACAACCGTATACCTTCCTCCGAGCTGCGCGCCCATGGCGTTCGACGGGCCGCTGACAAAACCCAATAAGCTCTGCGGTGAAAACGGATCGGTATGCGCCGGCATTTCGTTATAGAGAATTTTTGCACCAAGCGACGGCCCCCCGATGAAGTCTCTCGCAATATCCGGCGGCAGATCGCGTACTTCGGTTGTTTTCGTCGTCAAATCAACAAACAAAATTTTTCCAGCGTAACCTTTCATTATGTCCTCCATTTAGTATTTATGGCGTCCGCAGACCGGACAATCAGGATTTTTTTCCACTTTTAAGTAATTGGAACTGCTGTTCCAAACGTCGATCCGATAGAGACTCTTCCGAACCTCCGGTGAACCAAGCAAAATTTTCAGGGCTTCGGCGGATTCGATAGAGGCGATAACGCCGGTAATGCTGTTTAAAACCCCGACGGTAACGGTCGTAGTATATGAATCCGGAGGCGGAGGATTGGGAAAAAGACACCTGAAACAGGCGGTTTCCCCCGGAATTATGTTCATGGTAAGCCCTTCGCTCGCCAGAACTCCGGCATAAATCCACGGTTTCCCCAATTTAACGCACGCTTCGTTGATGAGGTAGCGCGTTTCTATATTGTCAGTGCAGTCCAGCACCAGTTCGACATCGTTGATAAGCGTTTCGACGTTGGCCGAGTTTACTTCGGCGACGACAGGCGCCAATGTGATTTCGGAATTTACTTTTGAGAGATGGTTGAATGTCGCAGTCGCTTTGGGAGTCGATCCGGCAACGTCTTCTTCGTTATAGAGCACCTGGCGCGGCAGGTTTGTCAGCTCCACACAGTCTCTGTCTATGAGGCGGATAAACCCGACGCCCGCCCGGCAGAGGTTGTTGGACGCAACCGACCCCAGCGCGCCCAAACCGATTATGGCGACTCTGGATCGCAACAGCTTTGCCTGTCCTTCTTCGCCGATGCCGTTAAAAACAATCTGTCGGGAATATCTCTGAAACAAACCGCCGCGCCCCCTATTCAGCGTTATTTTATCGCGTAGTTATCAAAATACCCCTGGACTAGCACAATAGGCGTACCTTTGTCGCCCGAACCGCTCACAAGGTCACAGAGACTGCCAATAAGATCGGCAAGCTGCCTCGGCGTAGTTCCTTCAGATTCCATCTTGCCCATCTGGTCGCGTCCGGTTTTCGCCCGGATGGCCTTTTCAATGGCTTTTCGCGCCTCACCCTTGGAAAGACCGGAAAAATCATTGTCGGCAAGATACTTTAATTTAAGTTCATTGGGCGTTCCCGCCAAACCCGGCGTGTACGCGGGAGCTATCACAGGATCGGCCAGTTCCCATATGCCGCCGACGGGATCCTTGAATCCGCCGTCGCCGTACACGAGCACTTCCACCGTTTTGCCGGTGGATTCCCTAAGCGCATGCTGCATCTTTTGAACAAAAGCGTCGCAGTCCCGTGGAAACAGTTTTACCCGTTCTTCCGAAGCCTTGTTTGAACCAAGCAGACCGTATCGTTCGTTATAACCGCTGCCGTTCACCGGCTTTGTCAAAATATCATCGAGTCCGACAACTTTCCCAGCGCCGGCGGCATGTAGCGCCCTTTTTGTTCTTGATCTCGTGTGAATATCGGCGGCAATAACCCTATCCGTATACGCAAGTATGCGTTTGGGATC
>Ga0082212_10007513_pt1 | contig 14393 bp, 13 predicted proteins | sample TergutNt197P3_FD_71548 | JGI IMG/M metagenome (GOLD analysis project Ga0082212, IMG submission 71548) | Neocapritermes taracua P3 segment gut microbial communities from Petit-Saut dam, French Guiana - Nt197 P3 | ecosystem: Host-associated > Arthropoda: Insects > Digestive system > Gut ... | reverse complement strand
TAAAACCGTTCGGCTGCTCAAACCGCACGGTATGACAAGCCAGACAGGTCGGGTCGTAATTCTTCGCCTTTTCAAACAACGTAGTGTAAGCCTTGGCGTGATCCGTTGTCTTCCACTTTGTAAGGTGCGACGCGTGGCATGCCCCGCATTTTTCGCTTTGCAGCTGGGCATTGGCGGCAGGATTGACGCCAGCCTCGCCTTCACCGCTGTACATGTCAAAGATCATATCATTGTACTTTGTGATAATCGCCTTGATTTTAGGGTCGGACTCAATATCATCGCCGAGAGGAACCAGATTGTGCGTATATGACATTTTAGCGTCAATATCCGCTTCAAGAAGTCCAAGATACTGCCCCTTCTCGCCCGCGCGCACAATCAGCGCCTTATCGTCCACAATAAGCGGAGTCTCGGTTTTCTGTTTGTCATGACCGCCGACTATAACATCTATTCCATCCACCCTGCGGGCGACAATCCAGTCCCTGTTTGCCTGCTGATGGGTCATGACGACGATGTAATCGGCCTTGCCTTTCAGCTCCTCCACAACGGAGGCTGCGGCCGCCACAGCGTCCGTTACGGATGCTTCGCCATTGGTAATTGATTTTACCTTGTTGGGAATATCGCCGGTATCGCCAATAAGGCCGACAATACCGACATTTTTAGCCCCGGCCTTACGGATGACGTAGCGCGGAAATATGGCCGCGCCGCCGGAGTCCACAAGATTGGCAGAGACAAATGGAACGTCGGTTTTTTTGGCGAGTTCTTTTAGGTAGCCGATTCCCAGAGCAAGGTCGAATTCGCCGACATTAATGGCGTCGATACCTACGATTTTGTAAAGCTCCACCATGTGTTCCGCTTTCATTCTCGCGGATTTTTCAATGGCAGCGGGAATTTCCTCATCTTCGTTCAGCAGGTCGCCGGAATCCACGATTATGAGATTTGGGTGGTTTTTACGATATTGTTCGAGATAAGTAGCTTTTTTGTAGAGCCCTCCGAGCTCTTCACCCGTCTCCGCTCAACCACAAGGCTCGGTATATCCAAGCAGGTTGCTGCTATAGACTATTGTGACTTTCGAGTCATCAGCGGCGCGTGAACCGTCCGGAGACATTCCAAGCCAGACGAGTATCGCGGCGCCTACAAACAAAAGTAAAAAAAATGACGTTTTTTTCATTGCCCCTCCTGAGGTAAATCCCCTCTGATTTTCTAAATACGTCTCAAAACGTAATTATATATCATAACACCATTTTATTTATTTTGGATTGTGGATTTTTGATTGCGGATTGTGGATCGACATGGTTGCGGGCGGAATGCCCGCATTTAATAAAAAAGAACAACCGCGAAGCCGTTTCACCATATCAATCCACAATCAGCAATCCACAATCCAAAATTTCTTTTTGACATGGGAGCGCTGGCGTCCCCGCCGGTCGTGTAATAAATAAAATGTGGCGCAATAAATCGCGCTGCTACATTTGAAGCGCGCCATTGGCGCGCGCTTATTCTTTACACGACCGGCGAAGACGCCAGCGCTCCCATGTCAATTATTTTCTTGCCGCCTTGATTCGTTCCGGCGTCAGCGGCATCTGAAAGACGCGCGCTCCTACCAGGTCGAAAAGGGCGTTTGCCACCGCGCCGCCCACAGGGCAGATTCCCGGTTCGCCGCCGCCCTTGGGATCAAGTTCGTCATTTTTAATCGTGAACGCTTCTATTTTTGGCAGCATGGAAAAACGCGGCAGCCTGTAATTATGGAAGTTTGTGGTCAGTATTCTGCCGCCCTTGAACTGAAGCTGCTCGGTGAGTGTATAGCCGAGGCCCATCATGATGCAGCCTTCCATCTGCATGACCGCCCCCATAGGATTGATAACTACGCCCATATCCTGAGCGGCGACGATACGTTTAACGACGATGCCGCCCTGCGCGTCAAGTTGAATCTCGGCTATTTCGGCGACATAGCTTTCGGCGTCGATGGCAACTGCCATGCCGATTCCACGGCCGCTCGGCGCGGGCGCGGGTTTGTAGCCGAAGCGTTCCGCGGCGGCTTCGAGTACGGCGCGCGCGCGTTTGTCGGTCGTGTTTTTAAGCCTGAATTCAAGCGGGTCCATTTTTATTTTCGCCGCCATAACGTCTATATGCGACTCGCGCGCGAAGACGTTGAGGTTTGCGCCCGGAGCGCGCCATGTGCCCGTCGGGAATGGATGCGCGCTCGGTCCGAACGACATTGCGCCGCCGTAAACGCGCTGCGCCTTGTTCGGCGGATCGTAAAACATCTCGGCGCTGCGGTCGCCCGCGTAATAGATGTCGGCTGCCCATAGCGAAAGTTTGCCGTTCGCGTCCATGCCTGATTTAATTTTTACAATGGCCGCCGGACGGAAAGCGTCAAGGAAAAAGTCCTCCTCGCGATTGTAGGAAACAAGAACAGGCCTGCCTGTGGCTTTGGCAAGGCGCGCCGTTTCGATCGTCACGTTTCCCGTGGTTTTGCCGCCGAAACCGCCGCCGACGTACGGGGTAATAACGCGCACGTTCTCCTGAGACATTTTCAGCGCGGAAGCGGCCTGGCTCTGCATCATAAACGGCGCCTGCGTCGATATGTGAAGGTTTATTTTATCGCCTTCCATCCATCCCAACGCGGCGTGCGGCTCAATCGGAGCGTGCGCTCCATAACCGTCGAACCATGAATGTTCAAAAATTTCAGAGGACGCCTTTTCGCCAGCGGCTTCGTCGCCGGCGTTTTCGCGAGCCGGTCTCTGGGGATTAGCCGGAGCTTTTTTAAGCAGATCGTCGAATATGTTGTTTTCATCGACGGTTCCCTCGGCAACTTCGTATTCCGCCTTTATTTTCGCGCGGGCGGCTTCGGCGGTTTCCACATCCGCGTGAAGCACGGCAATCAGATCCGGTTCTTTAACCATGACCACGCCGGCGGTTTTCTCTGCCTCCGACGTATCGGCGCTTATCAGTTTCGCGCCGTGGGCAGGCGGACGCAGTATCTTTGCGTAGAGCATGTTTGGAAAACGATAATCGGCGGTAAATTTCGCCGCGCCTGTTACCTTGGCGCGGACATCCAGACGCTCTGGAGATTTGCCAATTACGGTAAATTCCGAAGGGCGGCGTATAACGGCTTTCCCTTCCAGCTTGCGGGTAATTTTCTGTCCGGCGGTCAACTGGGCGAAAGTAACACTTTTGCTTTTATCGGAAGAAGCGAAAATCGCTCCGTTTTCCACGGAAAGCTGATTTTGCGCAACGCCAAGTTTTTCAGCCGCCATTTCAATAAGAATCGTCCGGGCTTCAGCCGCGGCATTGCGTAAGGAAGCTCCGTAAATTCTTATGGACATGGATCCGAAAGTACCCATGTCATAGGGGCATAGACCCGTATCGCCCATAACCATCGTTATTGATTCCAGGCCGACGCGGAGTTCTTCGGCGGCCATCTGCGCCAAAGCCGTGGTATTTCCCTGTCCATGTTCTATCTTGCCTGAAAAGACGGTGATTTTTCCGTCCTCGCCAATATGGAGATATGAATTAATATCCGGCGGCGGGCCGCCCATGCCGAAGCCGCCAAATCCGCCTCCTCCGAAGCCTCCTCCGGCAGGTTTTCCGGCAGGTTTTCCTTTTGGATCCTGCGCAAAGGCATTTGCTGAAAAAAGTATGGTAATTCCGCCGCCAAGCGATTCCAAAAAACCACGGCGTGTCAAAGCGGAAGAAACGGGAGTTTTTACGTTATTATTTTCCATTGCGTTTATCCTTTCCGTCCCGCGACGTTCTCAATCGCTTCGACTATGCGCTGATGGGCGCTGCAGCGGCAGAGATTGCTTTCCATGCCGGAAATAATCTGCTCGCGCGTGATTTTTGGATTTTTCTGAAGGAGAACATAGGCGTTCATAATCATGCCGGGCGTGCAGAATCCGCACTGCACCGCGCCATGATCGGCGAAAGCCTGTTGAATGGGATGCAGCTTGTCTCCCTCGGCAAGCCCTTCAATTGTCAGCACCTCTTTGCCTTTGACTTCGCTCAGAGACACGCGGCATGATCGGACGGCTTCGTTGTTGACAACTACCGTACACGCGCCGCAAATACCGATCCCGCAGCCATACTTGGTTCCCGTAAGACCGAAATCCGATCGCAGCACCCAGAGGAGCTTGCGGTCGCCTTCGGTATTAAGCGTAACGTCCTTGCCGTTTAGCTTGAAATTAATTGTTTCTGCCATATATCACTTTCCTTATGCAACCTCCGAAATCCCCGAACTCTGCGTTACGCTCCCTCGACAAAATGCTCATTTACCTAAATGTAAACTCCGCTTTTGTCTCGGTCGCAAGCCTTGATTTCGGGGTTTTCGGAGGTTGCCCTTAAAATTAAACAGGTATTCGAGACTCGCACGGCGTTCCGGTCTGACAAAACCCGCAGCCGTATCCGTCTATGTTGTAAACCTCTTTCGCGTACTTCGTAGTTACTGCCAGTTGTTTATTGCATGCCATCTTGTCGTGCCCTGCGGCGGTAACCGCCTTTCCCGCGCAGCGCGCGATGCACGCTCCGCACGCGCCTTTTGCGTAATGGAGGCAGTAGGCGTGATGGTCGGTGTATGGACGCGGCGTCGCCGTCGCGGGCATCTTCGCGACTACGGCTCCAACGCGCATTGCCTTTCCTTTGGGCGTGATAAGCGCATCGCAAAGGCCGAAGGTTCCAAGTCCGGCGGCATAAGCAGCGTGCCGTTCAGACCAGGTGGACGCAAGCACGTATTCTTTCGACTGCATCATCCTGTATTCCTTGACAAGCACAGGGGCTACGGCCGGGTAGCCCGCTTTTGTAAGCAGTTCCGCGGTATGGCTGCGCAAGTCTTCGTTGAACAGCTCCCCGAATATCCGCGCGCGCACCCAGGCTTCGGCGGGATTTTCCGTTTCCTTGCGCAGAGAGGATCTGACCATCTCGCTCGCCGGCAGTATATACGCGACGACAGTCAATTCTTCCGGCTTTGCGGGCGTGTCAGGAAACGCGATCTTGAAGATTTCCAACGGCGTCCAATGAAACTCGCCGACTTTTTCCTTATATTGATTAAAAATCGGGTCGGCGCCCGAAGCAAAGCCTACAAGCGGCTCGTCCCAGGCTTTTTCGGCTGCCCATTTTTTTTCATCATTTTCATCGCCTTTATTGGTATTTGCGTCACCCCTTCTTTTCAGCGAATTACCCGGCGATGTCGTCACGTATTCCCTTATGGCATTCGCGATCCATTCGGACGGAGGGGCGTTGTTCGGTGTTTGCGCGAAAACCTGCGGCAGCTTGCATGCGACTCCGGCAATGCCTGCGATGGCGGCGCCGCACACGGAAGTTTTCAGAAAATTTCTTCTATCGAGTTCTTCTTTCATAAAATGTACAACCTCCATAGGGCGGTTCGCGAACCGCCCCTACAAGAGAATTCCTTTTCCTGTTTCAGTAACACGCCATTTTCCTGCCCATTCGATAGCGCCCGCGAATTCCAATCGATCAACCATATACGACGGATAAACCCTGGGACTCTGAAGTCCGGGGTGCGCTATAAGCAGATATTCTATTTCGGGCATTGATCGTTCCACGGAACAAAATTCCAGAATTTTTTTATAAATATCCACATAAGCCGGTTCATCTTCCAGAAGCCTCCGTAACCGCTCACCTGGATCATTAGCCGCTATTGCATCCAATCCCGCTTCAGTGGTCAGCCACAGTGCCGTTTCCGTGCCTTCCTCCATTGAACGCCGGGTAATAGCCCCGGCCTCAACCATCCATTTCAGCAGCATTTTTGGATCATGCGCCGCCGTCCGCATTTCGGGAAAATACATCAGTTCGTCATGGATTTCCTGAGCAGACCTGGGTTCCGAACAAAACGCCAGAAGGCGAGGCAAAACCAGCCGGTATGCCGGTTCGGCGTCAATCCTTTTCAGAATTTTTTCCGGCGTGGCGTCTTCGACAATCAATGGATCGGGAAAGAAATCTTCAGTCGCGTGACCGGGCGATGTCTCTTTGGGCGCGCGTTCATCCTCCCGTTTCCGAACACCAAAACTTCTGAGGAACAAGTTCCTTCTTGAAATAGTATCGTTAAGAGCCATTAGAACCGGGACATTTCAATACGGCCGTTAAAAATCCCGCCGACTGACATTACCAGCCGCTTTGTCACGATAGTGCCGTTTACATAACCCTTTTCGCGAATCTCCACAACATCGTCGGCCCTGAGCGTTCCAGTCACCTTTCCGGTCACCAATATTTTACCCGCCGAAATTTCTCCTTCAATCGCCGCTGTTCCGCTGATTATCACCTCTTCGGCGCGAACAGTGCCGGTAACTATTCCGTCAAGCCGCAAAATCCCGCCGGAATACAAATCTCCTTTCAGTTCGGATGTGTCGCCAAGAAATGATTGCAGTTTTTCCATATAGAAATGACGGAATACCTATAACATACCCGCGTCAGGTTCCTTGTTAACCTTCTCCGGCAAGATAAATATCGGGATTTACGGTTTTACCGTCTTTCAACACCTCGTAATGAACATGCGGCCCGGTACTCCGTCCTGTGGAACCAACATATCCAATGACGTCGCCCCTGCGGACTTTATCTCCAACTTTTACGGCGTTGCTCTTATTATGCGCGTAGATGGTTGAAAAACCCATGCCATGTTCCAACACAACCACATTCCCGCTTCCCGCCGTCATGCCCGAATGGCTTACAATGCCGTCGGCGGTCGCCTTAATCTGCGTACCCTGAGCGCACGCAAGATCATAGCCGGAATGAAATTTCATTTTACCGTCGATTGGGTCCGGACGCCTCCCGTAATCTGAAGTTATCCTGTAACCGGAAACGGGGTAACCTCTCGGCGTTGACACATACACGTCTTTTTCCGCCTGCAGGTATTCACTAATCTCCTTGACGTTCTGACGCGCTTTTTGCAATTCTTCAATGAGGTCGGACAGCTCAAGAGATCCGGCATAATCCATATCGGCGGTTTCTTCAAGAACTTCCTCTTTGGATCCGAGCGAAAAAAGCTGCCTGAAATCATTGCCAGCCAGTTTAAGCTGCGCGACGGTGCTGTTCCACTCGGTAAATTCATCGGTATATTTTTTGACCGTCTCGGCCATTTCAATATTTTCGGCGCGATATTTGATGCTTTTTACCGTCATACTGACCAGGTAAACGCCGCCGACTATGGCAAGAAGAACAGTAGATATAAGAACCGCCACGGGAACTTTAAGATTCATCGTCCGGACATGATCATGCGGAATCACCATAACGGTGACCGACGCAAACGCCTTTTTAAAAAACCGGCGCGTTTTTCTCATCGCGGATCCCGACATTTTAATATTTTCCGTCTTCATCGTGTTTCCTGTAAATTTATCCCAAAATATTCTGTAAGCGATCCATCGCTTCTTCAACCTTTTCATACTGACTGAAAGCGCTGATCCTTATATAGCCCTCGCCGCATGAGCCGAATCCGCTCCCCGGCGTTGTTACTACGGCGGCGTCATTAAGAAGGCGATCAAAAAACGCCCATGAATCGCCGTTCACCTGAATCCATATATACGGTGAATTATCGCCGCCGATACAATAAAAACCAAGTTTTGAAATCACCCCGCGGATTTTCCGCGCGTTTTTCAGATAATAATCGGTCAATCCGCGCACCTGCCGTTTCCCTTTATCCGTATAAATCGCCGCAGCCGCGCGCTGCACAGGATAGGAAACGCCGTTAAACTTCGTGGTATGCCGCCGATTCCAGAGATTAAACAGCGGCGACGGATTTCCGGCATCATCGTAAACCATGCATGTTTTTGGAATCACCGTAAAAGCGCAGCGCGTTCCGGTAAAACCCGCCGTTTTTGAAAAACTCCGGAACTCAACCGCGACTTCTCGCGCCCCGTCGATTTCAAAAATGGAATGCGGAATTTCAGGATCGCGTATAAATGCTTCATACGCGGCGTCAAAAAGAATCAGCGCTTTGTGATCCCGGGCATAGGCGACCCATTCCGAAAGCTGTTCTCGCGTCGCGGTCGCGCCCGTGGGATTGTTCGGAAAACATAAATAAATGACATCCACCGGACGGTCGGGAAGAGCGGGGACATAGTTGTTTTCTCTGACGGATGACAGATAGACCAGGCCATCATACCGACCGTTTACAAACGCGCCTGTACGACCCGCCATAACGTTGGTATCTACATAAACCGGGTAGACTGGGTCGGGAACGGCGATTACAGCGTCCGAGGCAAACAGTTCCTGAAAATTGCCCGTATCACATTTTGCGCCGTCGCTGACGAAAACCTCATCGGGCGAGATGTCGGCGCCGACTGCATGGTAATCGTTTTCCGATATTGCCTCGCGTAAAAAATCGTATCCCTGCTCAGGACCATAACCGCGGAAATTATTCTCCATGGCCATTTCATCCACAGCCTTATGAAATGCTTCAATGCATGCGGGAGGCAGCGGCTGAGTAACATCGCCTATGCCAAGCCTTATGATGTTTCTGCCGGGGTTTGCTTCCTGGAATTTTGCGATTCTTCGGGCAATATCCGAAAAAAGATATGATGATTGCAACTTGCCATAGTGCGGATTTATCCGAACCATTTAACGCCTCTGCCTTAGTGTAAAACTTAAAAACAAATTATTAACAGAATACATATAATCAATATTTATAAATTAATAACTCCGTTACTAAATAACAGAAAGTCGATTGTAAACGACTTTACCTCCAATAGTCAATCACAGTTAAACAACATTAACTATTTTTTTATCGACGCAATGTCCAGATGTATTAACAAATTAGCGGACATGGGCACGCGGGCGTCCCCGCCGGCGTATAAAGAATAATGGGCGGTTCGCGAACCGCCCCTACATTTGGAACGCGCGCCTTCGGCACGCATATTATTTTTTCACACGCAGGCGGGACGCCTGCGCTCTCATGTCAAACATTACTATATTACCGGAATCGTAATATACGAGCCGTACCGGCCGCCTGTATATATCGTGTGATTGCCCTCGTTGCGCGTCTTTAGCCTCGGCGTCGGGAACTCAAACATTTGAAGTTCCTTTGCCGAAATTACCAATACAAGATGCTCGCCTTTACGTATAGTTGTTCCTGTCGGCCAGAACACGGTTTCGATTTCCACTATCTGCCCCGGTTCAATTAATTCTTCCATCTTATGTTCGTGCTGCCAGTCAAAAATGTCGCGGCATATCACCTTGCGATGCGAAACGCGCAGCCTGGCTTCGGCGCCCATAAAGTCCACGCCGAGCATAAGCGGAAAATTTTCCACATCAAGCGAATCCGTTTTATACGCATACATGAAAAGATCCATGTCATTCCCTTTGTCCGTGCTTACAAAGAGACGCGCCGAGCAGTATCCGCAAATATTCACATCCTTATCGAATTTAATTTTGAACTTTATGCTGCCGTCGCGATCCTGCCCCACCGCATAAGTCGCTTTCGCTTCAGCTTCAGGCATGTCATAAGACAGGCGCAGATTTTCGCCATTAAGATAGAGTTTTCTATAGTCTGTTGCCGGAATCGGAAAGTCGTCTTCTTCGCGATCCACGATATCCGGCCCGAAAGCGTCGAGCAGAGAAACTCGCGCCTTTGCCGTCCGCTCCGGCCATCCATTATCCTCGCCTTTGAGAAAATGGTCGAAAAAGCCGCGCAGGTCGTCGCGATACTTTGGCGTCTGCTGGTCGGGCCATTCCTGCGTGTTATGTATGCGCAGCCATTTGTTCTTTGACGCAACAAGTCTCCACGCGCGCAGCGTGCCGTAGGGATGGACGCAACTGCTGTAGCTTGCGGCGAAATACGCCGGTATCTCGATATCCGTAAATTTCGCGCGCTTTTCCTTAGCCCAGTAATCATTTATAAAAGGATATTTTTCGAGCATCAGCGGTATGCTTTCGATTCCGTTCGGGATGCGCAGAGTTTTGTTCACCGCGTTCAAAAACTCAGCGCCCGGTATTCCACCCCTGCAGACGACATCGCGGTAGATATCCGAATAGCCTTCCCACGGCGCTATCGCGGCAAGGTGCGGCGGCTTCAGGTCGGCGGCGAAATACTGGCAGATGCCAAGCCAGGAGTTTCCGACCATCGCGACTTTGCCGCTGCTCCATTCCTGCGAGCCTAGCCATTCGATACAGTCGTAAACGTCGAGGCCTTCCTGATGGCCGAGGTATGGCATAGCGCCTTCTGAATGCGTACTGCCGCGCGAGTCCGCGACGGCGACGGCATAGCCGAAATTCACCCAGTAGTCAGGCTCCGGCCCCTCAAACGTATCAAAGCCGCAGCTTTGATCCTTATCCATCCACGCGCGGTTGGCGTACAAATCGTAGTTGTTCGGAGGGTTTACCTTGCCGTACGGCGTCCACGCGAGAATCACCGGCGGCCTTGCGTTTTCGTCCACGGGCCGGAAAATATCGACATATATTATGACGCCGTCCCGCATCTTCACAGGCTGGTCGCGCATAACAAGCATATCCACAGCCGTGGGCCTGTAGCCTTCGGACTTTACCGTCCCCTTTGGTATGACGTAGGTTTCCGTTTTAAACGGCGGATACTCCAGCTTCGGCTGATACGTTCCCGTATCCATCTCCTCGACTCCGTCCGTAAAGATGACCTCGTCAAAGTAATCGTATTTTCGTGTTTTTATTTTCTTGTCCATAGCGCCCTCCTTTTTCCTTTAATTAACCATCCAACGACACTATTCCCGCGTGACTATCAAAAAGAAAGGGAATGGTGTGGAAGAAGTCTTTATCTGTTGAAAGCATGACAGGTTTGGTTATACCAATGCTTCGTCGTATGCGGAGGTTTCAAAACGCGCAAGGTCGCCCGCGAAAGCAAGCGCCGCGTAAACATCATCTCTTGTATGTCTTGGGAAACAAGCACTCTAGTCCCTCGTATCACCGGATTGCCGTGACAGATATTAGGATATATCTGAATAGTTGAAATCATGTCAGCGCCTCCGTCAAATCCATTCAAAAACTAAAATGAATTATACCATTATGATATGGTTTTTTTTGTCCTTCCAATGTCAAAGCAATCGTATTTTCGTATCGCACTGTATTAACGCTTTTTTGATTATTCAAAAGAAAGCACGAGCCGTTTTCCCAAAGCCGCCGCCTTATCAAGCTGCCGCAAAGTCGGCCAATGCCTGGGGTCTTCCAGTCGGCTGACCGAAGGCCACGATGTTTCCAACACACGCGCGATTTCGGACATCGGACGCTTTCCACGGGAGAGCCGTACAAGAACCGCCGCCTGTGTTTTTGCGTCGGGCGCAACATAATACGCATCATTTATCCCTTGTGTGGGTTCCGGTATTTCCTGCCCTTCGTCGATATACGAATCCAACATCACGGTAAGCACTTCGGAGGCATTGAACAAACATTCTTCGAGCGTGCCGCCCTCGGTAAATATATTTTCCATGCCCAGGCATTCAACTAGAAATCCATCCGGTTCCTGTGGCGTTGTTGTATAGGCCTTCCTGAGCATAGCAATCAGTAATACTGCTTTTACCTGATCCATTAGGTCCGGCAAAAACAAACGTAAGAGCGGAAGGACGCCGCCAGACAATAAAACCCTGAAGACAATTGATAAAGCACGAATATCGTGTATTATGGAATACGATTCCATAATACACGAATTGGAGCTATAAAAAATGTACTATCACAGGCATATCGAACCGGTTGTCGAGCGGATTGCCAGACGCAAACCCGTACTTGTTTTAACAGGCGCGCGGCAGGTCGGTAAATCCACCATGCTCAGGGAAACGCGGCGGGGCATAAACTACGTCGCATTAAACCGCCCGCTTGTACGTGAAAGCGCAAAGGAAAACCCATCGCTGTTTTTTGAGGCAAACAAACCTCCTGTGATTGTTGATGAAATTCAGAAAGCGGCCGAACTGTTCGACTACATCAAAGACATAGTGGACACGGATAAACGAAAGGGTCAGTTTTATCTCACAGGGTCACAGAGCATGAAGTTGATGAAAAATGTCGGCGAAAGCCTCGCCGGACGCGCGGGAATAATCAAACTGCTTGGATTTTCAATGAGAGAGCTTCGGCAAATCACGTATCGCAAACCGTTTTTGCCTACAACCGGACACATGGAAGAAATCGTGAAAATTGGTTCCGGATTCGATTACGATCTACTGGTATCCTGCGTTCATAAAGGCTTTTTCCCGGAACTGTATGAAACCGAAAGCGATCTGCGGGATTGGGCGGATTACCACAGTTCATATTTTCAGACATACATTGAGAAGGACATAAGGGATGTTCTTAACATACAGGACGAAACGTCATTCATAAAATTTGTTAAAGCCACGGCTTCGCTTACGGGCGAAATGCTTAATATAAACTCTATTGCCGAAATTTGCGCAAAGGATGTCAAAACCGTACGTGCGTGGCTGTCTGTCCTGGAGTCCAGCGGGCTGGTTTATTTACTGGAGCCTTACTACAACAATTTCAACAAACGGCTTATTAAAACTCCCAAACTATATTTCCTTGATACGGGGCTGGCATGTTGGTTGTTGGGCTGGAATACGCCTGAACAACTGACAAGCGGCGCGATGTGGGGCCATATTTTTGAGAGTTTTGTGTTTGCGGAGATTCTGAAGAGCTACTACAACGATGGCGTGGTAAACCCGCCGCTTTACTACTATCGCAATATGGACAAAAAAGAAATCGATCTGCTGATTGAAAACGGCGATCTTTTGCACCCGGTTGAAATCAAGACCTCCGGCGATCCAAAGAAAACAATGGTGAGCACTTTCCGCTGTCTTGACAATATTCCCGGCAAAAAAGCCGGAGCGGGCGCGGTTATTTGTCTGGCGAAGGAGCGGCTGCCGCTTCAGGACAACGTATGGGCGCTGCCTGCGCATATGATTTAAATAATGTAGATAGTTTTTCCTGTCAGTCATTACTGCTTCGTTAACTTTTTTAAGTCCTCAATAGCGAGCTGCATATCCATTGTGTGCATACCCGCATACGCCCTTTTCATGGTCTTGGGCGACGCTTGCGCAATGATTTTCTTGCTGTTCTCGCCTGTAAGAAAGTGCCAATAGCTATAGGTATACCCTATCCAAAACATCTCGTCTTTTGAATATTGATCGCCGGTTACGAGTTTGTCTTTGCATTCGTCAATCAGCTCTTCCAACAAATATTCCTCGCCCGCCCACTGTAAGCGGTTGTACTTAAGCCCATAATCAGCCGCCGTTTTAGACTTCATATAAAGGTTAATAAAGTTCTCACTTGCACAGCCTTTCGTTAAAGAAAGCTCAAACAAGCGCCCTTGTATGTCGCATAGTTGTAATTGAAGTGAGTCCAGCATTTACTTGCCCTCCTTCAATATCTCGTCAAAGAATCTGCCTTCGCGCCTATATGTCCTGCAAATTTCGTTAGCGGTTGATAGCCCGTATTGCCTGTTTTGTTCGCTTATATCATCCAAGAATAACCGTACAAGTTCGGGCAGTTTTTCTTGATGCACTATTTTTATTTGATTGCAAGCCTTTTGCGATATGGCGACATACTGTACTCCGAGTTGCAACGCCGATAAACTTTCCACTAAACCCTTGTCGGTAATCGTGCCTTCAAAGAACCTGTCAAGCACAAAAAACATCCTGTCGTTTGCAATGCCGCCCACGGCTATGTCGCAGCCATTTAGCATTTTACTGTACTTCTCGTAGAGCCTTGTGCCTTTTGCTTGCTCTAATCTGCCGCGACAGTATGCGACAAGTAATGCCCAATCAATGTCGGTCGGAATCTCAACAACTTTCAAGCCTGTTAAGTCAAGCTCCACGACATTCAATACCGCTTCGGGATTTGTGCATATCAAGGTCAACGGCTGTTGCACTTGAGTTCCCATATAGAAGCCTTGCCCAAAATCGCACCGTTCGCGACTTGTCGGTCTAATATCGCCTTCTACGCCTGCTTTTGAACCGTGATATAAAGTAATAGTGCTTCCTTCAACTTTATGCCGAGGTAAATCCTTGACAATAAAATCATAGATATTGACTTTGCTTTCTTTTGCTATCTCGTACAGTTTAATTTGAGCCATTTTGTTGGGGGTTACTTTTTCGTTTTCCCACCGAACAACGGCAAGGCGCTCAACCCCGATTTTAACTGCAAACTCCTCTTGGCTGAGACTCAAAGACTCCCTGATAAATTTGATTATTCTGCTAAGGTTCATTAACTCCTCCTGCTGTATCTTTGTTGATATAAATATTGTATCAAAAGATACTTGTCGTATCAAGGCAATTCCAGTCGTTTTAGGAAAGCGCTGACATAAAAGTTCCAGACATGGGAGCCCTGGGAGCGCGGGCGTCTCGCCTGCGGAAAGCAACGAGTTTAATAAATGCTTCACACATTTCTTCTTACATTTTTAAAAATAACGGCATTTTATGCCTACGTTGCTTTCCGCAGGCGAG
>Ga0082212_10007512_pt1 | contig 14395 bp, 13 predicted proteins | sample TergutNt197P3_FD_71548 | JGI IMG/M metagenome (GOLD analysis project Ga0082212, IMG submission 71548) | Neocapritermes taracua P3 segment gut microbial communities from Petit-Saut dam, French Guiana - Nt197 P3 | ecosystem: Host-associated > Arthropoda: Insects > Digestive system > Gut ... | reverse complement strand
CACCAATACCAACTTCCGCCTGAAACATTTGCATCATAACTATCATTTGAAGGGAAAAAATCGCCCCAATAGCGCCGCTAGAAAGGAATATTATAAGTACAGAATCGACCCCAAGATGCTCTATTTCTGCAATGTACTGTTTTAAGCGGAAAGGACGCCTGATAATGCTCCGAAAAAGCTCGCCAAGAAAAGAAAAGTACTTTCCAAGCCCTTCAAGTCTGCGAACAATGATTTGAAACATAGGAACAAAGTATACATCAGCTAAAAACCATTGACGAGTGGGGTAAAAAATACTTATTATAGAGTATACATGTCTGCCGCAAGAAGAAAAAAAGCAGGCGGAGCCTGGCCCCTTTTTTGGCTGGTTTTCTTTATTGGGGTAACCTTGCTCTTTATGGTGAATTTGGAGCGTATTAAAGGTACCATTAGTGAAACCAGACTGCTGGAAAGGGTATTTAAGGGCAGCGGAAACGGGCCGGATCAGGATGCCGCTGATGAGCCGGAACGCCAGATGGAGGCTTTTGCCCATACTACAGAAAAAGCGGAAGTGCCTGGCTTTACAGAAAACCCCGGCTTTAAAGAGGAAAGCCTGGAAGATGTCCTGTTGGGCGGTTTTGAACAGACAGGGGATATCGGTGCTGCAGATACAAAGGTATCGAGGCTGGTTTATTTGATGAGGGTTGATACTGCAGGAACAATTCTGTGGGCCAGTGTTAAGCGGGATTTGCCTGCCAGCAACAGCCCTTTGGTTGACACTTTGGAGGCATTAATTAAAGGACCGTCAGCAGCAGAGGAAAAACAGGGGCTTATTTCCCTGATACCAAAAAATGTAAAACTCCTGAATGCTGCTGTAAGAGGCAGTACTGCATATATCAGTTTTAGCGAGGATTTTTTGTTTAACACATACGGTACAGAAGGTTATGCGGGACAGCGTAGACAAATTGTATTAACTGTTACAGAATTCAATAATATCAGGGATGTACAGATCCTTATTGACGGGGAAAAGGTTAATTATCTGGGCGAAAGCGTCTGGATAGGAAGCCCCATCAGCCGGAGTATGCTTTGAGTTTGGATGGAAAAATGCAGTCTGATGAACTGTTTTCAAACCGTATTCTCGCCCTGCTGGATGTAATAAACGCCAATGGCCTTGGACTCTGGGAAGCAGCAAACGGGACAATAACCCTGGATCAAAAGACTTCCGAAATGGCAGGCCTGGAAGGAGAAAACCAGGTAACACTAAAGGATATATACAAAGTTGTACATCAGGAAGACAAGCAGGAATTTAAAGATACCATAGACTCAATAAAAGAAACTCCCAATAAAAACGGGGTTGCCGAATGCCGGATCCTTAACAAAAAAACAAACTGTTATGCCTGGATAAGGATAATGGGCAAGTGCTACCTGCACAAGGGTAATATGGTTTTATTGGGTACCTGCCAGCTTATAGAAGGCCGGGCGCTGGATATGTTTAATACAATGCTCGAAAACATAACCAGGGAATTAAACAGAAAAGATGAATTAAACAAGTGTGTATTTGATATAACCGAGATTCTTCTTAATGCAGATGAAGCAAACTTTGAAACAATATTTCAAAACTGTCTGGAAATAATTGCCCAGGCTGTCGGCCTTTGCAGATTGTATATTTATAAAAATCACCTTGTAGAAGGAACTCTGTGCTGTACGGAAATCCATGAATGGGTAGATGGTGTAGAAGTAACATTGGGAGAAGATTATACCAAAGATATCCCTATTCATACCTGGCCTGGTCTTGAGGAGATATTAAGCGGAGGCCAAACATACAATAAACTGCTTAAAGACACCCCCCCGGAAATTCAGGAAATGACCCCTAAGGGAATAGGGGCCGTTCTTTTTGCGCCCATCTTTCTTAGAGATTTGCTGTGGGGTTTTGTAGGTTATGAATGGGCAGATGAAAAACTCTTTAGCTCTGATGAAGTATCAATACTGTGTTCGGCAGGTTTGCTGCTGGCTAACTCGTTAATACGGAACGATTTAAACAAAAACCTGTATCTGGCTGTGGACAAAATAAACACTACTACCATTAAGGCAGAGGTTCTGGAAAAATTTGCCTATACCGATACTTTAACGGGAATTTATAACCGCAGGCATTTTATGGAACTGGCTCAAAGCCCTCTGGACAAGGCAAAGCGTTTTGGCAGCTCATGCTATGTAATGATGATGGATCTGGATTTCTTTAAAAAGGTAAATGATACCTACGGACACCTGGCAGGGGACGAAGTGTTAATAAACGCCGCCAATGTATTAAAGAATACACTGCGTTCCTATGACCTTTTGTGCCGTTATGGCGGAGAAGAATTTGTTGTTCTTGTTGCCGAATCAACAAAAGAAGCTTCGCTTAACCTGGCTGAACGTATACGTGAAGCAATTGCTGCTACCCCCTGTGTTTATAACGTTTTAAAAATTCCGGTTACGATGAGTATAGGGGTTGCAGAAAATTTTCCCGATTGTACCATAGAAAACCTTATAGACAGGGCGGATAAAGCGCTTTACATGGCCAAAGAACAGGGCAGAAACAGGGTTGTTTTTTATAACGGTGAAACAGAAGATAAAAAAGGTTAACCTTAACTCTTAATACGATTAATGCTTAGCGCCCTGCCCCTTTCGTCAAGTTCAGCAACAATACCCTGTAAAGCGCAGTTTTCTTCTTGTGCATTGGCGCATTCCATGCGATGAACAACCTGGTAACGCATACGTCTGATGCAAATATCCTTATCCATACCGATTATCCCGTTTGTAACGCCAGACATCCCCAAATCGCTGATATATGCGGTGCCTTTGGGAAGCACCCGTTCATCGGCAGTTTGTACATGGGTATGAGTCCCTGCTACAATACTGGCCCTGCCGTCCAGGTAATAAGCCAGCGTTTCTTTTTCTTCAGTGGATTCGGCATGAAAATCTACAACAATTGGAATATCCCCATGCTCTGCCGCTATTGTATCAAAGCATTGGAAAGGGCAATCGATGGGTGTCATCAGTTCCCTGCCCTGAAGGTTAATAACCAAAATAGAAAGGCCGTTTTTGGAAACGATTATCCAGCCACGGCCGGGAACTGCATTTTCATTGCCGGTTTCAGCATTATTCCCGTGTATTAATGGATAATTGGCTGGCCGCAGCACAGGTTTGCCGTTTGGCTGTAAACGGTCAGGCCGGGTATAATCGTCCAGTGCCGGCCAGATTTCCCGCTTTTCCCAAATATGGTTTCCGCTGGTAACAACATCGGCGCCGCTTGCCAGAATTCTATCAAGCGTTTCTACCGTAAGCCCAAAACCGGCGGCGGCGTTTTCTCCGTTTACTATGGTAAAATCAGCATTGAATTTTTTAATCAGCGGCGGCAGGCGTTTTTCCAGGGTAATAAGCCCGCATTCGCCCACTACATCACCCAGCATAATAATTGTCATGCACATGCCCTTAAGGTTGCCAGCTTAATGCGGCCCCAATGGCAGTAGTATATTCGGCGTTTTCAGGATATTCAAAATCGACATGATACATGGATGTAATTTCTTTTAACACCTGCCGTCCCAGGAGATTGCCGCTGCCGTTTCCGGTAACTACTACCCGGCCAGTGTTATTGTTTTTTGCGGCAAAGACCGAAAGCATACCGATTACCTGATACACCATGTTAATAAGCGCCAGGGCAATATCTTCGTTTCTGGCGCTGTCCAGCATTTTACCAAAGTTGGATGCCGTACTTTCTTTGTTAAGAAAGCTAAGATCAGTTTCCATAATGTCTTCCAGCAAAAGATCTACCTGGGAAAGTTTTCCTTTTTCAGCCAGTTCCATAATGCCTGTGAATTCTGATATGGATAACAGTTTTTTTGCCAGGCCCAAAATCGTGCCGCCCCCCATGCCGGATCCGCCCAGGTGGGAAATGTTTTCGTTTTGAGCATATATAATTGCAGTGCCTGTTCCAATATTTGCAATAATAATATTGTTCCGGCCTGCCAGGAACATTCCCCCAATGCCAATGGATTTAATTTCATCCGCCTTGCCTGTGGGAATGCCAAAAAGATCGTCTTTTAATTTTCCTGCCCCTGCGCCGGTAACCATAATACGGCTTATCTCGCCTATTTTAATGCCATTTTCCATGATCATTTTGCCAAAAGCCCCGGTAGCCGATGTTACCGCATCAAGGGCCTTTGTTTTTATCTTGTGAATTATCCGGCTTCCCTGAATGGAAACCGCCTTGGTGGTTGTACTGCCTATATCAATACCGACAATCATTAATATATAGTATAATTAAAAATCATTATTTGTAAGGAGTTTTTGTGCCGGTTAAATGGATTGTGCTTGGCGTTGCTGTTATTATGTACATCCTTATTGTAATTTTTCCAGAAAGAAAATCCTGGAGCGCTCTGGGTGCAGCCCTGATAATGATACTGATTCGCATTGCCGGAGGGGAACCAGCCGGCTATCTTATACACGAAGCCGGCACAGAATTAATAAACTGGCCTGTACTGATGATCTTTATTGGAAGTCTTGTTATTGCAGAGTTGTTTATCTACTCACGCGTCCCGGCAGTTATTGCCGACACACTGGTACAAAAGAGTCCCAATGCGGGTATCGCCATGGTGCTAATACTTATTATGACAGGACTAATCAGCGCTTTTGTAGAAAATGTTGCCACGGTTCTTGTTATGGCACCTATAGCTCTTGCTCTGTGCAGCAAGCTAAAGTTAAACCCCATGTACTTTATGACAGGACTTGCCGTTATGGCCAACCTTCAGGGAACAGCCACCCTGGTTGGCGATCCGCCTTCTATGATCTTTGCAAGTTTTTCCGGCTATGGCTTTAACGACTTTTTCTTTTATCAGGGAAAGCTGTCTATATTCTTTGCCGTTCAGGTTGGGATGATATCCGGGGCTTTATACTTTTACCGGATATTTGCCAAAGACGGCGGGGAAAAAGCGGAGGTGGAAAAAGAAAAAACTCTTTCCATGGTTCCATCCTGGCTCTTAATCCTGATGATTGCAGGACTTGCAGCAGCATCCTTTATATACGGTGGTATTTCCCTGGCTTCAGGGCTTATCGTGGTAATACTTGCTGCTGCAGGCATTGCCTGGTACCGGTGGATCCGCAATGAAAGTGCAAAAAAAATTCTGGAACTGGTTAAAGGCCTGGATTGGGACACAACGTTTTTTCTGATTGGAATTTTTGTAGCGGTAGGCGCAATTTCTTCGGTAGGGATCCTGGAAGACTTTGCCGCTTTTCTTTCCCTTATTATTGGATCCAATGTATTGCTGGGCTTTGTCCTTATTGTTATTGTTTCCGTACTGCTTTCCGGCTTTATAGACAATGTGCCATACATTATCGTTATGCTTCCCGTTGCAGCTGCAATTGCCGGACAGCTTTCACTTAAGCCGGAACTGTATATGTTTGCCCTGCTTGTCGGCTCCTGTATGGGAGGAAACCTGACTCCTTTCGGCGCTTCCGCCAATGTCGTTACTGTAGGAATGCTCCGTAAACAAGGCGTTACCATGAACTTTGCCCAGTGGCTAAAAATTGGCCTGCCTTTTACGGCAATTACTACGATATCCTCTGCGCTTTTTGTCTGGGTGATATGGAAATAACTTAGCCATTCTGCGCTATCCTGAATCCCAGGCTTCGTACTGTAAACGATGGTACACCCCAAATACGAAACGATGCCCGCAGTTGAGCCTGATTGTTCATGTAAGAACCGCCCCGGTATATACGTTCTTTCCCTGTTTCAGGCCCGGTATAGTCTGTTACAGAATCGCCGGGATAATCGGCGTACCAGTCCCAGCACCATTCCCAGACATTACCGCTCATGTCGTAAAGGCCCAATTGGTTGGGAAGTTTTCCCCGTACCGTGCGTGTAGCTGTTTTGGCGTTTATGGAATACCAGCAGTAGTCCTGCGGATTTGCCCCGGCATTTCCCCCTGCAAAAAAAACCTGATCCTGGGGGCCGGTGGGGCCGTTAATCCCGCCCCGTGCGGCAAATTCCCATTCAGCTTCGGTTGGCAGACGGTAACCTTTGGAAGTCCGGTTCCAGGTAACATTTTCTCCATTTACAGTATAGGCAGGGGGAAGATTATTAAGAAGGCTCAGGGCGTTGCAAAACCGAATTGCATCAAACCAGCTGACAGAATCGACAGGGTTATTATCGTCTTTAAAAACTGAAGGGTTTTCTCCCATTACTGCCTGGTAAAGCCCCTGGGTTACCGGAGTTTCGGAGATTAAAAAAGAACGAATTGTTGCTTCATGCACACGTTCGGTAACACGGTTTTCGTTACTTCCCATAAAAAAAGTACCACCCCGGACAGGAATCATAGCGGGACGGATAGGGGCAGCAGCAAAACCAGGTAAAACCAGGCAGATTAAAAACAGGATATAAAAAAGTTTATGGTGGCCAGACGCTTTTAGGCGTTTCATGGTATTTCCTCCCGGTGTATTATTATTTTAGAGACAAGGCCGTACTTAACCGCTTCTTCTCCATTCATCCAGTAATCCCTATCGGTATCTTTTTCTACCTGACTTAACTCCATGCCGGTTTCACCGGAAATAAGTTTATTGATTTTTTCTCTAAGTTTTTCCAATTCCCGTGCATGGATTTCTATATCTGTAGCGACACCGCGTATTCCAGAAAGTGGCTGATGGATAAGGTAATGGCTGTTGGGAAGACCCACCCTTCTTTCTTTGGGAGCTGCCAGCTGAATAATTGCAGCTGCGCTTGCTACAAGCCCCATCCCCACAGTCCAGACCGGCGCTTTAACAAAACGGATCATGTCAAAGATTGCAAACCCTGCATCGGCATCCCCTCCGGGAGAATCAATAAAAATCTTAATTGGCTTTTCGTCTTCTTCGTCCAGCAGTAAAAGCTGACGTATGGTCCTTTCTGCAAGATCCTTGTTTACCTGTCCTGATAGCAAAATTGTACGGGTTTTAAGCATCTTAATAACAAGCAGATCGGCGGATTTTTTTTCGCCGCCATCATCATCTTCTTCTTCTTCCATAACCGGTATTATTCTCATGAAAACTCCTCTTTATAATTATACATCATTAAGATTCACAATACACTCTTGGAACTCTTTTATTGATATTACAGGTTATTTCGTAGGGAATTGTATTAAGCGTTAGCGCCATTTTCCCCGCATCGGGCGCCAGGCCGCCGAAAATCGTTACCGGATCCCAGCGCCGTGCCATACTGTCATTACCCAAATTAACCATGCTCTGATCCATGCAAATTCTTCCAACCAAAGACAGCATTGTTCCTTTATTTTCGTTTTTTTTGTCCTGGTTATTTATACCAAGGGCAATCTGCCAGTTATTACTGAGCAACCTGCAAAGCCCGTCTCCATAACCTAAGGGTATGGTACCAATAACGGTATCTTCCCCTGCTGTCCAGGTTCTGCCATAAGAAATGGACTGGCCTTTTTTAATATTTTTAATAAACGTAATGGCGCTTTGCAGCTCCATCAAGGGTTTAACTGCAAGTGCAGCTTTCCCTTCATGATCTGGCGGGGAGTAGCCGTAAAGTAAAATTCCCGGTCTTACCATATCAAACCATGAATAGTTATGAAAGGTTACACCGCCTGTATTGGCGGCATGAACAATACCGGGATCAATACCGGATTTTTTAATGCTTTCTATAATTGCCGAAAATTGGTCTATCTGGGTTTTGGTATAGGCAATATCGCCGTTTTTAAACGAATCGGACACAGCCAAATGCGTGGCAGTCCCTGCCAGAATTAAATATTTGCTGGCTGCAATGGATCCTGCAAGGGCAATTGCATCTCCTGCATTGCATCCTATGCGGCCCATGCCTGTGTCAATTTTTAAATGAACAGGCAGTTTTTTTCCGGCTTTTGCAGCGCCCTTTTCCAGTAATGTGATATACTCGCTGTCCCCGGCCAGGGGTTCCAGTTCTGCGGCAATAAGAGAATCTATTTCTTCCGGCAGGACAATGGAAAGGAGGATAATGGGAGCGTGTATCCCTCCATCCCGCAATTCCCTGCCCTCCCCAACAGTAGCAACAGCAAAATATTCCACACCGGAAGCAAGAGCAGCTTTTACAATGGACAGGGCGCCGTGGCCATACGCATCGGCTTTAACAGGCAGACAGATTTTTGCCCCTGTTGTTTTTCTGACCAGGGAAATGTTTTCCCGTAAATAATCTATGTGTATAAGCGCCCTGCTTGCCCGCTGGACGCTGGCATCGCTCATAGGTGGAGTATACCAAGTGTAAATAATCCTTACAATTACTTGTGCCTTATGGTAAGTTCAAATATAATGGCTTCCCGTTTAAAACTAACCGGTATTATATTCTTGTTTTTTGTTTTTTCCTGTACAAACAGGGAAGCAATAAACGATACTAATATTCCGAGCATTCAACTTGACATGCCGCCTAAACAGGAAATACCGGTATTGCAGGTTATAAGCCATAAAAACCTGCAAGAAGGAAGGGCTTTGCCCCTTTGGCTTAGCAGTTTTTTGGAGCATGGAATTACCGAAGCAGAATCTTTGGCCGCATATCAGGGTTCTTATCTGTTTGTTTCTTACATACATTCTGCAAAACTGCAGGTTATCTATCAATGGCTGGAAAATTACAGGCCCGAAAAGGATTTTACCAGGCTTGCAGCCGAACGCATTAAAGAAAGACTGGAACTGGGCTTAACAGAAAAACCTCCCGATAAAGTTTACGGGCCTAACTATGAAAAGGCCATTAAAGCCGCATATAGTTATTCTTTCTGGGGGGCAACGCGGCTTGACGATGGCTGGGTACTGGCGCTTCCTGCAGTACAGGATCAGGACGCCAGACCGGAAGAACCGCAGTATTGGGGTTTTATTCTGGTAAGCACACCACGGGAAACGCTGGAGATTCAGGTAATTGAACTTCTTTCCAGGATCAGCAATTCAAAAACCCGTGGAGGAAGGGCTGCTACAAAGGAACAAAATGCAGCGTTCGAAAATGTAAAGGAGCATTTCCTTGAAAAATTTTAATACGACTTACCGGGATTATATCTGATGAGAAACTACGGAGACAGTTGTGCCATTGCCGCTCAGGCATCCCAGGGCGCCATTGCACTGATACGCACAAGCGGAGAGCAAAGCCTGGAATTGCTGGCACGTGTATTTTCCCGTCCCCGTGCGCTACTGGAAGCAAAAGGAAATTCGGTTGTATACGGATGGATTAAAAATCAGGCGGGCGTTCTTATTGATGAAGCACTGGTAAATGTATACCGCTCACCACGTTCCTATACCGGAGAAGATGGCGCAGATATTTCCTGCCATGGCGGAAGCGCAGCGGCATATGCAATTCTGGAAACGCTCAGAAAAACAGGATTTAAAGATGCATTGCCGGGAGAATTTACCTTTCGTGCTTTTTTAAATGGCAAAATAGATCTTACCCGCAGTGAATCGGTTATGGAACTGGTATCTGCCAGGACAAAAGGGGCTTTGGAACATGCAGTACAGCGGCTTTCCGGGGCGCTGGAAAAGGAAATAAAAACAATTAGAGATACGCTTTTAGAAGCAGTAAGCGCTGCTGAACTCTATTTGGATTACCCGGAAGATGAAACCGGCGAAGAGCTGCTGAACACCGCCCTTTACCGTACAGCTGCAGAAGATGCACTTGAAAAATTAAAATCGCTCGCTGTTTCCTACGACAGGGAACGGTTGTACCAGGACGGGGCACTGGCGGTAATTGCAGGCCGGCCCAATGCCGGAAAATCAAGCCTTTTTAATGCACTGTTAAATGAAGATCGTTCCATTGTAACAGAAATACCGGGAACAACACGGGACTGGATAGAAGCCTTTACATCAATAAAGGGGATTCCTTTGCGTTTGGCAGACACCGCAGGTCTTCGTGATGTTTTTCCTGATACTGATAAAGCGGAAATTCAGGGAATAACGCGGAGCAAAAGCCTTGTTAACGAGGCAGATATTATTCTTTATACCGTAGATGCCTGTGCCGGTCTCTGTAAAGAAGACATGGAATTTCTTGCCGGCTATTCCGAAAACATACTGATACTTGTTTGGAATAAAATTGACCATACAGAAGCCCAGCCTGCCCCGTATGAAGAAAAAAAATGCAATGCTTTTACAGTAACCCCGGTAAGCACGGTAACCGGTAAAGGTATAGAAGAACTTTGCGATGTTATTAACGATCTTTTAATGCACCCTTTCCAAAAAAAATCCCTGTCAGACGGTTTGAATACTTGTTTTACAGGCAGTCAGGCAGGTCTGGGTACCCAAAGACAGAAAGAAATAACAGAAAACGTCATTTCGTTGCTGGAAGAAGCGCTTTTTTTAATGGAAAAAAACGAAAGTCTGGACATAATTGCCCCTTTCTTGCGGGAAAGTTTAAACACATTGGGAACAATTACCGGCGAAGTATCAACTGCTGATATACTGGAAAAAATGTTCAGCCGTTTCTGCCTGGGAAAGTAAGCAAAAACGGCTGAAGCTCAAGGGCGAACAATAAAATAATTATCGTTCAAAAGAATGTTGAAAGGCTAAAAGAAGGGAAAGCTGGAGCTAGAAGGTCCATCTGAGGACTTGTCTGCAGGTTTTTTAACTAAAACTTTTTTAGCCGCAGGCTTCTTGGTCGCAGGTTTCTTGGCTGCGGGTTTTTTAGCCGCAGGCTTCTTTGCTGCAGGTTTTTTTGCCGCGGGTTTTTTTACCGCAGGCTTCTTTGCTGCAGGTTTTTTTGCCGCGGGCTTCTTGACCGCAGGTTTTTTTACCGCAGGTTTTTTTACTGCAGGCTTCTTTGCTGCAGGTTTTTTTGCCGCAGGTTTTTTAACCGCAGGTTTTTTTGCTGCGGGTTTTTTTGCTGCAGGCTTCTTTGCTGCAGGTTTTTTAGCTGCAGGCTTTTTTGCAATAGGCATAAAAACTCCTTTACTAATAAAGTTGTTATTAATGTATCGGAAGATTAAAAACATTGCAAGAGAAATTTTTAAAAAAAACAATTTTTTAAAAATTTTTTTTATTTTTTTTAATTTTAAAATAGAAATTCTTATAAGACCTTGGTTGAGCTCTTTTAAAAACTCTGGTATTTTAAATTAACTTTTTTCTTTATGGATTACGATTGTATTGTCATTGGCGGAGGCCATGCAGGAATAGAAGCGTCTCTTGCCGCATCCAGACTTGGATTACACACGCTTTTAATAACACAAAATCCCGATCGCATTGGTGTTTTGTCCTGTAATCCTGCAATTGGCGGCCTTTCCAAAGGAAATTTAGTACGAGAAGTGGATGCATTGGGCGGAGAACAGGCTCATCTGATCGATCAAACGATGATCCAGTACCGTATTTTAAATAGATCACGCGGGCCTGCAGTACAAGCTCCGCGGGCCCAGGCAGACAAACATGCATATCAGAGTGCAGCGCGGAAAATTATCGAAAACCAAAACAATCTTTCGGTTATGATGGATACCGTAACAGAATTAATTATAGATAAAAATAAAAAACAAGCGGATGATAGTAAAAAATATTTAAGATTGGGCCGTATTGCGGGTGTAGGTACTGTTCGCGGACATAAAATCAGTGCAAAAACAGTAATTTTAGCGGCAGGAACCTTCATGGAAGGAAAAATTTATATAGGTGAATACGATGCCCCCGAAGGAAGACTCGGCGAAGAAGCAGCATTAGGGCTGGGAAAATTTCTGAGGAATAATGATTTTCCGGCAGGTAGACTAAAAACGGGAACACCGGCGCGTATTGCAGGCGATTCAATTGATTACAGCAACATGGAAAGGCAGGACGGAGAAGAATTTGCCCCATTTTCTTTTGACAGGGAAACTGGTTTTAGATCGCAACACAATAATACGGCATGTGCATGCTGGATTTGCTATACAACAGCGGAAACACACCGGATTATCAGGGAAAACATTCATCGATCACCCCTTTATGGCGGAAAAATAAAAGGGACAGGCGCACGGTATTGTCCTTCTATCGAAGACAAGGTAATGCATTTCCCCGGCAGAGACCGGCATCATATTTTTATCGAGCCGGAAGGACTTTATACAAAAGAAAAATATCTTAATGGCCTTTCCAGTTCCCTGCCTGAAGATGTTCAGGAAAGATTTATTCACAGCATTCCTGGCCTGGAAAACGCACACATAATACGTCCTGCATACGCTGTAGAGTACGATTATCTTGATCCGCTGGATCTTTTTTCTAGTCTGGAAAGCAAAAGACTGGAAGGATTTTTTGTAGCAGGCCAAACCAATGGCAGCTCCGGTTACGAAGAAGCGGCAGCCCAGGGAATTATGGCGGGAATTAATTCGGCGGCAAAAGTCCGGGGCGAAAAAGCGCTGATTCTTGGCAGGAATGAAGCATATACCGGCGTCCTTATTGATGATTTAACCACATTGGGTACGACAGAACCATACCGTATGTTCACAAGCCGCGCTGAACACCGCCTTGTACTCCGCCATGACACTGCCGACACCAGACTTACTCCCTACGGAAGAACCGTAGGGCTTATTAATGATGAACGATGGAACAGGTTTCAGGAAAAACTTTATGCGCTTGATACAATTAAAGAGCTGATCAGTCAAAGAGATGATATAAAAATAAAAGATTTTCCTGTTGAATGGGTGGAACGCATCCTGCTGGATCAAAAATATGCCGGCTATATCGAAAAAGAAAACCGTATTATTGCGCGAAATGCCAAAATGGAACGGGTAAAACTCGATCCCCATCTGGATTACCGCACAATAACCGGACTATCCGCCGAAGCCAAAGAAAAATTAAGCACAGTACGCCCGCAAAACATAGGACAGGCAGCCCGCATACCGGGAATACGGCAGGGAGATATTGCGCTCTTAATGGTTTTGGCGCAGCGGAAATAAACCTCAATTTACCGCTGAGCCTAGCATACAAAATAATTGTATTAATAATAAAGCAAAGGGGCAGGCAAGTACCCCGTCAAAACCGCGTGTGGTGTCCGCCAAGACAGCCTCCCAGCACCTATTTTTTTGCATACTCCAAAGTCTTTTCAACTATTTATTTAAAATTTAAAAAATAGGTGCTGTGTTTTTTTATCATTAAAAATACTATAACCTGCTGGTCTGTCTGTGGCGGGGAATTCCACATGGTTTTGCCGAGGCACTTGTCCACCCCTTTCCAAAAAATACTGCATGAGATAGTATGCCAAGCTCAGCGTTAAAATAGGGTTTACAAATACTTGCAATGGTGTAAAATATAGTAATGGTTGGTGTATGGACATAATAAAAAGGAACTTTTGTTCCCTTGGCTGTTAAAAAAAACTAAAGGGCAGGATGCCGGCCTCTGTAGATGTGCATTGTGTCTGTAAGGATGGTTTATTCTTAGAATTACAGGAAATTCTAAAAGACGATGATTTTTGCGGCCAGGAACCCCCGGAATCCGGACGACTTAATGAATTACTGGATAATTTTGATGACAATATTTGGTTTGCAGTAGAGTTTCCCTATGTGGACCGGCATTACCGGGACACTTATTATTCTTACCATTCTGCGAAATTTAAAAAAACCGGCAGAAATTGTATCAGAGTGCATATATTTGAAAGCGAAATTTCAAAAGGCAACATATTGGATAAAAACGCCGGAATTAACAAGAAGCACCTGGGGTTTTTTATTATACGCCCGCTGTTATACCGTATTTTGGGCAGGTCTTTAATTTCTCCAAAGGCATTTAAAGAGAAAAATTTTGTCTGCTGCCTGATGAAAACCCGGGTTTCGTTACTTGGAAACGAATTTACCGTCCATGGTTTTCCGCATATTGTTCAGGATACGGAAACCCATACTTGTGCAGAAAGTTCGTTATGGAGTTTTATAGAATATTACGGTTCAAAATATCCACAGTACAAGCCGCTGTTGCCCTCGCAGATAGTAAAAACACTTATTGATAATGCGGAACACCGGATATTACCTTCGGAAGGGTTATCAGAAAATGAATTGCCAAAATGTTTGCAAACCAATGGTTTTCAGTGCCAAATTTACGCGCTTGAAAATCCAAAAAGCATCGGTATGCTCCAGATTTCCGGTACATATGTTTCTAGCTGCCGAAAAAGCATATGATCTGATAGAAATAATTTTTAACGATGAGCAAATCGGACTGGGAAAACTTGGAGGAGAATGGATTACCAGACTTCTATTAGCCAGCAGCCGTTCATATAAGCGTTTTGTTTTTAATGACGATAATAAAAAGGTAGATGACCCAAAAATGCTCTTGCTGCATTTGGCCATGCCAAGATTTATCTGGATATGCGAGGTATACAAGAAAGAGGAGTTTGCCAAAGGCGGGCAATGCTCAGGACTGCTGATAATTGACGCTACAGGCAACGGAAAGTCCCTGGCATCGGTCTTGTGGTATGCCGTTGATAATCGGTTATTTTTGCATAATAATGTCAGTT
>Ga0082212_10007511_pt1 | contig 14401 bp, 10 predicted proteins | sample TergutNt197P3_FD_71548 | JGI IMG/M metagenome (GOLD analysis project Ga0082212, IMG submission 71548) | Neocapritermes taracua P3 segment gut microbial communities from Petit-Saut dam, French Guiana - Nt197 P3 | ecosystem: Host-associated > Arthropoda: Insects > Digestive system > Gut ... | reverse complement strand
ATGCTTCTTCGGGCAATGTCCCCGAATTACAGCACGAATGCTCAACTGATGCGAGCTTTTTTTAACACGATAGCCGTAAAAATTGCCGACGCAAAAAAAACGGTTCCGTTGTTAGAGGGAAAAGTTTCTGTTTCTGATGTTGTGTATCCGAAAACACACGCGAAAAGCGGCGAAATCATTGTTGAATCGTGTGAAACCATCACGAAGGCAAAGGCGACGGAAATTTGTGCTGCCGGAGTGAAAAAGATCGAACTGGTCGAAGACCCTCAAAAGAGCAGACTTCTGCTTAATTGCTTCAACGAAGACAAAACAAAGTCGCACGAGGAAGCACTTGCGAAGATATACATGCGTCTTCGTCCGGGCAATCCGCCGCAACTCGACAAGGCGCGGGAACTTTTCAACGACAAATTTTTTGACGTAAATCGGTATCGTCTTGGTCAGGTGGGGCGGTTCCGCATCAACCGCAAACTGGGGCTGAACATTCCCGAAGAGGAGATGACGCTCCGTGCCGAAGATATAATGGAAGCCGTGAAGTACGTCAACCGCCTCTGGATTGGGGACCGAACTGCCGAAATTGATGACATTGACCATCTTGGCAACCGGCGTTTGCGGACGATTGACGAACTTGCCGGTGATGAACTCCGCAAAGGTTTTCTGAAACTTCGGCGAACCGTTCAAGAGCGTTTACAAGCCAAAGGGAACGAAGTGGATGTAACCCCACGTCAGGTGATCAACCAAAAGAGTGTTTCCGCCGCTATTGAATACTTTTTCAGTCGCGGCGAACTGTCACAGGTTGTCGATCAGACGAATCCGCTGTCTATGCTAACCCATGAGCGTCGCCTGTCGGCATTGGGACCCGGCGGTTTGAACCGGAAGCGGGCGGGTTTCGATGTCCGCGACGTTCACTCGTCACACTATGGTCGAATCTGTCCGATTGAAACGCCGGAAGGAACGAATATCGGTCTCATTTCGAGTTTGAGCATTTACGCCACTGTCGATAAATATGGCTTCCTCATTTCACCGTACCGCCGCGTGAAAAACGGAAAACTGACGGACGACATTGATTGGCTCAAAGCATACGAAGAACATGAACGGTGCGTTGCTCCTGCCGATACGAAAATTGTCAAAGGTAAAATTGTCGCCGATGAGATTTCCGGGACAGTCGTTGTCCGGCACAGAGGGGATTACGACCCGATTGCACCGGAAGATGTCGAGTACATAGATGTTTCGCCGAGCCAGATGATCGGCGTTTCGGCGGGGTTGATCCCCTTCCTTGAACATGACGACGCAAACCGAGCGTTGATGGGTTCGAACATGCAGCGACAAGCAGTGCCGCTCTTGGAATCAGAACCCGCGCTCGTTGCTACGGGTCTCGAAGGTCAGGCGGCTTTCAATTCCAGTTTGATGATTCGTGCAAAGCGGGCGGGAAAAGCCATTTACGTCGACTCACAGCGCATAAAGATCGCCACCAAAGATGGATTGGAAGATGAGTACGTTTTGCGAAAGTTCGTCGGAATGAACGAGCGCACGTGCCAAAACCAAATGGCTATTATCAAACCGAACGAAGAGGTTACGGAAGGACAAATTATTGCCGACGGGGCAAGTATGTACAAAGGGGAACTTTGCCTTGGTCGCAACGTTTTAGCCGCCTTTATGACTTGGGACGGCTTCAACTTTGAGGATGCTATCATCATCAGCGAAGACCTTGTGAAGAAGGACACGTACACATCGATTCACATCGAAGAATTCGACATCGAAGTTCGGGATACGAAACTGGGACGCGAGGAGTTCACGAATGACATTCCGAACGTAGGCGAAAAGGCATTACGGAATCTCGATGAGGCTGGCATTGTCCGTATAGGTACATACGTCCGACCTGGGGATATTCTGGTCGGTAAGGTAGCCCCACGAGCCAAGGCAGAACTCACGCCGGAAGAGAAATTGCTCCATGCGATTTTCGGGCGGCACGGTGAAGACGTGAAGAATGAGTCTCTCGAAGTCCCCTCCGGTGTCGAAGGTATTGTGATTGGAGCGCAAAAGTTTTCTTGTCGGATGAGTCTTGCAGAAGAGGAGCGGAAAGTATTCGACAGCGAAGTCCGACGTGCGGAAAAGGAAGAGGATGACCGGATCAAAACCCTGTTTGATCCGATGATTGCGGAACTGGAAAAGGCAACCGGTGTTGCCATTGACAAGAGCACGTTGGAGCAACCGAAACTTTTCCGTTTAGAGCAACTGAACTTGGAAGAGAATGCGAAGGCACGCAAGATTTACGATAAGCATTGGACAGCGATTGAGGCGGCAACGGATGTGAAAGACCGAAGGATCAACACGATGAAGCGCGGCGACGAACTTCGCCGCGGCGTGTTGCAGATGGTCAAGGTTTATATCGCTGCCAAACGCGTGGTTTCTGTCGGAGACAAGATGGCAGGTCGGCACGGAAACAAAGGGGTGATTTCCAAAATTTTGCCCCGCGAGGATATGCCCTATCTTGCAGATGGTACGTCTGTCGAAATTTTACTCAATCCGCTGGGAGTGCCGAGCCGTATGAATGTCGGTCAAATTCTCGAAACGCACCTCGGTTGGGCAGCGGCAAAACTGGGATACCAGGCGATAACACCGGTGTTCGATGGTGCCAGTGAACCGGAAATCAACGACGAACTGACAAAAGCGAAATTACCGAACCACGGTAAGGTGCGGTTGTTCGATGGACGTACGGGTGAGCCTTTCGATCAAGAAACGACGGTGGGTTATATTTACATGCTCAAATTGCACCACCTCGTTGACGACAAGGTGCATGCCCGGAGTACGGGACCCTATTCGCTCATTACCCAGCAACCACTTGGTGGTAAAGCCCGATTCGGGGGACAACGTTTCGGTGAAATGGAAGTCTGGGCACTCGAGGCTTACGGAGCGGCATACACGCTTCAAGAATTACTGACGGTCAAGAGCGACGACGTGGAAGGGCGAACAAAGATTTACGAGTCGATGGTCAAGGGTAAGAACACATTGGAGGCGGGCACGCCAGCGAGTTTTGATGTGTTGACCAACGAGATTCGTGGTCTCGGTTTGAACATGCAACTCGAAAAAATCGGGGAAACCGGCTTGGACCACGTTGCGAAGGACTTGTAACATGAATGGAGCAAGAGCGGAGGCGGTGCAAGCCCCCGCCCTATCCCTTACTTCCCACCATGCTCAACTGCTACATCATCAACTTGGATCGAGCGACGGAGCGATGGGAGCGAGTGGTTCGGTCTCCCGGACTCAGGGATTTGAACCTTATCCACGTATCCGCAATCGACGGTCAAACGCTCTCGCCCCCTTTTCCGAACTTCTCGTCTTGGGGGTACTTCCTCTGCCGGGGTCGGCGGATCAATCCTAATCATGTTGCCTGCTATAACAGCCATCTGAAGGCAATGCGTATGTTTCTGGAGTCCGGCGAAGAGCATGGACTCATCTGCGAAGACGACATCACCGGAACGCCCGAACTGCTCGACGTTTTGAAAGAGATATTGCGTTACGTCGATTCTTGGGACTTGGTACGTCTGACCGGTTTTCGCCAAAAGCCATTTATCCCCTTTGCGGATTTAGGAAATGGCTATCGTCTGGTTTCCGATTTGCGGTGTAGCACATCGGCTGCGTGTTATTTGGTCAACCGAAGAGCGGTACAGTTGTATCTCCGTTTTTTCGGTACAATGTGGACGGACTATGATCTTTCGTTGTTCTATTCTGTTCCCGTCGGCATTAGGGAGGCGGCGGTGGTTCCGTTTCCCGTAACATTGACCGAATTATCGCTCACGTCGCAGATTAGCCGCAAAGAAGACTCGTTTTGTTATCCTCTTTTGCATCCGTACCGATTGAATACGTTGACAATGTGGTGCTATCGAATGACCACGCGTAGTTGGCGGACGTTGCATCGGTTGCGTCTTGCTCTGCAACGTCGGTGTTTTCCACCCAAACCGAAGGGTATGTGAAAAAATGCCGATCTCGTTCTTCCACACGTTTACTTCCGACTCGCTTCGGGAACATATTCCGGTAGTTGTTTCTCGGCGTAAATCGGCTCGAAACGAGTGAGCCGTTGCCGACCGCCGATCATCGGCAAGGATAGCATGTCTTCACCGATCAATGGTTGGGCATAGCGGAGAAATTCGTCCGACACATCGCAACCGTTCGGCAAAATCCATGGAGCGGGGAACGTCCGCTCGCTGTTCGCCACTAACTCCAGCGGTGCCTTGTCGTATCGGACATTGTAGATCAGTCCCGGTTCTCTCAGAATCGTGGACATAAATCCCCCCTGTCCTGTCGCGGCTAATTCCATTGCCTTTTGTCCCAGGCGATACGCTTCGTCCAGATCGACCGAAGAAGCATAACCGATGGAGTGCCGCTGATCCGTACCCGGCACATTGCCGCGTGCTGATCCTTTAGCAGGCAAACCTTTTCGATTCAAGTAGTTGACAACGGTTTGTGCAACGGTCGTTTGGCTCGCACCGAATTCGGTGTGTCCAAAAGCGTCCTTCACTGCCCCGAGATCTCCCACATGAAAACCTTCGCTGATGACAACGATACAGCGTCCCTCCTCTTTGACTTTGGTAGCGACCTGTTCGGTCAATTCGTCTAACGAGCAGGGGCTTTCGGCGAGGTAAATTAAGAGGGGCATTTCACGTTTCGGGTCGGCGAGGCGAGCAGCCGCCGGGATGAAACCGATTTTGCGTCCCATTGCTTGCAACACAAGCACCGGATCGGCAGGCGACGAACCCTTATTTTCCTCGTTGGCATATTGGACGGTGTGGAGCCAATACTTGGCGGTCGAGCCGTATCCCGGCGTATGATCGATCAACTTGAATTCACTGTCGCCCACATCGTTGTCAATCGTTTTTGGGACTCCGACAGCCATGAGATCTAACCCGCGCTGCTGAGCAAGTTGCGCAATTTTCTGGGCAGTGTCCATAGAATCATTTCCCCCATTGTAGAGAAAGTACCCGATGTTGTGTGCCTTCAATACGTCGATGACCCGCTCGAAATCTTCTTTCTGATGTGATTTGAGTTTGTATCGACAGGTACCGATGGAACCCGCAACGGGGGTGTACCGCAAAAGTGCAATTTCCTCTTCGGGCTGCCCTGAAAGATTGATCAGTTCTTCCTTGAGGACTCCCTCGATCCCGTGGCATCCGCCGTAAACGGTGCCGACGTTGTCAAACTCGCGTGCGGCATCAATGACTCCGCGGAGCGAACTATTGATGACACAAGTGGGACCACCGCTTTGGGCGACAACAACATTTTTTTTCATGGAAATGAGCAATGACGGAGAAAACGGAGGTCATTGTAGCGAAAAAAACGAAGAACGTCAACAATGGAGCCCGCCGCGAGCACCTACGTTCTGGACGCAACGAAGGCAACCTCTCGAGTACGATTGATGGTATAATGAAACGGTTTGATCCTGATATTCTAAACATGTCTGAACTCATTATTAGTGTTGCCGGGTTGCGCGGTATCATCGGCGAAGCATTGAATCCTGATGTGGCAATGCGGTACGCTACTGCATTTTCTGCGACCACACCGCCCGGGTTTTTCGTGATCACTCGTGATAGCCGCCCCACCGGAGCAATGCTTGCCAATGCCATTCACGCCGGTCTCAACGGACTGGGACGTAGCACGATAGATGCCGGGATCGCCGCAACGCCGACGCTTGGCGTGCTCATTCGGCATTACGGTGCGGCAGGGGGCATCCAAATTTCCGCTTCGCACAATCCCAGCGAATTCAACGGTATGAAACTCTTTTCCGCCGATGGACGCTGTATCCCAAAAGCACCCGGCAGTCGTGTGTTGGAACAATACAAGAATGGTAAGCCACTTTGGGCGACGCATCAACACATCGGCACATGTTCGGTCTGTCCCGATCCAAACGGCGCACATCTTGAAGCCGTTTTGAAGACCGTCAATACCAATGCGATTGTGAAGAGAAAATTCAAGGTGCTGCTTGACGCCAATCACGGGGCAGGAGCGATACTAGGTGCTAAACTGCTAGCAAAATTGAATTGCACGGTGAAAATTCTCGGCGAAGAACCGACCGGAGAATTCTCGCACTCGCCGGAACCGACACCAAACAATTTGACCAGCGTTTGCAGTACGGTCAAAAGTGCCGATGTGGATGTTGCCTTCTGCCAAGACCCCGATGCAGACCGGTTAGCAATCATTGATGCAAATGGAAGGTACATCGGTGAGGAATACACCGTTGCGCTCTGTATGGATCACGTTTTCCACGGTGCCGCAAAAAACGGTCGCAAGCCCGGTCCAATGGTCATCAACTGTGCAACCAGTCGGATGTGCGAAGACATTGCTGCGAAGCATGGCGTTCCAATTTTCCGCAGTGCCGTCGGTGAGGCGAATGTCGTCGATTTGATGCAGACAAAAGGAGCAGCGTTCGGCGGCGAGGGAAACGGTGGTCCGATTGATCCGTCGGTCGGTTACGTTCGGGACAGTTTCGTCGGAATGGCACTCATCCTCGACGCAATGGCTACGACGGGCAAAACGATTACCGAACTTGCCGACGCGCTGCCGAAGTATGCGCTTGTTAAGCACAAAATGACCGTTGAATTGGCAAGTGTGCCGGCTCTGTTGAGCAAGGTTGCGTTGGCGTTCAAACATTTGCCGTGCGACCGCTCTGACGGCTTACGAATCGACCACGGCGATGCATGGGTCTTGATACGCGGTAGCAATACGGAGCCGATCATTCGCATTTTTGCAGAAGCACCGACAGCGGCACAAGCGGATAAACTTTGTGATGAGATCGAAGACCTCGTGTGAACGTTTTCTGTTGCGCAAAAATTCCCCCTCCCAAGGAGGGGAATGTCCAACGAGGTGCTGGAGAAGGTCGCAAGGCTAGGGTTCGACGGAATCAGCGTGGGGAGGATTGGCTCGGTGGTCGGTTTTCAGAACGCCGCTTGATCGTTTGAAGGTTTTGCATCACTCCATTTTGGACTTCTCTAACCGTCATTCGCCGGGCTGCCAATTCCGCCCGGTCAATGTCGCCGTTATCAAGATAAACGTACACCGCTGCTCGGAGCAATCGGTCCCGAAGTAGCGGTTCATGCAGGCGATTCGTCGACTCCACCGCATCGATGATAAACCCATGCTCCATTTGCGAACGAATGATCCGCTCAATGTCCGAATCCCTCATACGCCACTCGAACTCACTGAAACGAGAGGCTCTGATGGTGAATTCATGGGCGATTTTGTCAATCGCCAGACGATAGACCAGTGGAATGACATCCGCCGAATTCATTGCCTGCAACACCGGAACCAATGACAAGAGCATCGACACCGATTCTTCACGATCAGAGGTATCCGTTGCTATGTTCAGAGCATGGTCTAGTACTACCTGCACTGATGATTTTCGACCAATTTGTGCGAGTGCTCTCGCAAGATGCACGCAAGCATTGACCTGTTGTCCAGGTTGTTCCAACGAATTCACAAGTTTGAGGCACTCTTCGATCAACCGATTGTTTTCCTCGAAAATCGACAAATGCGTTTCTTTGGTGAAAAGAGGCAATGTTCGTTTTGCGAGGTTGGGATTGTCCAACATATTTTTTATTCCAATGAGTCTTGCAAACAACGTTGCTCGTTCACTCGGTTCGGTAATCTGTCGGCAAGAATCCATAGCCAACTGCAAAAACCGCTTGCCTTCCGCTCGATCTTCCTCCGTCTGCAATGTTCCGGTGAGGTATGCCAACAATTCCGTCAAGATCGCTGTCTGAACAGCCGGGTGTCCCGTGCGCGAAGCCAACGATATAATCGCCTGTAGAATTTCCTGCCGAATGAGGCGGTTCGGATCATTCACGTCGTTGAACACTTGATAAAGCAACTGATATTCCTGCGCAATTTTGTTTCGGACATCTGCACGTTTTTGTGCGTCACTGATACGGTCTGCCGCTTGGTCCGCGAGACGTACAAATCCTTGTTGAATCAGTGCGGCACAATATCGCTCCCAATTCAGGTTGTTTCCTTCCGGGAACGGTAGTCCGAGAGCGTTGAAGTCTTCGCGGCTTGCTCGTCCTCTGGCAATGTTCATTCGGCTTCTGGCTTCTGTTGCTGCGCCTCCCGGTGGCATCAGGGACAACGTTCGCTCCGCATCGTCCAGGTGCCCCAACCGGATGAGTTCCTGAAGCAAAAAGGCACAGGCGTATTCCCGATTCACCGGCGATTCGATGCTCGTAATCGTTTCCAGCGTACCGTCAAAAAAACGTGCGAGGATTTGGAGACGTGCCAGTTCTCCCATCCGGTCTTGCTGCAATCCCGGTGTAGCGGCAACAAGAGTTTTCTGTACATCGGCAATCGACCCGATGGCGACTTGTTGCTCACCGATACGTAGCAAAAGTTGCGTACGGATGTTTGAGTTCTCGAATCTTTGTGCGGCAACGAATGCTTGTTTCAGAATCCTGTCCGCATCACCGAAACGTCTGATGGATTGATAACCTTGAGCAATAGCAAGGAGTGCTTGTATCCACTGCTGATCGGTTCGAGCGCGGAGCGGCGTGGGATCAATATCCACAATTTCAACGCGAACGGTTTCGCTTGTTGCTGTCCAGTCGTCAATCGCGGAGTCTTGGCGACCGACCGGAGTGGCTCGCGGCGGCATGTTCAGGGCTGCCCGAATGGCGGGCGATTCGGGATCGTCAAGAAGTCGAAGTACCGGTTGCTTGACCCCGTCAACGAGTACTTCGCTCGCAACGAGACACTGTCGAAAGGTTTTATGCAATTCCGCATCAAACATCAGTCGGGAACCGGCAATACGTTGCAATAGGGAAACCTGAGTATTTACATCTTTGTTTTCAGCAAGGTACCGAAAGATTTCTTCAGTAGCACGTTCTGCGAGGACAGGAAACATCCCCGCTCCATCCTGCGGATTGTCGAGAAGGTCAAGCACGGTTGGCTCGACCGGGGAGATGAGCTGTGGACGGGCAGTGTATTGGAGAATGAGAATCCATGCCCTTGTCAATTCGACCTGATTGCTGATACGTTCCGCTGTTTCCAATGCTTCCGCCGTCATACCCACGCGGACTTGTTCCCCGGCAATCAAACGATACGCTCTCATTTTTTGGTCGGGTCCTATGACAGCGACAGAAGCCGACTGGCTGATAAAAAATTCTCTGAGAACGTTGCTATCGCCGAGAAGCCACAGCACCGTAACGGCACCAAAAAAGGATTCTTCATTGATGGGAGAGTTCAATTTGAGATCGGATTCAGCAACTATCTGAAAGTATTGTTGCATGGCAACAAATGCGGCGGGGGCTCGTTTTTGCCGGAGATGCATGAGTGCCTGTGAAATCAAAGTGCGGGCGCGCATGGACGCAATCAAAGGAGTGTCACCAAGCCGCCGCAGCTGACCCTCCAGTGCGATGTTAACATCGCGCTGAGCCAATGTCATTGCAATATCTGCCACGGCTTGTGCCCGGGCGTGGGCGGACACAATTTCCATCGCGTCGTTAGCCGTGCGATTGGTGAAAGTCCGAAGACGTTTGATGCGTTGTTCTTCGGTTCCTTCGGAGTTCTGAGCCGTTTCTATATCAATCAGGATTCGGTTTGTCCAGTAGGTAGCACTTTCCGTATCCAACGCGGCATAATCTGGATGTACTGGATCAACATAGGTTGCCCGACGATAGAGTCCATACCCCAAAAGGTACAAAACCAAGGCGCAAATGACTACGGTTATTCCGACGATGAAGTGCAAGCGGCGAAGCGTTTGTCGCACACTTTTTTCGGTGGACGTTTCAGCGTGGGTATCGGCAATCCTCATTTCACCATCGTGAATAGGATGGGTAGCATCCTGAAATCGTTTTGCCACCGCAGGCACAGTGCCGAGTGAATCTGTTTCTGGTTTTAGGGGTACTCTATTGTCCATTATTTGATACTGACCTCGCAACGATATCCAATGAAAACGAAACCAAATTTGCCTAACGTTTATTGATGAGTGCCATAATTTCTGCTCGGCTTGAAGGGTTCTTGAGGAATCCGCCTCGCAGTGCCGACGTAACACACAACGAGCCTGGTTTTTTCACCCCCCGAAGCGTCATGCAGGTATGCTCCGCTTCGACCACTACCGCCACCGCCTTTGCCTTCAATTCCCGGTAAAGCAACTCGGCAATGTCTTCGGTCATGCGTTCCTGAAGTTGCGGACGGTGCGAAAAAACTTCAATGACCCGAGCGAGTTTACTTAAACCGATCACACGTCCGTCAGGAATGTAACCGATATGAACCACCCCCATAAAAGGCAACAAATGGTGTTCGCAGATGCCGCTAAAACTGATGTCCCGCACCAGAACGACCTCGTTGTAGTTTTCGCTGAAAAACTTCTTTGTGTATGCCGCCGGGTCATCATGCAGGCCGCAGAAGAGTTCTTGGTACATTCGGGCAACCCTATGGGGAGTTTCTTGCAAACCTTCCCTGTCGGGGTCTTCACCAATGGCAAAGAGAATTTCCCGAACGGCAGCAACAATGCGGTTTTTGTCGATTGGATTCTTCTTGGAGGGCATTTCGTTAGACTTCGTTTTCTCCCTACGAAGATAATTATACCAGAATTATTGGGAATTGTCGAAACGGATTTACCGGAGAGGAGGGCGCGCAGGTCCGCCGATCCATTCTCGGTACACGTCCATTCTTCGTTGTACTGCCGTGTCAAAATTAAATTTTTTCGCAATGCGGTCTTTCGCGGCAATGCTCATGGACTGACGGAGTTCTTCGTTTTCCGAGAGATACAAGATTCTCTTTACGGCAGTGCGACGGTAAAACCGAAAGTCCCCTTCGGCAGGAACGAGGATTCCTGTTGTGCCGTCCGCAATGTATTCGCGGCTCTCAGATGTTTCGAGAGCCACTACGGGCACGCCGCAGGACATTGCCGATAGAACTGCTCCCGAATATTCTGGAGACGAACTTAAATGCAACAACACGTCGAAATGAGGCAGTAGTTTGGGGGTGTCGTGCCGGTTACCGAGAAAATGTACCCGTGAAAACAATTTCCAACGGTCTCGACAACGCAAAAACGTTTCCCGATCCTTTCCGTCGCCGATGATGAACGCGTGATAATTCAAGTGGACATAGTTTAGTGTTTCAAAGACCCAGAGAGCATCGAGAATCCGGTGCTCCAAACAAAGCGGCAACATGATACCGATCAAAAACGGTGTTTGGCGAGGCGGCAACGACTTGTAATTCAGACGCGTGGGTTCATACTGTGGCTGAAACACCGGATAGTAGTCTCCCGATGGTTCGACCAATGGAACCCCGAGTTTTTCCAGCAATTTTTCCGCCTGCATAGGTTCGGATTGCGGCACGGGAACGACTGCCGGTGCAATGACCACCGTCTTGGCAGTCGGCAACGCGTCGTTCGGTCGGGGAACAATGAACCGGGCTGTTCTCTGGTCGATACATTTTTGGAACAGTCCTTTTGGTGCATCGGTTTCTTGCTTCTCTGCAAGGATACATTTTGTACCGTAATACGCAGCAGCGTAGGAGTGAGCGGTGGCATCCCAAGTGTGTATGACATCAGGACGGAAACGCCGGAGCACACGACGGACACCAAGATAGGTGCTGACATCGCAAGTCCAGCGCAACCCTAGCGCGGCAAGCACACAGATTTCGCTTTCAAACTCGTGGGAAGACCGAGTAGCAAATTCTGCAAGTTCGCTTCCATATCCGCGTTCCCACGCTGAAATGATGTGAAGGACTTTGGGGCGACTGGACATTGATCGTAAGAGTCTATTATACCAAAAAACCGCCGGTTCGAACGTCATCAGTGATCTGGTCCTACGATGGGCACCCTTACGCCGCTGGTGTCCCTGCTGTTACGAATCCTAAAAATTGTCGATTCCCCACTTGTGCCTGCGATAGAACCGGCTACAATCGGCACGGTCTGGTTTTCTTCAAGAAACAAAGCACTCTTTGTACTGTCTTACTGAATACCGATTCGAGTACGGTTGACGATTGGAAAACAAGTTAGGCAGTACAAATGATCTGAACCAACAATGGGCTACCACACACTAAAAGCATGCTTGGATGATCTCCGTCGTTCCCGGCAGTTGGTCGAATTCGGCGAACCGGTCGATCCTTACCTCGAACTTGCTGCCGTACAACGACGATTGTACACCGCCGGTACCCCTGCTGTTCTGTTCACGAAACCCAAAAATTGCCGATTTCCCATGTTGGCAAACCTCTTCGGAACGGAACAACGGGTCGAATACATCTTTCGAGACGGCATCGAACCGTTGCGTAAAGCGATCCAATGGGGTGCCGATCCGTTGCAATCACGTATTGAACTGTCTCCATCATTCGGCATGTCCGGTTGGCATTCGAGACCAAAATTTGTCAGGCGGGCACCAGTCCTTGCTTGTCGAACAACGTTGGATCAACTGCCGCAACTTGTTTCATGGCAACAAGATGGCGGGGCATACCTCACGTTGCCTCAGGTTTATTCCGAATCCCCCGACCATCCTGGTATCGGTAAATCGAATCTCGGTATGTACCGCGTCCAAATCTCCGGCAACAATTATCTTCCTCAGTCGGAAGCCGGGATGCACTACCAAATTCATCGCGGCATTGCGGCACATCATGCCGCCGCACTACGGCAAGGAAAACCTCTTCGAGTCAACGTGTTTCTCGGAGGAGCACCTGCCATGACGCTTGCCGCCGTGATGCCGCTACCCGAAGGTTTTTCGGAACTACGATTCGCCGGAATTCTCGGTCGCCATCGAATCCCCCTTGTGGTATGTGGTCAAAACACGTCGGCTTTTCCAGAACTTGCGGGCACTTTATTGCCAATTTACGCTGAGGCAGATTTTTGTCTCACTGGCTGGCTCGACCAAGGCAATGTCAAGTTGGAGGGACCTTTCGGAGATCACCTCGGCTACTACAGTTTGGCACACGATTTTCCAGTGCTAAAAGTCCACCACATTTTTCACCGTAAAGATGCAATCTTTCCTTTTACCGTCGTAGGTCGTCCGCCGCAAGAAGATACACAATTCGGGCGCTTCATTCACAATCTCGTCAGAGACGTGGTACCTCGCAAACTCCCAGGAGTGCGTGCTGTCCACGCAGTGGACGCAGCAGGAGTGCATCCGCTTCTACTGGCGATGGGTCGGGAATCATACTTGCCGCTTGATCCGCACCGTCGAGCGGCAGAGTTGCACACACTTGCCCATACCATTCTGGGGTACGGTCAACTTTCACTGGCAAAATATCTTTTCCTAGCGGCGGAAGAAGATGATCCGAGTTTATCGGTCGATGATGTCGCTCGATTTTTTCAGCATGTACTCAGGCGTGTCCACTGGCGAGACCATGTGCATTTTGTAACCCGAACAACGGCAGACACGTTGGATTACACGGACAGCGAGTTACATCAAGGATCAAAATTTTTCGTGACGGTCAGTGGCAAGCCACGCCGCCATTTATCTGCCTCGCTCTGTGAGGCGGACCGAATACCCGCCAAAAATCCGCGCCTTGCAATGCCGGGGGTATTGTGTGCGGAAGAGATCGACTGGAATGGTTCCTTTCCCGAAGAGATACCGCTGATCGTGTTGGTTGATGACTCGACGGAGGCAACGGCATCGTTGCGTGATTTTTTGTGGACGACCTTTACGAAAAGCGATCCGGCAAGGGACGTGCATGGAATCGGCGAGTTCATTGAGAACAAGCATTGGGGTTGTACCGGTGCATTGGTGATTGATGCCCGACGCAAACCGCACCACGCCCCAGAGTTGGTCGAAGACCCTGACATTGCTCGGCGGGCGGATGAAATCGTTGGAAAAATTTTGCGACAATGAATCAGAGACGCAAGGGGAAGATTGCCCGAATACAAGCGAGGAAGACGCGAGCCCTCTGGTTCTTAACGGAAGGCTTCCATGCGTAGAACCAGAGGGCTTGCGGTTCATCAAAATTCGTGTCTATTGTGAATCGTGTAGAAGTAGGTACAATCAGCGCGGGGATGGTATGCCCAGTTTTACCACAAAGGAGAAAAGCACCCATGTTCTCAAAAAAATTATTCGGTTTCGTCCTACCCGTTTTCGTCCTGTTTTGTAGTAGCATCGCAGCACAAACCGAAACTACCCGCCCTGATGCGTTTCCCGAATTGCCTCTGTTATTTCAAACAGGCTTCGAAGGGACAACGCGTATCAACTTCCCCAGATTTACAGGGAAGGACGACACGTTGGAAGAAAAAAGTGATTGGGCTGTCGATGTTCCCCTTTTTGCGCGCAGTTTCGCAATCAATTTTACGGGCGGTTCCGATGCCCAGCGGAAAGCCGAAATCATCCCTGAACCAGAAAAGCCCAATAATCACGTCCTCCATTTTCAGCTCAATGAGGGATGGGGGCGGTTGGCAAGGGCTCAATGTGATCTATACGGCATCAAACCGGGACTG
>Ga0082212_10007510_pt1 | contig 14404 bp, 15 predicted proteins | sample TergutNt197P3_FD_71548 | JGI IMG/M metagenome (GOLD analysis project Ga0082212, IMG submission 71548) | Neocapritermes taracua P3 segment gut microbial communities from Petit-Saut dam, French Guiana - Nt197 P3 | ecosystem: Host-associated > Arthropoda: Insects > Digestive system > Gut ... | reverse complement strand
GCGGGAGGAGCTTGACGAGTATTTGACAATGCTTGAGGAAGCTAAAAAACGCGACCACCGCAAGCTAGGGCGCGAGTTGGATTTATTTGATATTCTGGAAGAAGGTCCGGGATTTCCGTTCTTTTTCCCGAAGGGCATGATTTTACGCAATCAACTTGAAAAGTTTTGGCGCGAGGAGCATGACAAAGCCGGATACCACGAGATTCGCACTCCGGTTATCTTGAACGAACAGCTCTGGCATCGCAGCGGACACTGGGATCACTATCAGGATAAAATGTTTTTCACAAAGGTAGATGAAACCGATTACGCGCTCAAACCGATGAACTGCCCGGGCGGTATGCTGGCTTATAAACGTAAAATGCACTCTTACCGCGATTTGCCGCAGCGCATTGCCGAGATGGGGCTTGTTCACAGGCACGAACTGTCCGGCACTTTGCACGGGCTTATGCGCGTACACTGTTTTACACAGGACGATGCTCATATTTTTATGACACCCGAGCAGATTTTATCGGAGCTTTCCGGCGTAATGACGCTTATTGACAACTTTTACAAGGTGTTTGAATTTTCGTATCATGTCGAGCTTTCCACGCGACCCGAAAAATCTATGGGCAGTGATGAGCAGTGGGAGACCGCCACGGAAGCCCTGCGCGGCGCGTTAAAGCAGGCGGGTATGGAATACGCCGTCAACGAGGGTGACGGCGCGTTTTACGGTCCCAAAATAGATTTTCACTTGCGAGACAGCATAGGGCGCACATGGCAGTGCGGCACTATTCAGCTTGATTTTCAGATGCCGGAACGCTTTGAACTCGAATACATCGGCTCTGACAGCGAAAAACACCGCCCGATTATGATACACCGCGTGGTGTTCGGCTCGATAGAACGCTTCATCGCTATATTGACCGAGCATTACGCCGGAGTGTTCCCGCTGTGGCTCGCGCCCGTTCAAGCGATAGTTCTTCCGCTGACCGACCGCAACCACGGAGCGGCGCAGGGTATCTATGATGAGCTGAAGGAGCGGGGTTTCCGTGTTGAGTTAGATTTGCGAAATGAGAAAATAGGTTATAAAATCCGCGCGGCTCAGGGGCAGAAGATACCGTATATGCTCGTCATTGGCGACAAAGAGAGCGAGAGCGGCATGGTTGCCGTGCGCTGCCGCCGAGAGGGAGACATAGGTGCAATGAGCGTTGAAGACTTCGCCGCCTTGATAGATGAGAAGATTAGAAACAAGGTCAATGTATAAAGCAAAAAAATATTTCGGGCAGAATTTTCTGACAGACCCGAAAATCGCGGACAAAATCGCTGAAACATCCGGCGCGGACAGGGATTGCGGTGTTATTGAAATAGGGGCGGGGAGGGGAATCCTCACCGCCGCGTTGGCGCGTTGTGCCGCGAAAGTCATCTCACTGGAGATTGACCGAGAACTGTTGCCGGAGCTTGTTGAAAATCTTAAAGAATATGACAACATCGAAATTATCAATGCCGATGCGCGGAAAGCGGATTATGCCGCACTGTGTGCGCTGTTTAAGACAGGGGAGAAGTCCCTACGCTTAATTCTGTGCGCGAATCTGCCCTATAACATAACAACGCCGCTGTTGGCGGCGATACTTGAGGCGGACTGTTTTGAGCGCGTTACGGTAATGATACAACGCGAAGTCGCGCAGAGACTTTGCGCCGAAGCGGGAACGCCCGATTATGGGGCGTTTTCTCTGTTTGTGCAGAACAGGGCGGAGGTCAAGACCGCTTTTACCGTACCACCGGGTTGTTTTACACCCGCGCCAAAGGTGACAAGCGCGGTGGTTACTCTCGAACGTATACCGATGCGCTGTACACACCCGATGTTCGAGCGCGTTGTACGCGCGGCGTTCGCGCAGAGGCGCAAACAGCTTGTGAACGCTTTAAGCGCGGGGTTGAGCCTCAACCGCAGCGCGATTACGGAGGTTTTGACTTCGGCGGGTATCGACCCACAGGCAAGAGGGGAGACGCTTACGTTAGAAGATTTTGCGCGGATATGTGAGGGGTTAGAAAAATAAATAAAAAATCCCCTAACGTAACCTATTGCTCATGACGTAACGTAATGTTGTAAAGTTAGGGCAAGGAGGTGAAATCTATGTCAAAATACACTACGGGAGAATTGGCGAAGCTGTGTAATGTGTCGGTCAGAACGGTGCAGTTTTACGATACAAAAGGTCTGTTGTCTCCGGCTGAATTAAGCGAAGGTGGCAGGCGGATTTATAACGATGACGATTTGCGAAAATTTCAGCTTATTTTGACCCTAAAAGCGATTGGACTTTCGTTAACCTCTATTAAGAACGTCTTAGAGAGCGAATTGTCGGGAGAAATCCTCACAATATTGCTTGACGGGCAAGCGAAATTACTTGTAAGCGAAATTGATGAACGGCAAAAACAGTTGGAAATGTTAAATGCCATTAAAGAATGTGTCTGCGACAAAGCCATTGTTCCGGTAAATACAATAATTGGCATAGAAGACATTATGGAAAAGAAAAAGGAAAAGAAGAACAAAATCCGCAACAAGAAAAAACTGACAATGATTTATGTTGGGGTAGGAATTGCTGCATCTGTAGGGCTATTATTTATGGTGTGGCTCATAGTATCGCATATTTGGTGGGGACTTGCGGCATATATATCCACCGCGATAATCAGTCTGTCGATTTCAGCTTTTCATCTAAAATACAATGTTTTTATTTGCCCCAAATGCAACTCAGTTTTCAAGCCGTCTCTAAGGCGGGCATTCTTTAGCACCGGCGATAATAAAGTGCGTTGGATGACTTGTCCAGAATGCGGACATAGAGATTGGTGCGTTTTGCGGAAGCAAAAGCAAGGGGGTTGAAAACAATGACTAAACTGTTTTCAAATGAAAAACTCAGATTTTTTACAAAGGTAATAGCGGCACACGTTATTACGTACTTCCTTTGCGGGCTTATATTTTCGGCATTATTAAATTATGACGATTCTTTTTTAGAACTCTTAGGTTTTAGACCTATGGATGAGATTAACGGGCTGTCGGTTATTCTCGGTCAAATAGTAAGAGGTATATTGCTCGGATTTGCTATTTGGTGGATTAAAGACAGCATTACAGGAAAAAAACTTGGTTGGTTAAAGCTATGGGCTATTCTTGTAATACTCGGCATTATCAGCACTTATGGACCTGCCCTCGGCTCTATCGAAGGGATGATTTACCTCGCTCCTGTTGAAGTGCCTGTAAATGCTGTGATGAGCATTTTTGAAGTATTGTTACAGCCGCTGCTGTTCAGTATAGCGGTAACTTTTCAACGAAAAAAGAAATGAATCATTTCAGGGCGGCGGCATAAAAAAATGGCGCGCCGAGGGTGTCGCGCCCTACAGAGATTGGTATAGAAAAATTTATATTGACAAATTTCTTTCAATGCTATATAATCCGCTTCGCAGGGGTGCTTGCACGGTAAAAACCGTGACAGGCTGAGATAATACCCTAGAACTTGACCCGGTTAATACCGGCGTAAGGAGTGTAAAATGAATACATCCGTAAAACGCCTAACCATCGGCGCAATGATGGTCGCGCTGTCCGTTATCCTGTCATTGGTAATTATTTTCAAATTACCTTATGGCGGCTCGGTAACGGCTTTTTGTATGCTTCCCGTCTGCCTGTTCGCCTATAATTACGGCCTCAGGTGGGGGATTCTCGCCGGGTTTGCTCTCGGCATACTTCAAATACTGACAAGCACGTCTCTCGGCGTTTCTGTCATGATGGAGGATTTTTGGAGATTTGCCGCCATGGTATCTCTCGATTACCTCTTGGCGTATGCTTGTTTGGGATTCACCGCCGTTATGAGAGGTAAAATGAAAAACGAGCGCGTTGGTTTCGCGCTCGGAATCTGTATTGCGGCGGCGGCTAGATTGCTCGCTCACGCCGTGTCCGGGTACATATTTTTCAGGCAGTACGCGGAGTGGTTCTTTTCGCAGGACGGGTTTTCATTCGGCTTGTGGATTTTAGATAACCTCAGCGGTCAGGGGCTTGCGATTTTTTACTCGTTCTTCTATAACGCATCGTTTTTAGTACCCGAAACGTTAATCACGGTGATAATGGGGTTGGCGTTATTCGTTCCCGCTCAAAAACTCATAAACCGTTCGTGACCTGAACTCATTGCCTTTTCTGAGAATTGGCGACGGGTAATCCGGCAGATTGATTGCGTTCGGGAAATTCTGTGTTTCAAGGCAGAAACCATAGCGATAATCGTACTTTACGCCGCCCTTGCCGATACCATTTTTCAGGTGGTTGCCTGTATACAGGTGAACGGCGGGGCGGTCGGTATATGTTTTAAGCGTAATGCCCGATTTGTCGCCCGTGACAACGGCACAGAGCTTTACGCCCTCGCTGTCACGCAGGGCAAAACTGAAATCATAGCCGCCCGCGATACGGAGACGCTCGCAATTATCAATGCGTTCGCCGATAGTACGCGGCGAAGTGAAGTCCATGTTTGTACCCGCGACATCAACCATGCCGCCCTCCGGGCAGATATTCTCTTTAAGCGGCTGATATTTATCGCAGAACAGCGTTACGGTGTGGCTCAAAACGTCACCGTTGGCGTGTCCGTTCAAGTTGAAATAGACGTGGTTTGTGGGGTTGAAAATTGTGTCGGCATCGCAAACCGCGCTGTAATCAATGACGAGGCGGCAGTCATCGCCCCATGAGTATGTAACACTCACGGTCAGCTTGCCGGGATAGCCTTGGTCGCCATCGGGACTGGTTAGTGTGAAGATAACGCCGCTGTCCGTTAATTTATAGTTCCACAGGCGTTTCGAGAAGCCGTCCGCGCCGCCGTGGAGTGAGAAAGTGTCATCGGGGTTCGTTTTTGTGACATTGTACTCAGTGCCGTTGAGTGTAAAACGCGCGTTTTCAATACGTCCCGCAACGCGCCCGCAAATCACGCCCATGTGAGCGTCATCTGCGAGAATATCATCAATCGAATCGCGGAAGAGCGCGACATCGGTTTCCAATCCTTTGTTATCGGGAACAACAACAGAGCATATGGCGGCACCGATATCGGTCAGCACAACGGTATGTCCCTTACTGTTGGCGAGAGTAAACTTATGCGCCGAACCATCGGGATGGACACCGAAGTCGGTAATATGGACAGATTTCATAAAATCACGCCTTTCAATATAAGTATCGAATATGTTAGATTATTATACTATGTCACGCGCTGTAGAGTATAATGCCGTGTTTTCTCACATTTTCCACGAAACCGGAGGGGTCATATAATATTTCCAAAAGCACAGGTTCGATGAAACCTTCCGCGTCCCATGCCATTCTCCAAAGGCGACCGGAACTTTCGAGGCGGTTGTCTTTATACTCATCATAAATAACCGCAACATCTATGTCACTTAAATCATTAGGGTTGCCCTTTGCATATGATCCGTATAACACGATTTCCTTTGGAGAAAATTCGGTGAGCACTTGGTTCGCAAACTTTGACGCTAAGCTAATAGCTTGCTGTTTATCCATCGCAAAAATTCCTCCGTTTCCAGAATAAAGCGGTTACAGATTTCTTTTGTCAGATGCCGCGCCAAATCATCTTTTCTTTCAGGATAGCGAGCTTCAATATTCATGTTTTCCAAGTCTGATATTAGTTTTATCCAACTCTCGGAAAGCTCCGTATTAAGTCTTGTAAGAAGTGCCAGCCTTTTCAAACTGTGTGTATATGGAGCGTCAGATTTAAGCAAATGGTAATGGTAGCCTTTGAGCGACTTTTCCACTACTTGATGGCACATGAATCCTACATATAAATACCGCTTTGTTTCCATCATTGCTTTTGCCGTGTCCAAATCATATGCACATAAATCTAACCAATATGAAACCCGTTCATCCATTAACTAATCACCACTCTAGTCATAATGTGCTTTAATATATTAAGTTAAAACAAATATCATTTGTCATTAAACTTTTGCGTTAATACCCGCATCCTTGAGTATACCGTTTGCTGTATGCCGATTTTCAATTTTTGTAACAACAGTAAAAGGCCGCTTCATAACCGGGCTGTACCATATATTATGCGAGCCTTTTCCGCGTCTGACAAAATGGCAGCCATTGTCAGATAATAATTGTATTATTTGTTTTGTATAGTCAGCCATTACGCAGTTACCGCCAGAGGATTCAAGTTTATAGTGCGGTCTATGTCTAAAATCAGCTTTATCTCACCTTTGTAGTTCAAATCAACTTCCGCTATGTCCTCGATTGTTATCTTTACCCTTTCAAGCAGAGCGTCAAATGAGCCATGGTCGGATGTCAAAGCAAATTTGTCATTAGAGGTTTGAGCAATCCATATTCTTTCATCTTCATACCATGTGAATTTTACTATAAACTCCATATTAAGCAACTCCCTCCGGTTTGCTTTATTATTGCTCGCGGGACAGCGCGTTTATACATATCAAAAGAACATTTCATGTACGGCGGCGACCGCCTTGTCGGACTGTGCTTTGTCGATAAGCACAGATACTTTTATTTCACTTGTTGAAATCATCTGGATATTAACGCCCGCCTTGAACAATGCCTCAAACATCTTCGAGGCAACGCCGGGGTTGTTAACCATGCCCGAACCGACAATGGACAGCTTTGATACATCCTCGCTGATAATCATTTCCTCATAACCGAGTGTGTCGCGGTAACGCTCGAGCAGTTCACGCGCCGGGGTTACAAGGTTCTTCGTGACCGTGAAGCTGATGTCCTTTGTATCGCCGCGCCCTATGGACTGCAAGATAATATCCACGTTGATTTTTTGCTGGCTCAAAAGTGAAAATGTCTTAAAAGCTATACCGGGTACATCCGGTAAATTTGTTAGAGAAACGCGGGCGACATTGTTATCACGCGCCACGCCGCTGACCTGCATACTTTCCACTGTAGTGACCTCCTTAACGATAGTTCCTTTTTTACCTGAGAAGCTGGATAAGACCTCAAGCGGTACATGATAACGCTTTGCAAGCTCGACAGAGCGGTTATGCAGAATCTGCGCCCCTAATGATGCCAACTCGAGCATTTCATCGTAGGTTATTTCATCCAGTTTGAGCGCACCCTGTACCAAACGCGGATCTCCGGTGTAAACACCGTCAACATCGGTATATATTTGGCATAAGTCCGCGCCGAGAGCCGCCGCTATGGCGACAGCCGTGGTGTCTGAGCCGCCGCGTCCAAGGGTAGTCACATCGTCATATTTATTGATACCTTGAAAGCCCGCAATTATAACGATGTTCTTCTTATCAAGTTCATCGCGCAGACGCGCCGTGTCGATTTTCTTGATACGCGCACTGCCGTGATTGGTATCGGTCGTCATGCCCGCCTGCCATCCGGTTAGTGAAATCACCGGGAATCCAAGTGCCTCAATAGCCATGGCGCACAGTGAGATGGAGATTTGCTCGCCGTTGGCAAGCAGCATATCCATTTCACGGCGGCTTGCCTTGGGGTTGATTTCGTTTGCCTTTGCAATGAGGTCATCGGTGGTATCGCCCTGAGCGGAGAGTATAACAACAACGCTGTTACCCTCTTTGTACTCATCGGTGACGATACGCGCGACATTCCTCACTTTTCCGGCATCGGCGACTGAACTGCCGCCGAATTTTTTTACAATAAGTGACAAAAGTTTATGCCTCCTTTTGAAATATCCTGTAGGGGACGCCTTTAGCCGTCCCGTTTACGCCTTTTTATACCGGGACGACCAAGGGCGTCCCCTACAACAGAACCCTCATGGCGAATTTGCCGTTGGGTTTTTCATCGCACAGTCCTTCGCCGCGCACATACCACTGTGATTTTAATTCATCAGGCGGTATGAGCCAACCGGATTTTGCCGGCGACCAGTCGAAGTATTTGCGCTCGTTCTTATGTTTCACCGCGTCAATAATATCCGCGACAACGGCGGAAGCCGTGGGTAGTTTGCCCGCGCCGCGCCCGTAGAACATAACATCGCCAACAGTGTCGCCACAGGTTATTATGGCGTTATATACATCGCCGACACCCGCGAGCAGATTGCTCTTGGGTATCAGATGCGGCGCGACATAAGCGGATATGCCGTCCTCAACGCGCACCGCGCGTCCGATTAGCTTGACGGCATAGCCTTTGCTCTTAGCCCAGATAATATCCTCGGCGGTGATGTCCTCAACGCCCGTTGTGGGAACATCGTCAGGATAGACGTGATGACCGAACGCCAGCGAAGCGAGTATGCAAATCTTACGGCAGACATCCTTGCCGCTGATGTCGTCCGCCGGATCGCGTTCGGCATAGCCGAGTTCCTGTGCGCGTTTCAACGCGGGCGCGAAATCCATGCGCTCATCGGTCATTTTTGTAAGGATGAAGTTTGTCGTGCCGTTAAGGATACCGTAAACCTCCTCAAGACGGTTGGCGAGAAGGCACTGGCTGATAGGGCGAATGATAGGAATCCCGCCGCCGACAGCACCCTCAAACAGATAGTTAACGTTACTCTCGTGCGCCAGCGCGAGAAGTTCATCGCCGTAGGTTGCTACGAGTTCCTTATTTGACGAAATAACGCTCTTGTGCGCGTTGAGCGCGGCGCGGGTATAGTCCAAAGCGTGTGTTGCGCCGCCTACAGTCTCGACTACAACATCAACCTCCGGGTCGTTGAGTATGGTTGAAAAATCTGTGATACCGCACGGGTCGTCAATAGGGTTGATGTCGAGGATGTATTTTAAGGATACATCCCGTCCGGCACGCCGCGAAAACAACTCGGCTCCGCCGCGCAGAACCTCAGAGACACCCGAACCGACCGTTCCGTGACCGATAATTGCGATTTTGCTCATAAAACCTCCTAATATCTCGAACTCCACGCGCTGACTAAAAACACAGGCGCGGTCCATAATAACTGGAATAAAAGTACATTTGCGGGGCTTGCTGTAGATGCCGCGCCGATTGAAGTGAACGCGAACATCAGCAGAAGTCCGACAACCGCGCTTGCAATCGACAGATAAAGATTTATGTTGGCGGTGCGTTTAAGCGAAAAACTGCCTGTAATTATTTCGGCATATGCCATAAGCCCCTCACGTCCCGCGATAGCGGACGGCTTGGCGCGGACGGTTCTCTCCGGGTCGGACAGGGTAAGCCGCTCTTCGATAACGGGATAATCTATCTGGTCGTCTTCCAGTTTGAAGCGTGATTTAAGGCTTGAAGCGGTGATGTTGAAGTCTCTCACGGCGAATAACGGCAGGCAGCCGTTCCGCACAAGCATTTCAAGTGATGTTTTCACGTTCTCCTGCGTGGTATAATTTATGGCGAATATTCCGGCGAGTTCCATATTTATCGAGATAAACACCGCGTTTTTAATGTTAAGCTCCTGCGGCATTGAAATGCTCATGCTCACCATAAAATTATACGAGCCGACCAAAACGCGGTCATTGTTCAGATACGCGCCCATGCCGCCGCCCTCGTAATGCTTGAAGTCATGTACCGTGCGGATAGCATCGCGGTTACCTTTCAGCAATTCACTGAACGTGCGGGCGAGTTCGCTGCCCGATGCCGAAACAACGCTTGTGGCATAGGATATGACTTTGTCAAATGAGTGCGTTCCGAATACTTTTAGACCGTTGAGGGATACCGAACCGGGCGGATATACATCGGTGTCGGTCATCACGGCGACATCGGATTTGGCAATCTGTCTCGCGCCGTTCCATCCCGCCAACGCCGCGCCGACTGTCGCGAGCCTCGCCGTTATAGAGTTGAACGGCAGCGCGAAAGAAATCATGGCGGCGAAAGGAGTAGCGGCGGACATTATGGCAGACCACACCCAGAAGAAGTTTGTGGGTTTATCCGCTCCGAATGTAATTAATAGTGCCATCAGTACGCCGGATATCAGCGCGAGAGGTATAAAAAAGTTAAAGAAACGTTCGATATTATCAGAACCTTCGGTTTGAGTGACAAACCCATCGGGCGCGGCAGTACGTTTGGTTATGCCCGAACTGTCATCGAAAAGACGGTCTTCCATCGTAACAACTTGGCACGGATTAGCGTTTTTCGCCACCATATATGTTCTAAGACGCGCTCCGCAGCGCAGACGCGCCGACAGGAGGGAGAAGAAAACCAATACCGCAGAGACGGCGCAGTAAGGTAAGTATGTCTCCCATTTCTGGGGAAATATAAATATGCTGAACACATGGGACATACTTGCGATACATGAAACGGCGACACCAGTTTCGACAGATGGGCGCAGCCTGAAGAAATCTATCACGCCTTTCGCCAGTATGTCCGCGCCCAGAAGCATGACAAGTATCTGTCCGACAAGCATAAACAGCAGATACATATACGCATGGTATAAGAAATCGATGGATGTTGGGAACGGCAGTGAAAATCTGTGCGCCAGCGTGCCGTAAATGAGCGGCAAGCAGAACAGAAACGCGCCGAACGCCCTAAATGTGAGTGAACGGACAAGGGGTATAAGCGCGACCGCCGCCTCAGCGGGTGTTACGTCCGCTTCGGGTTCTTTGAACCGTTTTGAGCGTTCTATTATACGCTCACGCAAGCTCATCCTCGGCTCATCGGGGATGTTTTCCTCATCATCATATTCGTTATCTCCCATATACTCGTCACTGGGTGTGAACGCTTGGGAGAAATCTTCCGGCGGACCGAACAGCGACTGATCGATGACAATTTCGCCGATAGGGTCGATAGGTTCGGCGGGCGGTTGGGGAACGTTTTTAGGCTCGATTGGACTTATCAAAGGAATTATATCCTCCGGGGTCGGAAGCGGCTCGGTATCATCCTCGACAGTTCTTCTGATGTCCTCGAGTTTTTGATTCAAAAGCTCGCCAGCGGCAACCGCCGCATCGGTAATATCGACATCAATAGTCGATTCGGCAGTCTTAGGAGTTTTGGTTATAGCCTCGTCATACTTAAACTCGGCGATTATATCCTCTAAATTGAAGTCTTTATCGTCCATAATATCACCCCACAGGCGGTTGATACGTTGAGTGACTGTGTATTTCCGTATATCGGGATACGCACCAACGTGTCGCAATTTTCTTTTACAAGCCGGCTAAGGCCTTCGCCTTCCGCGCCCATTACCAGAGCAACGCCGCCGGAAAAATCCGTTTCATAAATTGACTGCGCTTCCTCTCCGCATTCCGCGCCGTACACCCATAATCCGCGTGTCTTGAAATCCTTGAGCAGAGCGGTTATGTTCGGCACTCTGACGATTGGGATATGTTCCAACGCCCCCGCGGCGGTTTTTGCCAGTGTTCCGGTAAGTCCGGCGGAGCGGCGTTTAGGCACTACCACCCCGTGCGCCCCCGCGCACTCGGCTGTGCGGATGATTGCCCCGAGGTTGCGCGGATCCTCAACGCCGTCACAGACTACTATAAGAGGGGGCAGTCCGCTCTGTTCGACCTTTTGCCAAATATCATCAAGTTCAGCCCAATCGTGCGCCGCCCCGGAAGCGATAACACCCTGATGCGCTTCGGTCTGAGCCATTGCGTTCAGCCGCGCCCTGTCGCATTCGACAATCGGGATACCGCTTTCGCGTGCGAGCCGCCTTATTTCAGACAGCCCGTGCGCGTCTTTGAGGATGTAGAGCTTATCAATGGGAAGCCCCGTTAACAGAGCTTCCTTGACGGTATGCCGCCCTTCAAAATTTTGTGTTGTTTCCATAATGTTATAGATTATAACATATTTGGCGCGTCAATAAAACCCCTTTGGGTAAATTTTTTTGATTTGATAACGCGTCAGTGGCAAAATTCGCGTTTTGCGGACGCACAATGTGCGTCCCTACAACAAACCACAACCTGTGTCAGCGTCTTTTTTTACTCTTAATAACTTTCCATACAGAGTGACCGGCAGCGGCGGCAAGCGCGATTATACCTAGTATTGTACAAACAATTACTATTCCGTGCAAATCCATTATAACTCCTATTATCGGATCGATGACTATTAGAACGATGCTCGACCAAAAAGCTGTTAAAGACAGAACAGTGGCTCTGTTTTCATCCTCGGTTATTTTATTGATTTCCACGTTTAGAATCGGGAATACTACACCATTGCCCAGTCTTGACAGTATAAGAATAACAAGGCAGAAGAACAGGTTATTTATATTTAACATGATAAACGTTATTCCCAAGAACAATGCAACTATGATAAATGTAAAGTCTTTCAGTTTGCCGTACAGCCAAGTTGACCTTCTTGCCGAGATTGCCGAAGATATATTGCACAAGAAAAAGAACAATCCGAAATAACGGACATCAAACCCTTTCTCTTGTAAAAACGGCTGAGTAATATATGCAATATTTGAAATTATAACTATAAAAAATGCGTTAAGTACAGTAAACCACATTAGTATCTTATTGTTTTTGAATAGTAACAGGCTCTTCTTAATATGGCAAACGATAGAATGGAAATTACTTGCGAATGAACTTATGAATGCTTTCGATTTATATTTCGTATTATTCAAATCATGCTCGTCAGTAATACTTAAAAATATCAGCAGTGATATAAAAAGGCATATAAACGAAATAATAAATGGCAGGAAAATATTTACATAAAAAAGAAGGCTGGATGACACGGATACGATGCCCAACACTACAAACTTGCGGCTTGTTGAGAGAGAAAGAAAATCGGAATAATACTCCTCTATATCGTTACATTTGAATTTATCATATATTATCGCCGATACCGTACCCGACAAAAACGCGCCGCCTGTTGCCAATAACGCTTCCGCAATAATAAATAAAGCTATGCTAGGATATACGATATACGCAATCATTGAAATGGCGGAGAGTGCTATACCGAGTATGACCGTTTTCTTTCGGCTCCACATATCCGATAATACGCCCGATGGAATCTCAAACAAAAATGAAAACCAACTCTCAATGCTAGATATCAACATAATATATGTAAAGCTCAATTCAAAATGCCTGTAAAATAATACAATTATAGTATATATAAATACCGCGCTGTTGAACAATGAAAAAATCAAATACTTATTGATTTGAGAGAGCAGTTCTTTGGAAATTTTGTTGTTTTTATAGAGTAACATTGCACCGTTTATCCTTTCCAATACCAATATCTCCATAAGTCATATAATTGACGTAATGACATCCGCCATTACAAAACCGCATAAAATTACAGCTACAGCATTCTTGAATCTCTTTTGACCTCAATCCTCTAAAGCGAGTAAGAATGGGGCTACTGTTCCATAATTCTTGGAGACCACTATAGCTTTTTATATTATCTTTAAATTTAGTGGTCTCGAAAGCTATGCATGGAAACGAATATCCGTTGCACATTATTTCTATTTTATTATTACCGCATTCGCATCCATAATTATATATATCAAAAACGGTTTCAATTATATCTGTAGGAGCTTCTTTTTCATAAGCTGAATATAACAAACAACCTTCGATTTGTGCAGTAAAGTTTTTGTAGTTTTTCTTAACTACATAGTCATTCAATCTTTCTTGCATAATTCTAGTATATTCGAAGCTGTTTTCGTGTTTGTATGGCGAATTTTTGTATAAGTAATGTCCCAATGAATACCTATCTATATTATTATCACAGCAAAAGTCAATCATATTACATATATCTTCAAAACTCTGGTTCAATAGAACAGAGTGGATACGACACATTTTTCCTTTAATTAACAAATCGTTAAGTGATTTGATTATGACATCAGAACTAACCCCCATACGCTGAATATTTATATCTGAAAGACTCTGAATCGAAAATGTAGGAGTTATATAACGACTTCCTATAAGTGTGTCTATAAGGTCTTCTCGCAAAGACAAACCATTTGTAGTAATAGTCGCGCGTATTCCTAAACTCTCAATATGATTTATCAACGGAATAATATCTTTGTAAAGCGTAGGTTCTCCTCCCAGTAAAGAAATTGAAGCACCTCCCATTAAATCAAAAGCATTCAGTATCTCTTTCCAATCATTTAATGATAAGATTGATTCGTCATTATTTTTAGTTTCTATAAAGCAAAAATCACAATTAAGTTGACAGTCCAAAGTGGGGTATAGTGTTATTTCGGACGGCGAAGCAAAATAATTCAATTTTGAAAACATATTTACTATATCTTTACAATTGATTAACAACTCATTTTTATTCGTGCCTTCTATAGACACATTGGATTTTAGTAAACCGCAATAATTGGTTATTTCATATGAAATAGCACCGCTGTCGATGAATGATTCGGCTATCTCTTTTGATAGTTCGTAGTCATTTGTACTCTTATAAAGTAAAGCGAAAATAGTAGTGCTTGTATTTAGCTCCCATTCATCTAAGGTATCCCTGTCAAGTAAATAACCACCATAATGTTCCATACGCAAAAAATAATTATTCATATATGTCATTCCCCAACAAATTGTTATTATCGATGATGTGCAGCAAAAAATTTTTATGTTTTATAGCTCAAAAAAC
>Ga0082212_10007509_pt1 | contig 14404 bp, 9 predicted proteins | sample TergutNt197P3_FD_71548 | JGI IMG/M metagenome (GOLD analysis project Ga0082212, IMG submission 71548) | Neocapritermes taracua P3 segment gut microbial communities from Petit-Saut dam, French Guiana - Nt197 P3 | ecosystem: Host-associated > Arthropoda: Insects > Digestive system > Gut ... | reverse complement strand
TGTGCCTGCAACATCGCCGTTCTTCGCCCAACCCATCCAGCCGACGTTCTCTGCATGCACCCTATAGTAGATGTCATAGTATTCAGCAAGGTCTCCTGTCAGGTTGATCTTCAAGGCTTCCAGGCGAAGCGACTTCCCCTCTGTCCCAGAGAGGCCGCCTTTCACTTCTTCATCTGAAAAGCCCGATGTTGTCAATACCACTGGTGGTAGCCAGCCAACGTTTTGCACATGGGTGGTGTACTCTATCTCACCAGGAATGCCCATATAGTTCTTCAGGTTGATCTTCAGTCCCTCAAGCCGGAGGCTTCGCCCACTGGTTCCTGAGACCTTTCCCGCTGAGACAGGCAGCTGCCAACCATCGTATTGCACATGGGTGGAGTAGGAAAGCTCCAGGTCCACCACTGTGATCTCTTTTGTTGCAAAGACTGCGCTGTCTTCTGTATACGTTGCTTTGACGGTAATGGTGCCAACCGCGCTAGGGGTCAGGACCCCACTGGCGCTTATGGTGCCTGGGCCGCTGACCACAGACCAATCCCAGGTATCTACCACAGGCAGGGTTGTCTTTATCCTGCAGTTTATCGGTATCCCTGTGCCTTTTGGTTGATCGTTGTCGATTCCCGTGACACCCACGGCTAAAACGGCAGCATAGGGGTTTACCTCTCCGTATCCGTAATAAGGGTCCCAGCCGGGGTCTCCAAGGTCGACAGCAGTGTTTTCCAGTGTGGCGCGCACTTGGGAGGGAGTAAGAGATGGATTGGCTGCAAAGACCAGGGCTGCAACGCCTGAGACAAAGGGCGCTGCCATTGACGTGCCACTCATCCCGCCATAACCTGTACCATAAGTGGAATAGATCGAAGTACCAGGAGCCGATAGACTGACGGTGCTGCCATAGTTCGATTGAGCGGGGTCATAGACATCATTGAGGGGAGTCGGGCCCTGCTTCAAGGCTGAGACATTGATACAGTTAGCGCAGGATCCGGGGTAAAAAGGGAGGCCATTGTTAGTGTTACCAGCAGCAGCGACTGTCAGGACCCCCACGTTGTATGCCCGGTTGATACGTTGCTCCAAAAGAGGGTCATAGGCATCAGCTTGACCTAAGCTCATATTGATCACCCTCAGGTTCGCTGCTTCTGCAAGGGGAGTCCTCCCGCTTCCGTCGGTCTTAATCAGGTAGTCATAGGCAGTGCAGGCATACGAGGTGAAGATCTTCCCGTCAGCATCCTGTGTTCGGATGGGGATGATGCTCGCGTTATAGGAGACACCGGAAACACCCAAACCATTATTTGTCTGAGCAGCGATAATGCCTGCAACATGGGTACCATGGCCATTGCTGTCGCCCGTCAATCCACTCTTGGTTGCGTCATAGTAGGAATTGGGATAGATGTTGTTCTTGAGGTCCTCATGCTCTGTATTGACTCCGGTATCAATCACCGCAACGCTCACGGTATGGTTCGCACGCGATAAGGACCAGGCGTCATAGAGTCCGGTCTGGTTCAAAGACCACTGCAAACCCCTATAGGGGTCGTCTATCACTGTCGCCAAAGGATCGAGGTCGATACCAGCCTCCTCTGACTCCAAGAGCTCATAGCAGTAGTTGGGTTGCGCAAAGGCGATCTCTGGGTTTCTGCTGAGTTCTGCAATCGCCTCAAAGACACTGACATCATCAGCCAGCTCGACTACCACGGTATCATCAGCGATCATACTTTCAGCTGTCAGTGAATCCTCTTCAACGGCATCGACATCTCTCAGTATCTCGCCTACCTCATCAAGCGTCAGGTCTTCCAGGAAGACCACTATCACCTCGCCTTCAGCGTAGTTTTGATCATCTTCCTCAAGACTGGTAAGCACCTGGAGCTGGATCTCCAAAAAATCGAAGTCGTCGAGAGGGAGGGCAGGATTGTCCTCAAGAGCAGAAAGCTCCTCTTCACCCTCCGCCTCATCCTCTTCAGAGGTGGCGGAAACATCCTCATCAGCCATCTGGGTAACTCCTGGCGCCAGGTCTTCTTCGTCTGCGAAAGCCGGCAACCCACCAAACAATGGAGTTGACGAGAAGACAAGAACGAAAACCAGGATAGATGCGAGCATCCTTTTTTTGAATAAGCCCATGTTTAGACACTCCCCTTGAAAGACTATGTTTTGAGGATATTCTAATGCAAACCAGTGGTGGAGGCGCGGAGAATCGAACTCCGGTCCACAATAACCCCTTAAGAGCTTCTACATGCTTATTCCGTTGTGCGGATTCGCGCAAGACGTATCAGCGGACAAACGCGCCTCTTGCTAGCGGGTTCCATCTTTTCCTGTGCCATACCAGCTACGTGCACAGGAGCATTCCCCTGAGTGGCGCCGCGTCAGGAGCGGGGAACTATCCTGAGTTGGCGTCGCTACCTATCAGGCAGCGAGTGCATAGCTTTTGTTGTCAATTAATTTTGACGGTACCCCTGTTTTAGGTGGCGAGGAGACCACCGCATGCTTCCTCTCGCAAAGCTATCATGTCGAAACCAGTCGCCCCCATACAATAAAGGGGAAATCAACCAGTGTGTTGACTTCTCAAGGTACAAACGCTCTTGGCGCGATAAACTGTGATGCTTACCCCGCAGAAAGAGCGACAAGGAAGTATAGCATCATTGTTTGGTCAATACCACAGCGGTTCCATAAGCTACCGCTGTGATACTGAGTTCAGATATAGAGTCGATGGTGAAGCGCATGGCGATGACGGCGTTAGCGCCTTTTACCGCGGCAGATTCCTTGAGACGACTGATCGCCTCTAAGCGTGCGGCATCGACTGTTTTGGTGAAGTGGACAAGCTCTCCTTGTGAAAGCGGGTTCAAGCTGGTGCTGAGCGCCTTGATGGAACCATGACTCGATTGACTTGTGCTACCAAAGACTTCTCCAAGCATCGCAGCAACACGGAATCCAGGAACGCTCTCTGCAGACACCACCAGGACACTATTTGGGTCGATCATGAGTTTTTCCTCCCCTTGGCAATTATGAATAGACAGAAAGAGTGTATCCAAACAGCATAGCAGATACGGCTGCCTTAGTAGTGATTATCTGCTGTATTCAGCGATTTTATCCAATACGCGTTGCGCCTCCTCACCCTCAAGCACCATAGGTCGATAATCATTGGTGTAAGGAGTCGAGGTTATGGAGCAAGGAATGATAAAAGGCGTACAGGTGATTCCGTCGTCAGTCCTGAGGAACTCCAACTGGATGATCATGGAGTCCTTATCGTCAGGGTTGGTATGCCCGCCATAACAGAAATTCCCCAGAGAGTAGGCGATGAAACCTCCGTTATAGAACTCGGTGCCCTGGATGACATGCGGGTGCGACATGATGACCGCTGATGCACCATAATCAATCGCGGTATACGCGGCAGAAATCTGGTTCCAATACGGGTAGTAATAGCCTTCGATACCGTCGTGGAAATAGGCGACGATAACCTCAGCGCCCTGGTCGTAGAGCTGCTGTATGATCCAGTAGATGTTGTCAGGGTCTGCATCATAGGCAAAACCAAAGAAGCCGATGTGTATGCCGTTGACCTCTCTGACCAGCGTCTCGTCATAGGCAAAGTAGTCTATACCTGCGTCCCTCAGGACCTCCTGGGTCTCATAGTAGCCCTCGTAGCCATAGTCAAGCGTGTGATTGTTGGCCAGGTTGCACACCTCAACGCTGCCCAGGGTGAGTATCTCAACGTATTCTGGGGGAGCCTTGAACCAGAAGGCAGCGAGGTTCCCATCCTCATCCACTTCAGGGCCTTTACCTATGCGTGCGGTCGCAGTGGTGAAAGGCCCCTCAAGGTTGACAACCGTCAGGTCGTCGTTGGCAAAGATGTCTGAAACCCCGCTGAGGAAGTATGCAGGGCCTTCATTATTGTATACAGAGTTGAAGTACGATGCGCCTTGGAAATTGCTCAAAGTACAGTCTCCCGCAAAGCTGACCAGTGCGCGTTGTTGCGGCTCGGGTTCAGGTTCAGGAGGGGTGCCAATCAGGGGAGTGAATACCTCTGACGAGACAGGCAAGTCGAACTCTGTTGGTTGCACGTAGGAGGCGGGTTTGTTTGATGTACAACTGGAAAGCGAAACCAGCAAGGCGAATGTGAGCGCCACAAGGAGATGCTTCTTATTACAGGCTTCAGTGTTCATGCCATTATTCTACAGCACGATTTCTGGGATTTCCTTGCGCCAAGCGAAGAGGTTCGCTAACATAGGTACTCGCGCTCTGACAGGGCTTCGGGTTTCCACCTGGTAATTGGGGTGTCGTCTAATGGTAGGACAGCGGATTCTGGTTCCGTCAGTGGGGGTTCAACTCCTCCCACCCCAGCCAAGGACACACACAAGTAGCCCCAGTGCGTGAATAGCAAGGCCCGTTCGTCTAGCGGTTTAGGACACCGCCCTCTCAAGGCGGAGATCGAGGGTTCGAATCCCTTACGGGCTACCATTTTTACGATAAGCTGAAGGCTCCTACGGGAGCCTTCAGCTTATCGCGACAGTGTTGTCCGTAAGGGATTCGAACCCGTGAGGGGGAGCGCCGTTAAACAGGGCTGCCTGTGGCAGGCCTGTAGGCGCGAGACCGAGCTTGCGAAGCAAGCGAAGGTTGGAGAGCGCGAGCCGCTTCAGCGGCGAAGCGATCGGCGAATCCCTTACGGGCTACCAACACCTGTGAAACCCCACGTAAAGTGGGGTTATTTGATGTCGGTAGCCACCGTAAGGGATTCTCAGAGAATGGTATATAGAGCCCAATTGATACTTAATAAAGCACAGATACAATTCTACTGATATTGCATAAATCTATGAAAAGGTGTAACCTTTTCGAAGATAGACCGACTCAGTAGCAAGGGAAGGGTCGTCGCCACATGAAGACTAAACGTAGAATGGCGGCTTCGTCTGCATTCATTGCGGTTGCAATAGTTGTCGCTGGCTTCGCTTCGGCGGGGCAGAAGAGCATGATTCCACTCAATATCCTCACAAGAAACCCCTTCTTCACATTCATGGTGTTCATAACCTGCGTATCGCTGATCGCTGTGGCAGTCATGGCTACCATGATGTGGCACAAGAGCAATACAAGCTGCGAGAATACCGCGTGCAGTTTCCATCCAGGATACCAAGGAGTGAACAAGGGCTTCGATTTCTCAACGATCTCTACTCCAGAGGAGTTCTTGAATATCCCCAAAGAAACAAAAGAACAAAGCAGTGTGGAAGACAAGAGAGAGTGGATGAGAAAGAACCAAGAACGCCTGCCAGAACTGGAGACGGATGATCCTGCAGGTGAAACAAACCTTGCAAGGGGAGTAGCCTGCCCCTTAGAGCCTCCCCAGAAGATATGCGAGGTCCCTGACCCTCAGCCTCTCAATCAAGAAAGGCAACAGGCGTTGAACCCCAACATGGAGTTCACCGATGAAATGGTGATAATGGTGATTGAGAGGCTGAGGAGACAGGAGAGGCAAGGCTATCTGCAGGCAAGCTGAGCTTTCAGTCGATACAGCGTCAGGAAAATGACTCACGCCAGCCCAGGATATCCCGGGAAACCTTAAGACGCGACAAAACGTCATCTTTACCGATCAGCTCAAGGGACTCGAATAAAGGCGGGGATACCATAGTGCCGCAAACAGCAACCCGTACCGCCTGGAAAACCGGCTTTGCTTTGATTCCAAGCTTCTCTGGAACCTGGCGCAGGGCATTCTCGATCTTGGCGCCCTTCCAGTCACACACCTCTTCCAGTGCGAGAATGACAGAATCAAATATCCCAGAAGCTCCATCAATGAACAGACATTTCTCCATTGAAACAGGGTCAAGTTCGACAGTATCCCCGCCAAAGAGGTAGGCGATCATAGGGATAACATCTGTCATGGTCTTTGCCCGTTCGGCTATCAATCCATGGATCGCCTCATACCAGGCCTTATTCTCTGCGATATCAGCCTTGATAGCAGCGGGATCTGCGAGTGCTCCAAGAGTGTAGGCACCCCCCAGGTTCACCGTAGGCCCCTTACCGCGCATGAACCCGCAATCGACCAGGAAAGGTTCAAGCGCTTCCACAAAGGCCTCAGCTCCCATGGCCTTAAGGTATGCCTGGTTCATCCAGGCAAGTTTAGCTTCGTCGAAGATCGCCGGGTTCTTGGAGACCCTGTCCAGGCTGAAGCTCGCACAGAGGGTCTCAGCAGAGATAATGGTGGTTTCACCGTCAAGCGACCAACCAAGAAGCGCAAGGTAATTCACCAGCGCCTCGGGGAAGTAACCCTCGTTCTGATAGGCCTCTACGCTAGTCGCCCCATGACGCTTTGAGAGGCGCTTGCCATCCGATCCCAAGATCATGGAGAGATGCGCGAAGCTGGGAAGGCGAGTCCCCAGGGCCTCATAGATAAGGATCTGCTTTGGCGTGTTCGACATGTGGTCGTCACCGCGTATCACGTGCGTTATCCGCATCAGGGTATCGTCCACACAAACAGCGAAATTGTAGGTAGGAGTACCGTCACTGCGCACCAGGATGAGATCATCAAGCTGCGTGATGGGAACCGTGGTCAAACCATACACCTCATCCTCAAAGGCGACATCCCCTCTGTCAAGCGGGACCTTCAGGCGCCAGGTATGCGGTTCGCCGGCAGCTATCCGTGCCTGTGCTTGTGCAACAGGGATCCTTCGACAAGAACGGTCATAACCAGCGTATGCCTTCTCGCTCATCGCCTGTTCACGTTTGACAGCCAGCTCCTCAGGGGTACAGAAGCAGGGGTAGACCGCATCGCGCTGTTTAAGCTGCTCAAGCGCCTCACCATAGGTGGAGTTCCGCTCGGTCTGCAAATAGGGGCCAAAAGCGCCACCGACTTCTGGGCCCTCATCCCATTCAAGACCAAGCCAGCGCAGCGAACGCATGATCTGAGCGGTGTTCTCTGGAGTGGAGCGTTCCGGGTCGGTGTCCTCGATCCGCAGTATGAAACTGCCTCCATGACGACGGGCGAAGGCCCAGTTATAGATAGCCGTGCGGGCGCCGCCTATGTGCAGGTTGCCAGTCGGCGAGGGCGCAAAACGAACACGCACGGATTCTTGTAGCTCAGACACAGGTACTCCTACTTCCAAAGGCCTTAAACGTACAAACAACAGTATATTTCATTCAACGGGCCGGGTGCGGAGTGCGAGGCCAGCAGCAGGATCATACGCAGAAAAGAAATTGGGCACGGTGATACCACCGGCAAAGCCCACTATGATGCCCTTCTGCCCCGCTCGCGAGAAGATACCGCTGAATCGGCCGCCATACAGGTAAAGACCGGTCAGATTGTTCCAAGCCTCCAACTCCTTGGCGTGTCCCTGTTTCGGGTTTGCGACAAGGTTGGGTGTGGCATATTGCGGGCAATAACTCTGCACTATGTAAGGTTGACGAGAACAGCGGTCTATCACCTCATCCCACTCCTTCTGAGTGAAATCGATACCGGCATGGACACCCTTTGAGGCGTACCCGTCCTCTGGTTTGATGATCCAGGAATCCTTATCAGCCTTGATTTCCGCAAGACTGATACAGTCCGCATCAAGGCGGGTGGTGAAGGGGACATGCCTGTTGATGAAGGCGTTCTCCTCAGCGCTGAGGAATGCCTGCGTTTCGGGCAGGTGCAGGACAGCGAAGAGCTGTTTGCAGTGGGCTACATGAGTAGTGAAACCGCCGATCATGCAGATGCTCTTCTCCTCAACTGCACGCACCAGAGCACGTACGCCTACGCACTCCATGCCCGATTCATCAAAAGACAGGTCAGCCAGGACCTCTCCCGTCACGGCGCGACGATAGACTGCATCTATCTTCTGCATACCCTGCCGGGCGCGCTCCTCAGAAACATCAACACCCATCAAACTACCGTCCTGGTAGCGCAGGTCGGGAACATCACAGACCATGCACGTCAAGCCGCGAGCCTCAAAGCGCCTGCGGAACTCCTCGAACTCATGCGGGGTACCGCTTGCGGTGTAGTCGACTATCGCAAGACAGGGCGCCTCTACTGCCTGTTCACTGGAAGCGTAGATCGACAGGAATCCATCCACCCAGCCGTCAAAGAGCTCCTGCGGCTCCAACAGGAGATCAGACGCAAGCTCTTGAAAGGTGGGGGAGCACAACAACGCAGCGCTTCCCTCACGGTCCTCATTCATGGCCGAGGTGCCGTCAGTGTTGAACTCGCAGAAGGAGAAGTCCATGCTCTCCTCGTTAAGGAACAGATCCATGCGCATGATGGGGATCAGGCAGTCATAGCCTGTTGGCAGGCAGATGAGGCGCTCCAGCGCCGGCGGGAAGCAGAAGAACGGGCGGTACAGCGGGTCTTCAAGGTAACGCTTCGTGACCTTCTCCAATATGCCGTAGGTCAGACTGGCAATAGCGTCAAGCTCAACCAGGGTCGTCATATCATAGATCTTGGGGATGAAGCCTATGGCGATCACCTCACCATGGTAGATGCCTGTCGAGGTGCTCAGGTACTGCTCAGCCGCCAACCGTCCACCGCTATCTCCGCCTTTCAGTCTGAAAGCATCCAGATAGGCTCCCAAAAGTTGCGGTAGCCGTGAAGACCCTCCCGTATAGCTCATTCGGAAACCTCTTCCAGCTTCTTATCCAGCAAGGTCATGCGCGAGGTGATAAGCTCGCCCAGGGGATCGAGGTAACGGGATTCAAGAGGAGGCAATGAACGCAGCGATAAACCCAAAAGCTCATCGAGCCACTCAACCGCCGTGCGGCCATACACTTCTGCAGCAAAACCCCTGGCGCATAGCTCCCTCTTGGCAGAAGCGATGTCTTCAGCACTCAGACACTCAAAACGGCTACTCAGGTCAGCCACAGTGCCAGTATTGTAGAAAAGGCCCTTGATGAAGGCAGCAAATGAGAGCGCGTATGCAATGGGCAGGGAATCAGCGGCCCGTATCTCGATGTAGGTCTTGAAGCGCACATCAAAGAAGAAGAGGGAGAGGATGTGCTCAATCGAGGCGCGGTCAAGTTCACAGCCAGCGAAGATCTCAGCAAAGCTCTTCCCCTTCTGCTGGATGCTGCGTTTCTCTCCCAGGTTGTTCTCTTCTACCGTGAAGATACCTGGGGCTGAAAGAACGGCGTGTGCATACGAGTCAAAGCCAAAGCATGCGCCAAAAGTATGCGGAGCGGTCAGGGAGCGCGCGGGGTCGACGTCATTCCATATCGCGGTACGTACCATACGTGCAGGCACTGCCAGTCCGCTGGTTGTCAAGCCTTCAGAACCCACAGGCGCCAGTTCAAAGACAGGGCTATTGTCAGTGATAAAGGCGAACAGTGGTGTGAGCGCGTTGGCGATCCTGAACTTACGTACGGCGTCCTCTTCGCTGTCGTAGTCGATACTGACTTGTGTAGAGGCGGTTGCCCGCATCATGCAGATGCCGTGCCTGCCAGTATCTCGGAAGTGCTCATCCATGAAGTGGTAGCGGTTCTTGGGGATCAACGGGATATCCCCAGCACGGGCGGAGGGATGATAACCGAGCTCAAGCAGCATAAGGCCCAACTCCTCCAACAAGGGGTCAAGCTCATTCCTGAAGCGCTGGTACACAATCTCCAGATCGCCAACCTCCAGAACGGGGCCTATGCTTATCTCGAACTGCGCGCCCGGCTCTATCGTGATGGACGCATATTCGCGGGAGAGTCCGATGAGGTTCCTTGTGCCATCTACCTGGGTCTCCAGTATCGTCTGATCATAATAAGGGGCGAGCCTTTCAAGTACGCTCCTGACTCCTGGGAGCCCTGAGGCAAAGTCGTCTTCATAAGGAACAAAGGTATGATCATCCCGACGTACAATGAAGTGCTCAAGCTCAAGCCCGATGCAATCACCGCAGCCGTGGTCGATCCCCCGCGCGATGTAGTCAGAAATGGCGCTGACATGTGACGGGTCAACGCTCAGGTCAACGATTCGATCATCCATCCTATGCGAACTTCATCTCCCTTGCCGAATACATCCTCAATGACGAGAAAACAAAGCATCATCCTAGCACAGTAGAGCTTTCTGGCATCGGAACAGCAGGATTATTCTGTTATTCTGAGAAACTGCATGAGATCTCTGCAAAAAGATACCAGCAAGACAAGGCCCGGCATGCTGTTGGGCAGGTTCCTGCTCGCTTTCCTCCTTATGATAGGCTTCCTTCTTGGTGGCTGCGCGACCTCGAAACACTCTATCAGTAAGGAGGATAACGAGAAGATCAGGATCATCACAACAGTATTCGCTGCCTATGACTTCACCCGTGAGATCGCTGGATCCCATGCTGAGGTGAGTTTGTTGATACCGCCAGGTGCAGAGCTGCACGCTTTTGAACCCACGCCTCAGGACATCCTCGAAATACAGGGTTGCGACCTCTTCATCTATGTGGGAGGTGAATCCGATGCCTGGATAGCCGACATCCTTTCAGCTGTCGACACAGCGCAAGTGCGGGTACTCAGACTGATGGATCTGGTAGAACTGCTGAACGAGGATGAATCGGTGCTTGTCGACCCGTTGTCTGGCAGTGAGGAAGAGTTGGAGTCAGACGAACATGTCTGGACAACCCCGCGCAACGCCAAGCTGATCACCCGCGCTATCAGCGAGAACCTCATCCTTCTCGACCCTGACAATGCATCGCAGTATGAGGCGAACACCCAGGCTTACCTTTCTGTGCTCGATGAGCTTGACAGGGAGTTCAGGGATATTGTGTTGAACGCGCAGCGCTCAACGCTCGTCTTTGCCGACCGTTTCCCGTTTGCCTACTTCGCCCAGGAGTACGGCCTGCAATGCTATGCGGCATTCCCCGGTTGCTCTCAGGCAACAGAGCCCAGTGCCTTAACGGTCGTCGCGTTGATAGACCTGGTGCGCGCTGAGGGGATTCCTGTTGTATTCTATAGGGAGCTCTCAAACCGCAGCTTGGCCGATGTGGTCGCGCAGGAAGCAGGCGCACAGGCGCTCCTGTTGCATTCCTGCCACAACATCAGCAGGCAGGACTTCGAGCAGGGGGCGAGCTATGTGAGCCTCATGCGGGCAAATGCCGAGAATCTGAAGGTGGCGTTGAACTGAATGGCACTTATCACGTGTGAAGACCTTACTTTAAGCTATGACGGGCGCGTTGCCGTCAGTGGCATCACCTGCACGCTAGGGCAGGGTGACTACCTCTGTGTGGTGGGCGGCAACGGCAGCGGCAAGACCACCTTCATCAAGGGGTTGCTGGGGCTGTTGAAGGTACATGCTGGCAGATTGGTTTTCGACGAGAGCATACGGCCGCAGGACATAGGTTATCTGCCTCAGCAGATAACCATCCAGAGGAACTTCCCCGCCATAGTCAGGGAGGTGGTCATCTCAGGGCGCTTGAGCCGCCTGGGCGCCGTGCCCTTCTACCGCAGGGAGGATAGGCTCGCGGCAAAGCGGAGCTTGGAGCTTCTTGGCATAACAGACCTTGCAAAGCTCAGCTTCAGCGAGCTTTCAGGTGGCCAACAGCAACGTGTCCTTTTGGCTAGGACGCTGTGCTCAGCCCCTGACGGGCTCAAGCTCCTCATTTTGGATGAGCCGATGAACGGCCTCGACCCCCATGTCAGGCAGGGCCTGTATACCAGTATCGCAGAATTGAACCAGGTACAGGGCATCACCATAATCATGGTCACCCATGACGTGCAAGCCGCCGTCAGGTTCGCCAGCCATATACTGGTCCTGGAGGCCAAACAGGAGTTCTTTGGGACCAGCCATGAGTTCGAACACACAGAACTGGGGCAGGAGCTCATGCGTGACTCCTGCGGAGGGAACTGCCGCATCTGCGGCACACGGATAGGGGATGCTCAATGGGCATCCTAGAGGCGATCCCCCAGCTGTTCTCCTATACCTTCCTTCTCAGGGCCTTGGTGGTAGGGCTGTTACTCTCGCTCTGCTCGTCGCTATTGGGGGTCAGTCTGGTCCTCAAGCGCTTCTCCATGATAGGCGATGGGCTCTCCCACGTGGGCTTTGGCTCGCTGGCCGTAGCGACCGCCTTCAACTGGGCGCCTTTGGCCGTCTCGCTTCCGGTGGTCGTCATCGCAGCTTTCCTGCTTTTGCGCCTCAGCGAACGCGGGCGTATAAAAGGTGACGCCGCCATTGCCCTGGTCTCTGCGAGTGCGCTTGCCATCGGCGTCTTCATAGTATCGATCACCACAGGTATGAACACCGACATAGACAGTTACCTCTTTGGTTCCATCCTCGCGCTCAAGCAGGAGGACGTGGCGCTCAGCGTGGCGCTTGCCATCGTTGTCCTTTTGGTCTACATCCTGTTGTATCAGCGTATATTCGCGGTTACCTTTGACGAGTCCTATGCACGCGCTACAGGCATCCGTGTCGATCGCTACAACACCATGTTCGCACTGCTCACAGCCCTGACCATAGTCTTGGGGATGCGCATGGTAGGCGCCCTGCTCATATCATCCCTCATCATCTTCCCCGCGCTTTCATCCATGTGGCTGTGCAGGCGCTTCTCGGCGGTCACGCTTTGTGCCGCCATCATCGCTGTAGCCTGCTTTGTCATGGGGATGCTGCTCTCGCTTACCCTGCGAGCTCCCACAGGAGCCAGCATCGTGCTGGCGAACCTGGCCGTCTTTGTGGTCTTCTTTGTGGTCCATAAGGTACGGCAGCATTCCCGGTCATGACGAGAGGAACCCTCAGGGATCACCGCCAATCTAACAGAGCTATCACAAATGGGATATGCCTGGGTTTCTGCACTGTATGGTGGTGTATCATGGGTTTGCACGTGAAAACTACTGCGAAGAAGGCAGCGTAGATGGCAGGAATCTTTTCCAAGATCCTCTCAGTTGGAGAGGGAAAACAACTCAAGGTATTCGAGTCGATAGTTGAGCAGATAAACGCTCTGGAACCACAGATACAGACAAAGACAGATGAGGATCTAAGGCAACAGACAGCTCTGTTCCGCAAGAGGCTTGCTGCAGATGATGACCTGGATGCTTTGCTGCCAGAGGCCTTTGCCACTGTGCGTGAGGCCAGCATACGCACACTGGGTATGCGCCATTTCGACGTGCAGCTTATAGGGGGCATGGCGCTCAATGCCGGGCAGATAGCCGAGATGAAGACCGGCGAGGGCAAGACCCTGGTCTCTACGCTTGCCGGCTACCTGAATGCACTGCCGTTCAAGGGCGTCCACGTGGTAACGGTTAACGACTACCTTGCAAAACGCGACAGTGAGTGGATGGGTCAGATATACCGCTTCCTGGGCATGGAGGTGGGCCTTATCCAAAACGGCATGCGCCCGCCCGCTAAGATCCCCGCTTATCTGGCAGATGTGACCTACGGCACCAACTCGGAGTTCGGCTTCGACTATCTCCGCGACAATATGGTGACGCGTGCAACTGACCGCGTCCAGCGCGGCCATGCCTTCGCCATTGTCGATGAGGTGGACTCCATTTTGATTGACGAGGCACGCACGCCGCTCATCATCTCAGGCGCCGGCACGCGGGCAGCAGACATGTACAACAAGTTCGCCCGCGCTGTCCCCAACCTGCGGGATGGCATGGATTTCGAGAAGGACGAGGCCAAGCGGACCATATTCGCCACCGAGCATGGACTCCATAAGATGGAGGTATTGCTTTCCGTTGATGACCTCTACTCGGATCCATCCGGCATGCTGGTCAATCATCTCCAGCAGGCGCTGCGTGCAGAGTTCCTCTTCAAGAAGGATGTCGATTACGTAGTGATTGACGGTGAGGTCAAGATTGTCGATGAGTTCACTGGCCGCATCATGGAGGGCAGGCGTTATTCCGAGGGACTCCATCAGGCGCTCGAGGCAAAGGAACGCGTCTTGGTGCGCGAGGAGAACCAGACACTTGCAACCATCACCCTGCAGAACTACTTCCGTCTCTACAAGAAGCTCTCTGGCATGACCGGTACCGCCATGACCGAGGACTCGGAGTTCCGCTCCACCTACAAACTCCCCGTCATGGCCATCCCATCCAACAAACCGGTTGTACGCATAGACCACAACGACCTGATATATCGAACGGTCGAGTCAAAGTTCAGAGCCGTGGCAGAGGATGTCGCCGAGCGCCATTTGGCGGGACAACCCTCCCTGGTGGGTACGGTCTCCATCGAGAACTCCGAGCGGCTTTCCCGGCTGCTGTCCAAGCGCGGCGTGCAGCACGAGATACTCAATGCAAAGCACCATGAGAGGGAAGCGCATATCATCGCACAGGCCGGTAGGGTTGGTGCGGTCACCATAGCAACCAACATGGCCGGGCGTGGTACAGACATACTCCTGGGCGGGAACCCCGAGTTCCTGGCCGAGGAGATACTGGTCAACAGCGGGATAGACCTGGAGGAAGCTACCGACAGCGACCGGGCGCGCGCTCTCGAGAAGGCCAAGCAGATCACAGCCTTGGAGCATGAGAAAGTGGTTGACGCCGGAGGCCTCGCTGTCATCGGCACAGAACGACATGA
>Ga0082212_10007508_pt1 | contig 14405 bp, 7 predicted proteins | sample TergutNt197P3_FD_71548 | JGI IMG/M metagenome (GOLD analysis project Ga0082212, IMG submission 71548) | Neocapritermes taracua P3 segment gut microbial communities from Petit-Saut dam, French Guiana - Nt197 P3 | ecosystem: Host-associated > Arthropoda: Insects > Digestive system > Gut ... | reverse complement strand
TACTATAAGTACAACTGAAAATGAAAAAAGGGTAGGTTGGATGAAAAAAAAAGTCGGAAGTTTCTAAAACTTCCGACTATAACCCGTCTTATCGTGGTTTTGTTTATGAATATGAAATAAATTAGTAAATTCTTACACTCCACGACGGTTTAACCATTAACCACTAACCATTAACCACTAACCACTATTCCTTCGGTTTCTTCATAATCGCCCAAATGATAAACCCAAACCCGCCCACAACGATGATGGGAGCGAGTGTAATTCTTCTGAAACTGAATATTTCGGGGTTGAACACGTTTGGGTCGGTCGATTTACCGCCTGCCATCAGCATAAAGCCAACGACCAGAATACCCACGCCAATGGCAATGTATTTGAAATTTTTCTTACCGATGGCAAATTCAGCATCGTTTGAACCCTGTTTGACATTTTTTTTGGCCATATTCTTCATTTTTAATTCTTCATTTTTAATTCCTGATTCCTAATTTAATAATATAAGTCGTCTGTCTTGATTTTCAAATATTTATTCACTGCAAAGAACGTTGAAATCCAACTCAGGGTAATTCCCAGAAAGAAAACAATCAGAAATAACCCGCCAAGAATCTGCACATCGCGTACGCTCAATATTCCTTCCAATTGACCTTCAGCCCAGTAAAGCGACAAAACAAGAATCGCCATCGCAACGAAAGCACTGTAAATACCGTGCAGAACGCTTCGCAAAAGAAACGGCCTGCGGATAAACGAATTGGTGGCGCCTACTAATTGCATGGTACGTATCAATAAACGGCGCGAGTATACCGACAGCCGTATGGTGTTGTTGATCAGCGATACGGCAATAATAACCAGCAGCGCACTGAAAGCAAGAATAAAAAGACTGATTTTTTCAATATTTTCGTTCAATATATGAATCATTGATTTCTGGTACGATACTTCTTTTACCTCATCGAATGTTTGCAGGCGCATTTCGATGTTACTGAGACTGTCGTTATTGGCGTAATGGGCGTCTAACTTTACTTCTATGGAAGACGACAACGGATTGTAGCCCAAAAAACCAACAAAATCTTCACCTAATTCTTCAGTAAATTCCTTCGCTGCATCTTCTTTGTCCACGTAGCGCGTCGACCGGACATAAGGCTCTACATCCAGCGTTTTTTGAAAAAGGTAAATATCCGCTTCTTTCGTCTGGTCTTTCAGGAAGACCGAAAAGCCAATATTTTCCTTCACATATTTACTGATGCGGTGGGCAGTGAGCAATAATATCCCTATCGTACCCAACATGCACAAAACCAGCGATATACTGATAACAGACGTGGCATACGAACTTCTTAACCGCCTTTGAATGAGCCTTGATTCCTTAGTTTTCATTTTATTTGAGATGACAGTTGCAAAAGTAGTCATTTATTTCAAATGAACAACAAAAAAACGGGAACAGATTGTTCCCGTTTTTATTTATGCGTTTAGAAATCACTGATCTATTGTACTGCCAATCGGAATGTGCCGCTCTTGTTTCCGTCGGTAATGCGCATCATATATATACCCGGTTCAGCGGGTGCGCTCATGCGGAACAGTTGATCTGTCTTTTCGAACTTTTGCAGCAACGTACCCGAAGCATTGTATATTTCAACGATATAAGTGCTACTGCTTTGGCCGACCTGTACGGTAAACTCTGCTCCTGCGAAAATCGGATTCGGGTAGAGTTTGGCTTCAACGCGGTCTGCTATCTCGCTTCCGGTCAGAGGACTTACTGTAACAGCAACAATTGCACTCTTTTCTTCGGCAGTCTTTTTGCCGCCATCGCCATTATCCTCAATTGTGTTGGTAACAATGCAGAAGAAATAGGATGTACCGGCTACGGCTGTGGACGGAGAATAAGTTGAAGACTTAGCGCCGGTTATTTCGGTACCGCTGGTGGCAGTCGAACCGGTAGCAGTGTACCATTGATAAGTCAGCTCTCCGTCGTCAGACGATTCGGCAACGATTTTCAATTCTACGGCTTCGCCGACTTTTACCGAAGCGCTTAAAGGCTCCTGGGTGATCTGCGGCTGTTCAGCGTCAATCGGATCAGGTTCAATAATGATTGTTTCCTCTTCAACTGTCAGCGTAAAGGTAAAGGTAGCGTCGGGGGCAGTACCATTTGTGGCTGTCAGTACTACTGTATAGACGCCTATGCCCAGTCCCGGAGCAATGTTCAATCTGCTGTTCGGATTATTCCAGGTGATTCCATCAGTATCACCAGAGATGGTGACTGTTACCGGGGCAGTTCCTGAAATGATTAACGGATGATAGGTAAGCGGATAACCTACTGTCAGGGTCCGGGTGTTCTCACCTGAAATAGACGGAGCAACGGGAGCGTCCGTCAGCGTTACTGTGGCAGTGGCCGAAATGCCACCGTCGGCAACGGAGGTTACCGTTATCGTCAACGAACCGGCAGTTTCGGTTGCGGCTACCGTCAGCGTCAGACTGTTCCCCGCTCTGGTCAGAGTGGTGCCGGCATTCGTGGCTCCGGTTAAATCATATACAAAATCGGAATCGAATGCGCCTTCTCCATTAACGGTAACGACAAATACTTCAGTATTTCCTTTCTGTACGGTAACAGTTGCAGGAACTATGGTAATACCTGTAACAACCGCAGGGATGGCAATTGTCAGACTGAATGTCACAGGAGCAGAATCACCGCCTGCGTTCGAAGCGATTACGGTAAAGCTGAATGTACCTGCTTCTTCCGGTATACCGGAAATGACGCCGTTGTTAAATTCAAGCCCTTCGGGAAGCGCTCCGGCTACCAATACCCAACTGTCCGGATTATTCGTTGCTGCCAGTGTGGCCATGTAAGCTGTACCTGTCGTACCCGGTTCAAGAACGAGTCCGGTAGTGATAACAGGCAGATCGGGAGCAGTGAAAAAGAACCAGCTGTGACCTTTAAAGTAGTTGATGGCTCCCTCCGGAATGTTTACCGTATATTTAGTATCGTAATCAAACGGATTATGCGCAATGTGCAACAGTTGCTCATCGTCGCCGTCAATGGTAACCACAACTCCGGTAACAGGAGTTCCTTCGCCGTCAACTATTGTAATCAACCCGAAGTCGCCTTCCTCTATCGGAATATTAAAATCAACCGTCACCTCTATTGATAGATTCTTGACAAGCGTAGCGCCATCAGGGTTTTTATCAATGATCGCAACAGGATTAGCGGTAGTGGTGAACGAAAACTCAATATTTCCGGTAAAGCCGGCAACAGCTCCTGCCGGTACATTCACCGTATATTCGATACCTATGCCGAAGACGGGATGTGAAATGACCAGTTTTTTCCCATCAACAGTTATGATTATGTCATCTACATCTTCGCCGTCTTCTGATACAACGGTAATCAGGCTGAAATCACCTTCTGCAATCAATGCGTTAAATTCAACCGTTACTGCATCATTCCGTGAAACTTCATCAGCTTCGTCAGCAGGGTCAGAAGCAACAAAAGCAGGTCCAACAGTAGAAAATGCCCAACTGCCGCCTGCGAAGCCTTTAACGGCGTCGGTAATGGTTAGACTGTATGCTGTACCAGCGATCAATTCCTGTCCTGCTTCAAGGGTGATTGTCAACGTATTTCCGATAACCGATGCAACAGCGCCAACCTGAGGAGTAAAACTGAAACCGTCAGGGTCATCCAGCGCAATCAGTTCGTCAAATTCAATGGTGAATTCTTTCGTTGTTACAGGATTTACTGTGGAGCCATTTAATGAAAATACCGGATTTGTCGGGGCTTCAACAGTAAATGTCCATACGCCATCAAAGCTTTTTATTGCTGTGGAAGGAACAGTTAATGTATAGGTTTCACCTGCCGTAAATTCATCGTCGTCAAGTTCGATGGTCAAAACAAATCCGTCAAGTTCAGCGCTGAACGCTACAACAGGTTCAAAACTGATGGTTGCAAGATCGCCTTCTTCAACTAACAGGTCAAACGTTAGTACCAGCGTTGCATCCACCGGAACTTTCATGCTGTCATCAACGGGTGTGTCATCGTCAAGCGTAAGCAATGCCGTAGCTGTGACAGTGTATGGCAATGAAATGCCGCCTGCAAATCCCTTAATGGCGCCCGCTGGAACATTCAATACATAATCTCCTACTGCAAAAGTAGAAGCTGGTACTATGCTCAATTTTCCATCAACAATTGTAACTGTGACAGTTACAGGAACACCATTGTCATCAACAAGCGTAATATCATTCAGATCAACGTCGGCTGCAATGCGCTGTGCAAATGTAACCGTCAATTGATTGATGGTACCGGATATTACAGGATTTGTGGGGGCTGCGGTAGTAAATGACCAAGTGACCGGATTTTCCAAACCGTTGATCGCCTTTGCGGGAACAGTTACCGTATAGGCAACGCCCGCCACCAGATCATCATGCCCGATAAACAGTGTATTTCCAATAATTTCCGGATTTGCAAGATTGGGACGCCCATCATCCACACTGACAACGGAAATGTTCGTAAAATTAGCGCCCGCGGAAATCAAACCGTTAAAATCAACGGATATTTCAGTATTCACCGGTACATCAGCGGCATAGTCTGCCGGAGTCGTCTGAACGATATTGGGAGCTTTGGTTGTGAAAGTCCATGAAACCGGAGAGGTGTATTTCGTAACAAGTTCGCTCTCTATTTTTACCTCATAGGTGGTACCCGGCAGCAATGTACCGGTATAGAGGATGTTCAGTTTTTTATCGTCGGTGGCGTCAATTGCGGCCGTCGCACCAATATCACTGCCGCCTGCCGGTATGATTTCTACTGTTTTACCCGCGTCAATTTCTATGGCCTTGTTAAAAGTTACGTATATTTCTTCGTTGATGGCAACGCCATATGCGTCATCATCGGGAAAAGTGCCAACTAATTTTGGCCCAAGTTCCATAGACGCACCTGTGGAAAACGACCATACAAGCGGCTGCGATAACGTAATAATATTACCTGAAGTAGTGCTTGAACTGTATTGTCCTGCTGGAAGTGTAACTGTGTATACTTCGTCAAGTTCCAGGGCAGAATATGGAATATTAAGCTGTTGGTTGCTATTTGATCTGGAAAGGGAACCTATGGGTACTGTATTCCCTTTAGTATCCTTAATTGAGATGGCATTAAAAGGGGCTCCTGTCATAGTACCATTTAATGTACCAGCACCAAAATGAACATAGGCAGTTCCTGATGTTGGTACATTGGTTGCATTTACACCCGGATTTACAGTGATTGTGCGGTTACTTCCTGTGACCGTAAACACCCAGGTGATTGTGTGATCATAACCATCAAGAGCGCCTGATTCTATCGTAACGGTATAAGTACCGGCGGCTAATGGATTATTAACAGGTATTCTCAACTCTGTGGAGGCATTCAGGGTTGCATCGCCATTTCTAACTGATGTGCCTGATGAATTCTCCACACTGATCTTAGTTTGGTTAATGCTCGAAATCGCAAAGGCAAAATTAACAGCCGCACGATTATTAGCCGGTTGAGCGTTAATTACCGAATTCGCAGCCGGCGTTAAAGTGGAAACTGTATTTCCCGAAGTGGTGAACGTCCACGAAATCTCCTGAGTATAACTGTTAAGAGCGCCAGTTAATACAGTAACCGTATATTCCTCGTTTTGAACCAGAGGGTTAACAGGTATAGTTAACGAATAAGTATAATTTATTATTAAACCGCTTCTACTTATTGTAGCATCAGCACTTTTCACGGATTGCCCCGATGAATTCACTACTGTAATCAAACTTTGATTCATAGTCTGGTTATACCCCGGATTGGTACTACCAAAGGCGACTGTGACATTGGTAATTTGAGTGTTTTGTGTCGCGCCAACACCTGGCGTTGGCGTGAGACCCGAAGGCACCGCCGCATAGACGCTTCCAAAAAGCGCCATCAAAAAGAATAGGAAAAAATACTTTTTCATAAGGTATACGATTAAAAAATTAAAAAAAATTATATATATGTGTTACAATATTTTATAAAAAAATTTAGATAATTAAAAATTTTTGTAAAAATACAATATTTTTTTTACATTTTGAACAAAAATTTCATTTTTTTTGATGAACGTATCAAATATTTTGATAAACTAACCGCTAATTTTCGGCTATTTTCCGGATTCTGCTCCCGGCGTCCGTTTATTCGTCGTCTTCATCATCTAACATTTGTTGCATCAGCAAATCGAACGGTTCATGAGGAAAGATCGCATTCCAATAACTTTTATATGTTTCAGACAGGTTGCGGTCGAACCTCCATGTGATAGAACATAAATGGTACAACATGATCCTCCTGTCCTGCATTTCGGCGCTGATACCATTTGAAAATTCTCTTGGAAAACTCATGAAATAATCCATTTCTTCGCTCACAGTTATGAACATCGCTTCGGCCAACGCGCTCCCTTTTTCCTTTGCGCCGGCTGTATAGTACTGTTCTAAAAGAAACAGATCGGTTCTGCCGAGCGGCAACTGGTAGGTGGGTATCACCTCAAAAGCACGGTCGATCGCCATCACGGCCGAATCTTTTTTGTTTTCAGCATTCAGCGCAGCGGCTAAACGGCCGAAATTCATGCGAAAATGCGATATTAACCGCGTGTTGGTTTCACACAGATATACTTTCGGGTCGCTGATATTACCCCAACGGAACTGGTTCATCATTTTGTCATACAATTTGTCGGCGTCAATTCCGCCTGTTTGTGAAGCATGTATAGGAACAAAACGATAGGCCATTCCGTCCATCTGGAAATAGTCCTGCAGGTTCAGGTGGTTTTCGGGCCCGACTGTCACCGCAAAATATACGGGGCGTTCCCAGTTGTTGTGTGCCAGAATGTCAAGCACCATCATTGAATTTTTGAAAATGCGCTCGTTTTGTCCGCTGCCTTCGCCTTTCAATGTCCAGCGTATTTCGGGGACAATCAGCGCCGAATCTTTCAAAGGAACCGTACCGGTAGCCAGCACTTTTTTCCTGTCTACCGTGATTTTGAGGTTTTTGGCCGGAATAAAATCAGAAAGCCGGTCGGCATATTGTGCAACGGGTATTTCACTGTTCAGTTTACCTGTCCAAAGATAGCCATCCTCCTGACCTGTCCATAACAGTTTGGTTCTCGGATTGTCGCTACGCACAAAATCCATCACATCCTTTAATTCAATGGATTCACCTTTGAATTGATCCTGTATATGCAGCACGTCTCTTGTGCCGCTCATATATTGATTGTGCTCAAACGAAAACGGCAACGGTTTCGACTCATAAGCCGCACGGCTCATTTGTTCGATATACCAGTCAGCAGCAAGATAACTCAGGTTGCACACCCGCACATCAGTAGCAATTCCTTCTACTTCCTGCACATACCAGAGCGGAAAGGTATCGTTGTCGCCATTGGTGAAGATGATCGCATCAGGTTCGCAGGTTACTAAATAATTGTAAGCGAAATCGCGCGCCGTATAACGTCCTGAACGGTCGTGGTCGTCCCAGTTCTCTTTGGCCATGATACCGGGAACCAACAAAATTAATACAGCAGAAACTGCCATAGCCAGATACCTGTTACGAAACTTTTCGGGAATAGTATCGATAATTGCCATGACCCCCAACCCGATCCATATCGCGTAAGCGTAAAATGATCCTGCATAGGCATAATCGCGTTCGCGCGGCTGGTATGGCGTCTGGTTCAGGTAAATCACAATGGCAATACCGGTCATGAAAAACAGCATCATGGTGACCCAGAAACCGGGACGGTTGCGTTGCCACTGGAATATCATCCCGATAAATCCCAATATCAGAGGCAGGCAATAATAGACGTTACGCCCCCTGTTTTTCATGCTGTCGGGTACGTCCTGCGGGCCTAAACGCGCTTCATCCCAGGCGGTGATTCCCGTAATCCAGTTGCCGTTAATCAGGTTTCCGTGTCCCTGTAAATCGTTTTGCCTGCCGGCGAAATTCCACATGAAATACCTCATATACATGAAATTCAGCTGATAGGAAAAAAAGAAACGGAGGTTTTGTCCGAAGGTTGGTAATTTGTCGGGCGCCTGCCTTTCCGGAATGTTAGCCCATTGTTTGTAAGCGGAAATATGTATAGATTCACGACTGTACATGCGCGGAAAAATCGTTGTTGATCCGTCTCTGTAGATGTAATCTGTTTTTTGTCCGATTTCCACATATTTACCGTCTTTCACTGCATATAAAGTTTTGCCTTCTTTATAATCCACCGGCTGCGAGTTATAATATGGCCCGAAAAACAGAGGACGGTCGCCGTACTGTTCGCGGTTGAGGTAATACTGTAAATTAAACAGATTTTGCGGATTATTCTGATCCATAGGCGGTTCGGCTGACGAACGGATGATCAGCGCCGCGTAGGAACTGTAACCGATAATGATAACCGTAACGGCCAGCAACACCATATTCAGAGTTTGTATTTTTTGTTTGATGGAATACCATAATCCATGCACTATTCCGCCCACCAACAGGACTGCATACAGGTAAAGCCCCGTGTGCATCGGCAAACCCACGTTTTTTACAAAAAACAGTTCAAACCAGACGGCAATCTGAATCACACCCGGCACAATACCGTAGAGGATCACCAGTAACACGGCCGATGAAATCAGCAATGCGTAAACAGTTCCTTTGGGCGTAATCCTGTTTTGATATTTTCGGTGGTAAATCACCAGTCCTATGGCAGGTATAGCCAGCAGGTTCAGCAAGTGTACGCCGATGGACAACCCCATCAGATAGGCGATGAGGATCAGCCAACGGTTGGCATAACGCTGGTCAGCTTCATCTTCCCAGCGCAATACTGCCCAGAAAACCAGCGCAGTAAACAGCGACGAACAGGCATAAACCTCACCTTCAACCGCTGAAAACCAGAAGGTATCCGAAAAAGTGTAAGCAAAAGCGCCCACTATACCTGAACCAATGATAGAAATGGTTTGCACGGACGTAAAGTTTTCCATGTTAATGCCCGTTAACTTGCGTCCCAGATGAGTGATCGTCCAGAACAGCAACAAAATGGTAAAACCGCTGCACAGCGCCGAAAAGATATTCACCATTTTGGCCACCATTTCCACATTACTGCCTGCAAACAGGGTAAAGAGACGTCCTACAAGCATAAATAACGGCGCTCCGGGCGGATGCCCGACTTCGAGTTTGTAGGCTGTAGATATAAATTCGCCGCAATCCCAAAAACTGGCGGTAGGTTCGATGGTGAGCAGATACACTGTGGAGGCAAGTACGCACACCACCCATCCGGTGATACTGTTGATTTTTTTAAAATTCATTAGTTCAGAAAATTATTTCATTTTGGCCACAAAGATAATGTTTTTTGACAGTTTCACTACATCAATAATTAAAATATATGGGGTGTAGATTTAAAATCTCTCCAGCGACTATTTGAATTGCACCCAATATTATGGAGTATTTAGTCACGCGAAATAAAAAACTTGTAATACTTTTCAAAACCATCATCTCAAATGCCCTGAAAGGGCAAAATCATCAGCACAGGGCAACGCCCTGTGATTGTAAAGCCGGGTAATTCCAAGCCCTGAAAGGGCGACATCAGGTATTGTGACGGATTACGCCCTTTCAGGGCTTGAATTTGCGTACGTGCCCGTCTCATCGGGCGTTGCCCGATGCTCATGCTAAAAGGCTTTCAGCCTTAATGATGGTTACAGGTTAATCATTTTCATCCCTTAACAACTGCAAATAAATCAAATCATAATAAATGTTAAAAAAAAATATCATGATAAACTTTTTATTTTCTTTGTTGTCTTAACATTAATTTATTAAAACTTTTTTAAAACCCTTTAAATTTCAATCAAATGAAAAAATTATTAGTAGTAAGTATCGTGTTAATGGCTTCTGTTGCCTTTGCCTCAGCGCAACAAGGACAGGGCCAGAGAGGTCAGTTTGGCGGAACTCCCGAAGAGATGGCCAAAAGAATGGATGATCGGTTGGCAGAATTGCTCACCGGATTAACAACAGATCAGAAAGCAAAACTGAAAGTTGTCAATCTCGACCTGGCCAAACAACAGGCGGCGGCAAGGCAGAACAACCAGGGCAACATGGATGGTATGCGCGCAGCCAGTCAGAAAATTGAAGCAACCCGTGAGGCCAAGTACAAGGAAATTCTGACAGCCGCTCAGTTAAAACAATACACTGACGACAGAAATCAGCGCCAGCAAAGGCGGGGACAATGAGTAGAACAGGGACGAAGCATTCTATAGTATGGAAGAAAGCATAAATTTTTTTGAGAATTTTTTTTCAACGGAAAAATTAGAACAATTATTTTTTATTGGTCTCTATATCGTATTGATATACATTTTTTTGATGACGCTTGTGTTTATGGAACGCAGGTTGTTCAACAAAATTATCGCTCGCCGCGATAAGCAATCGATTGACAAGACCAATCTCATTTTCCTGAAAAACGTAGTGATCTATGCGACCTATTGTATCGGTTTTCTTTCTATGTTTAACCAGATACCGGGTATGCAGCAATTATCAAAAACGTTACTGACCGGTGCGGGAATATTGGCGGCTGCCGTAGGTTTTGGCTCCCAACAGGCAATTTCGAACATTGTCAGCGGTATATTCATGGTGCTGTTTAAACCTTTCCGTGTAGGAGATCATATCAGTCTGGGCGGCGATAACAAAGGCACGGTGGTAGATATCTCGTTGCGGCATACCACCATCAAGAACAACGAAAACCGAATGATCATTGTTCCTAACAGTGTGCTTAACAACCAGTCAGTTATCAATTCAACCATTATCAATGCGGTTACCTGCGCCTTTGTGGAGGTGGGCATTGGTTACGGATCGGATATGAACAGGGCTATAGCCATCATGCGGGAAGAAGCGATGAATCATCCCTTACTGGTTGATAACCGTACCAAAACCGAGAAGGAAAATGATAAGCCGCAAGTGGTGGTACGGGTCATCGAATGGACTGCTTCGTCCATTAATTTACGGGCGTGGGCATGGGCTGCAAATTTTGATAATGCATTTATACTCAAATGCGATCTGCTTCAGTCTATTAAGGAACGTTTCGATTACGAAGGTATCGAAATTCCATATTCATACACCAATGTAATATTGAAAAAAGAATAACTGATTATATTTTGATGCCCAGCATTAAAATATCGTCTACCTGTGGCAGGTCGCCCTGCCACAGTTCCAGGTTCCGGAGCAATCGTTTCTTTTGCTCGGTCATACTCAACGAATGAATTTCAACAAGTAATTTGATGAGGTTCTTTTTCTTGAATTTTTTGAGTTCGGGGCCGCCAAACTGGTCGCAATATCCGTCAGTATACATGTAGATTGCATCTCCGGGAATGATAGGGACGGTGTGCCGCGTGAACGGCCGTTCAACATGTTCATATATTCCGATCGGCATACGGTCGGCGTTTATTTCGATCAATTCATGAGAAGATGCTGATGTATTACGCAGTAAAATCATGGGAATGTTGGCTCCTGCATATTCAATTCTTGCATTTCCCCAATCAATAATACACAGCGCCATATCCATTCCGTCTTTATTTTCAAGGTCTTTTCCGGTTTGTTTCAACGAATTGATAACCTGTTCGCGCATTTGGTTCAGAATCGTATCAGCCTGTAAGTTGTCGGGTTGGATAATGGTTTTCAGAAAATTGATGCCCATGATACTCATGAAGGCGCCCGGTACTCCATGCCCGGTACAATCGGCCACGACTACAATTGTTTTTTCCTTTTTAGCGTAAGCGTTTATCCAGTAAAAATCACCGCTCACGATGTCACGAGGGCGAAACAGAACGAAATAATCGTTCAATATTTCATTGACATATTTTGTTTCAGGCAATAAAATGGTTTGTATCCGTTTGGCATATTGTATACTGTCTGTCATTTCCTTCTTTTGCAGTTCCACCTCATCGTAAAGGCGTAAAGCATTTTCGGTTTGCCATTTCAGGTCTGTACTCGTTTCCTGAAGTTCATAGCTTTGTTGTTCAATTTCACGCTTTTTCTGTTCCAATATTTGCATAATGGTGTCGTTAGACCGTTGTTGTTCCTCTATTTCCCTGTTGTGTTGGATACGTAACCGCTTAGTTTTTTGAAACTGAAAGAAAAAAAATACGGCAATCATGCTTACTAATACCAGCATGGCAATCAAAACAGCAATATGCATTTCCATCGCTTTCAGTTGCGACCGGTCAATTAACATAACTGTATTTTCTGATTGTAAGAGAAAAGCCATCGAAACCACAGAGAACCAACGTTCAAAAACGAAACCCGTTAAGATGCCGAACATGAAAATCACTTTAACTTCTTTAAAGAAAACTTTCGCAAAGTTAAAAAAATAATCTATATTTGCAAAAAATTTGTATCGTTATCTGAACGAAACAGAAATGCCTGATAAAAAGACATATTATGTTATTACATGTACCATTCTCATGTGCTTGTACAATACTTCATTTGCCCAAACGACAAGCATTTACGGAGAGATTAACGATTATTATAAGGTTCTGGGAATTGATCGCGATAATTCAACTGTTACACTTAATAAGGCATATATATTCAATGAATTACCTGACACAGTGCTGTTGATACAAATGACGGGAATAGCAGGGAATGAGGTTGATAAGGCAGGGCTCTATGAATTTCACATAGTTACTCAGGTAAATGGTTCAACAATTACGCTTCAGGCGCCTCCAGGCAGTTTTAAAACTAATGAACTGGTTCAGTTGATACGTGTTCCGTCATACAAAAATGCTCAAATTGATGAAAAACTGACCTGTAAGGAATGGAACTGGGCTGATGGAACAGGTGGCGTCTTAGCGCTGATGGTTGAAGGAACACTTTCCCTTAATGCCGATATAGATGTGTCTGAACGTGGTTTCAAAGGAGGAAAAGCTTACAAAACAGTATATTCCGGTCCATGCAGTTTTAATGCTTCAGATGGAACCAATCTTCCTGATTATCCTGATGCCAGCGATCTTGCAGGATATAAGGGTGAAGGAGCTGTAACCATCAATATTTTTAATCCTGATTATCTGACCAGCAGTCTGAAAGGCTACAGACCCACATGGAATGGCGGAGGTGGCGGCAATGGTAAATGGTCAGGCGGCGGTGGCGGTGCGAATGGAAGAGCAGGTGGCACCGGAGATAATCAAGCCTGTGGCGTACCGGGTTTTGATTTATACTCAATACCCGCCGAACTGAATGCCGGAAACGCTATCCGGTATAATAATTTGTTTGACAATGGCGTTCTTGTTAGTCCCTCCGAACGCGCATATATGGGCGGCGGCGGCGGTGCGGGAACCGGAACAGGCACTGCCGGAGGTAATGGAGGTGGAATTGTAATTATTGTCGCCCAAAAATTACAGTTCAACACAAATATTATTACCGGTGTTACCAATGCCATCAAAGCCAATGGCGGTTCGGTAGAAGGAATACTCAATGATGCAGGCGCCGGCGGCGGAGGCGCCGGTGGCAGTATCCTTCTGTCAGTTGAGGATTATGGCGATTTTCATGCGCAAATTAAGGGGGGTAATGGAGGCAGCGTTAACAGAATAACATGCAACAATGTTGAAAATTCAATGGGTGCAGGTGGTGGAGGAAGTGGTGGATTTATCATTATTAAGGGAGAAAGAAATCTTTTAAATGATTGGATAGCAAATAATCAAGTAGAACTTAATGGCGGCAGTTTCGGAAGAAATAATGTAGTAGGCGTTTCCTGTGATGGAAATGTAACGGGCGGAGGCGCAGGTTATTATTTACCAAACAATAGTTATCCTCTGTCAAGTTACCATGTGCAAACGAGAGGTTTTCTTAATAATTATCTGATTGCCCCATCCGACTCGGTTTGTTATGGTGAATCAGTTACCATCCGGGCTTCTCAACCCATTGGAGTAGCAGAAAATTATAATGATTATGATTGGCTGTTTTTATCAGATGATGGTAAATGGATACCCGTACCTGCCCATACGATAAGCACAGTCAGTTTAACCGAACTGAAATGTATGTTTGACAAAGATACATACATCAGGCGGGTAGTGAGTGCAGGGATTACCGATTCCAGTTCGCGCATTAAGATTTTGGTGCGAAGCGCTATCGAAAACAACGATATTTATCCTGATGAAACCACTCTTTGCGGAAATGTTCAAAAATTTGATATTGAGGGAAATATTCCAAAAAAAGGTGGCGGAGGCCCGTACACATATGAATGGGAAGAATCGTACAACAATGGCGTCACATGGTCAAAAGTCAACGACGCTACCGGTACAGGACTGTCCGTATCATTGCAAAACAGTGGGGGTAAACAGTTATACAGGCGAAAAGCAATTTCATATCCGGGTTGTGTTTCCAGCTGGAGTACTACAGCCATTACTGTTCAGCCTGCAATAAGAAATGAAATCACCCCTGCCGGTTTCAGAGAAATATGCGGAGATACTGC
>Ga0082212_10007507_pt1 | contig 14406 bp, 14 predicted proteins | sample TergutNt197P3_FD_71548 | JGI IMG/M metagenome (GOLD analysis project Ga0082212, IMG submission 71548) | Neocapritermes taracua P3 segment gut microbial communities from Petit-Saut dam, French Guiana - Nt197 P3 | ecosystem: Host-associated > Arthropoda: Insects > Digestive system > Gut ... | reverse complement strand
TTGGCGAAATAGGCGGTAATATGGAGGCAGAGGCTGCTGCGTGGATTAAAGAAAACGGCACGAAACCTGTAATTGGCTTCATTGCAGGACAAACGGCGCCGGCTGGTCGTAAGATGGGACACGCAGGCGCAATAACAGGCGGTAAAAACGATACCGCAAAAGCAAAAATGGATTTTATGAATGAATGTGGCATTCACGTGGTTGTATCGCCCGCCGATATAGGAAAAACAGTTTGTAATGTTTTGAAATCAAATTAAGGAAAAATCATCGTTATTGTTTATATTTGCCTCGTTATTTAAATAGAAAAAATGAAATTACTTGAAGGAAAAACTGCGCTTATAACAGGAGCGTCTCGGGGAATAGGAAAGGCAATTGCGCTTAAGTTTGCAATTGAAGGAGCCGACATAGCAATAACCAACATAGCAGACGATGCTGAGTTTAGGACAACAATTAAAGAACTTGAAGCCTTCGGAACAAAGGTTAAAGGATATGTTTCGAATGCGGCAAATTTTGATGATGCGCAGCGGGTGATTGATGAAACCGTGAAAGATTTCGGCAGAATTGATGCTTTGGTAAATAACGCCGGCATTACTCGCGACACGCTGCTTATGCGTATGACCGAAGAGCAGTGGGACAGTGTAATAGCCGTTAATTTGAAGTCGGTTTTCAATCTTACAAAAGCGTCTCTTAATATTATGTTGAAGCAAAAAAGCGGCTCTATAATAAATATGAGTTCGGTGGTTGGCGTATCGGGAAATGCAGGGCAGAGCAATTATTCGGCTTCAAAAGCGGGTATTCTCGGTTTTACAAAAAGCGTGGCAAAAGAGGTTGGCTCTCGAAATATACGGTGCAACGCCATTGCTCCGGGGTTCATTATTACCGAGATGACCGATAAACTGCCCGAAGAAATAAAAAAAGAGTGGGCAAGCAAAATACCGCTGAAGCGAGGCGGAACTCCTGAAGATGTGGCAAATACGGCGTTGTATCTTGCTTCCGATTTATCATCTTATATCAGCGGGCAAACTATTAATGTTTGCGGCGGTATGCTAACCTAAAAACGAATGAATAATCTGATTTTTTGGTTGATAATAGTTATTCCCGTACTCGGTTTTATTACCGAAAGGATTTTGGATTACCTCAACTCAAAAATGTGGTCGGTTAATCTTCCCGACAAACTTGTGGGGATATGCGATGAGAACGACTACAAAAAAACGCAGTTATATGATAAAGAGTCTAAGCGATTGTCGGTGTGGGCTGCATCATTTAACCTTTTGATTATCTTGTGTATGATATTTTTAGGCGGTTTTACGTTTGTCGATAATCTTGCGCGAACCATAAATTCCAATCCTGTTGTTTGCGCATTGCTGTTTTTCGGGATAACAGGCTTTGCATCAGATATTATCAACATTCCGTTCAGTTATTACGACAATTTTGTAATTGAAGCCAAATTTGGTTTCAACAAGATGACACTCAAGATATTTATAACCGACCATCTTAAATCGTGGCTTATTGCAATAATTATAGGTGCGCCGGTTTTGGGATTTATTACGTGGCTTTTTTACAAAACAGGCAGTAATTTTTGGTTGCTGGCGTGGGGCGTTATTATTGTAATATCGGTGTTTATAAATTTTTTCTATTCCGAACTTATTGTCCCTCTGTTTAATAAGCAAAAACCTCTCGACGAAGGCGAATTGCGTAATAAAATTGAACATTTTGCCGAGAAAGTTGGATTTAAACTGAAAAATATTTATGTGATAGACGGCTCAAAACGCAGTTCGAAAGCCAATGCTTACTTTTCGGGCTTTGGTTCAAAAAAACGAATAGTGCTTTTCGACACTCTGATTAAAGAACTGTCGGACGATGAAATTGTTGCCGTATTAGCCCACGAAATAGGGCATTACAAAGAGAAACATATTTTGTACTCGCTGCTTTTATCAACATTGACTACCGGTTTGATGCTGTTTTTGTTATCGACCGTAATTAATAACCCTGCATTATATGAGGCTCTTGGTGCAAAACAGCCAAGTTTTCAGTTAGGGCTTGTTGTTTTTGGCATATTATACAGTCCGTTGTCGCTTGTTATAGGGTTGGCGGCAAATTATTTTTCGCGAAAAAATGAGTTTACAGCCGACAGATTTGCAAAAGAAAATTTTGAAGCCTCTTCGCTTGCATCGGCATTGAAAAAACTGTCTGTGAAAAACTTATCAAATATGATGCCTCATCCTGCGTATGTGTTTTTTCATTATTCACACCCTCCTTTGCTTGAACGATTGGAAAAAATAGAATCATAAACTATATTTGCAACTTTAAAAAATGCCTCTTTAGCTCAGTCGGTAGAGCAGCTCATTCGTAATGAGCAGGTCGTGGGTTCGAGTCCCATGAGAGGCTCAAAAGTAAATAACAGGCGGGAGTAGCTCAGTGGTAGAGCATCGGCTTCCCAAGCCGAGGGTCGCGGGTTCGACCCCCGTTTCCCGCTCAACAGTTTGAAACATCGCCAAATTGTTAATATCTTGTAAAAGTGTTTAAAAAATGCTCAAAATGCCTATTGTCATTTGGCTATTTTTGCTTCCGTTATAATTATAAAATGACAAAATTTCGGTTGGTCATAATATTATTGTCGGCGTTATTGCCGTTTTATTCGTGCGGCGTTAATAAATCTGCCAGAAGCGTAGCGCCTGCGACAACCGTAGGCGAAGTACCTGGTGGATATATCGACAGATATAAGGATTTGGCAATAAGCGAAATGCAAAGGTCGGGGGTGCCTGCAAGCATAACTCTTGCGCAAGGTATATTGGAGTCGAATTTTGGCAGAAGTCGGTTGGCTGTTGTTGCAAACAATCATTTCGGCATAAAATGCCACAGCGGCTGGCGAGGAGCAACCATTACTCACGATGACGACAGTCGCAATGAATGTTTCAGAAAATATAATTCCGCAGAAGAGTCGTTTCGCGACCATTCCGATTTTCTTACTTCAACACCAAGGTACAGAGATCTTTTTAAGTTGAAAACAGACGATTACAAAGGCTGGGCAAGAGGATTGAAACAGGCTGGATATGCCACCGATCCAAATTATGCCAACTTATTGATTAAGAGGATTGAAGATTACGAACTTTGGCGTTACGATACAGGGTATAGAGGTTCTGCAAGGACATTGGTTGCGACAAATGAACCAATAAACACAACGTCTGTTTTTGCAAGTGAGCCAAATGTCAGAACAGAAACAAGCGAATTTGAAGTTCCTGCAAAGGTATCAAGGGTGAATGAAAACAACAGAATACGTTATATTATTGTGAACGAGAAAGATACTCGCGAAAGTATTGAACAGGAATTCAAATTGCTAAAATGGGAACTTATAAAATATAACGAACTTGGCGATAATTTTAATTTTCAACAGGGACAAATTCTTTATCTTCAGCCAAAGCGAAACAAGGCGGAATTAGGGAAAAATTCGCATAATGCAACAAGCAGTGATACAATGTATTCAATATCTCAACAATACGGTATTAAACTTAAAAAACTGTATGAAATGAATCGAATGCGAGAGGGTGAAGAACCACGAGAGGGCGATAGAATATGGTTGAGAGGTAAAAAACCGGTTGGTTCTTGATGTTCATTTATCCGAAAAAATATTAATTTTGCCGAATATTAAAAAACAAAAAAATACATTATGTCAGAATCGCATGGATTGGCAAGTTTGCCGGTATGGTCGTTAATTCCGTTTGCCTTGATGTTGCTTACGATAGCAGTTGCGCCGTTGTTAATGGAGCATTGGTGGGAAAAAAATAGGAATAAGTTAATAGTCTCTTTATTTCTTGGAATTCCGGTTGCAATTTATTTAATAATTAACGGATTAACGCATAATTTAACACATCAGTTATTGTTCGATTATGTTCCGTTTATAATTTTGCTGGGAGCCTTGTTTACCGTAACAAGCGGTATTCATCTCAAAGGCGACATAGAAGCAAAACCTTGGATAAACACTCTGTTTCTGGCTATTGGCGGAGTTTTGGCTTCGTTTATGGGGACAACAGGAGCGGCAATGCTGTTAATTCGTCCGGTTATAAACACAAATCAGGAGCGAAAATATAAGGTTCATACAATCCTGTTTTTCATAGCCATTGTTGCAAATTGCGGCGGACTTTTAACTCCGCTCGGCGACCCTCCGCTATTTTTGCTATATTTAAGAGGTGTAGATTTCACTTGGTTTATGAATTTAATTCCCGAATGGGTTTTGGCAAATGCGTTATTATTAGCGATTTATTTCATTTGGGATAGTTATTTGTACAAAAAAGAACCGATAGAAAACATATTAGAAGACATATTAAATGTAGAGCCTATCAAAATTGTCGGCGGATTAAATTTTGTGTGGTTAGCCGGAATAGTTCTTTCGGTTGCATTTATAACATCGAAAACATTTTTTAATACGGCACATGAAATTGAACTTCACGCAAATACCTTTAAATTAATACAAGCCGGCGTTTTAATTGTTATGGCAGCATGTTCGATGCTGTTTACCAAAAAAATTATTCGTGAAGCAAATAAGTTTTCTTGGCACCCAATTACCGAAGTTGCCTATTTATTTTTAGGAATTTTTATAACTATGATTCCTGCGCTGTTGTATCTGGCAAAAAATGCGGTATCGTTTGGATTGAGCGAACCATGGCAATTTTACTACGCCACCGGAGTTTTATCAGGATTTTTAGATAATGCGCCAACAGCCATTTCGTTCTACGAACTTGCAGGCGGAGTTAATTTTACGAATTTAGCCGGCGATGCAATAATAGCAGGCATTCCCGAAACAATAATGAAATGTATAACAACAGGCGCAGTTTTCTTTGGAGCAATGACTTACATTGGCAACGGACCAAACTTTATGATAAAAGCCATAGCCGAGGAAAACAAAATTGCAATGCCAAGTTTCTTCGGATATATGATTAAATTTTCATTAATCGTTCTGTTGCCTGTTTATATAATTGTGAAGTTCGTTTGTATTTAAATCTTTCTTTATATCTTTGTGAAGTCATTAATTAATAAAAAGTAAATATTATGAAAAGACTAATTTTTATGATTGTTCCTGCATTTATTTGCGGAATAGTATTCACAAGTTGCGGTAAAGATAGTTTGACAGATGCCAATGAAATAGAAGGCACTTACGTTGGGAGTTATACCACCACAAATTTAACTCGTGGCTTATCGTGGGATTTTACAACAACAATTACATTAAAAGAAGGGAAATTTACTTATAACGAAACTCCTGAAGGTATTTATCGAAATGTTTACGGGGACTATTCCATCAATGAGGGAAAAATCATATTTGATGTAAAAAATTATGATTTTCCATGGGGGGAAATTCTTTATGTACCGGGAGCCACAACATTGCTGCTTGAAGGTGAGTATAATTACACATTTAATGGGAAAAAAATAAAGTTTTCAAAAATCGTATTTGCCTTAAGTCCTGAGGAGGAATTTAGTTGTGAATTTGAACTTTATAAAAAGTAGATAAACACAAAGACTGAAAAAGAAACCTGCAGATAACAAACGGTTTAGTTTTAAACAATCATATAACTCTCAATTCTGAAGCCTTTTAAAAGTTCAGTTGTGTTCATCTTTTTTTTGCCTTCTACCTGCAAATTTACAACATTAATAAAACCATCTTTGCAGGCAATTTTTAGATAATTTTTTCCATCGGTTACAATTGCGCCGTGCGAAAGATTATGTTCTTCCTTTTCGGGAATACTTTCAAGTATTTTAAACGATAGCGAACCATCGTTATTTTTAAGCAACGACCTTGCACCCGGCAATGGCGAAAGACCTCTGATTAAGTTATATATGTGCGTAACGTCCTGATTCCAATCTATTATACAATCTTTCGGAAATATCTTTGGAGCCGTTTTTAGTTTTGCACCATCGGTTATAAACAACGATTGAGCCTGAGGTTTTAGGCTATTGTCGGCAATGCCCTGCAAGGTTTTAATCATAAGGCTTGCGCCTGCTTTTGCCATTCTGTCGTGCAGTTCGCCGGCATTTTCGAGCGGCAATATGGGCAATACTTCTCTCAAAAGAATGTTGCCGGTATCTATTTTATCATCAATAAAAAATGTAGTAACGCCTGTTTGCGTTTCGCCATTAATAATTGTATGATTTATCGGCGCTGCGCCTCTGTAATCGGGAAGCAGTGATGCGTGAAGATTAATGGTTCCCAGCGGCGGCATTTTCCACACCTCTTCGGGTAACTTTCTGAATGCTACAACAATAAAAATATCGCCTTCGAGAGATTTAAGGGTATTCAGAAATTCAGCATCTTTGAGGTTATCGGGTTGCAATACAGGTATACCGTTCTGTTCTGCAAACTCTTTTACAGCCGATTTTTGCAGTTTCATTCCTCTTCCGGCGGGCTTGTCGGGCGTTGTAACAACACCAACCACATCAAATCCGTTAGCGAGCAGCGAGTCCAATGTTACGACTGCAAATTGGGGCGTACCCATAAAAACAATTCTCATACTTTTGTAATGTTTTTATAGCATTTCATATTGTGTCCCATCTTGTTAGCCTTGGTTTCGAGGTAAAATTTGTTGTGCGGGTTCGATTCGATAATAAGCGGTATCGTTTCAACTATGTTTATTCCGTAACCTTCGAGTCCTGCTCTTTTAACGGGATTGTTCGATATAAGTTTCACTTTGCCAAGCCCTAAGGCGTGCATTATGCTTGCACCCACGCCGTAGTCTCTTTCGTCTTCGCCAAAGCCCAACTCAATGTTAGCCTGAAAAGTATCGAGCCCTTCGTCCTGAAGTTTGTATGCTTTTATCTTGTTGACCAATCCAATGCCTCTCCCTTCTTGACTAAGGTAAATTACAACGCCTTTCCCTTCTGCATCAACCATTTCCATAGCCTTGTGCAGTTGCAAACCGCAATCGCATCGCATTGAGCCGAAAATATCGCCTGTGAAGCACGAGGAGTGCAAACGGACTATAACGGGCTCGTCTTTTGTCCATGTGCCTTTTACCAAAGCGGCGTGTTCAAGTCCGTTGCTTTTTTGCCTGAAAGGTATAATCTCAAAATCGCCTGTGTAGGTGGGCAACTTCACTTTTTCGCCTATTTCTATCAGCGAGTCGCGTTCAAGTGTGTATTTTATGAGGTCGCTTATTGAGATTATTTTGATGCCGAATTTCTCGCTAATTGCCATAAGTTCAGGAAGTCGTGCCATAGTGCCGTCATCGTTCATAATTTCGACTAATGCTCCGCCGGGTTTCAGTCCTGCAAGTCTTGTAAGGTCAACAACTGCTTCGGTGTGCCCTGCTCTTCGCAATACTCCTTTCGATTTTGCTTTCAGCGGAAAGATATGCCCCGGTCGTCCCAAGTTCGATGGTTTCGTTGCCGAATCAACAAGCGCTTTTATGGTAAGTGCTCTGTCTCTGGCTGATATCCCTGTGGTGGTTTCATCACTGAGCAAATCGACACTGACCGTAAACGGTGTTTCGTGCAGCGATGTGTTGTTGCCAACCATAAGATTAAGTTCGAGTTCTTCGCATCGGTTTTCCGGCAGAGGTGCGCATATCAAACCTCGACCGTATTTTGTCATAAAATTTACTATTTCGGGGGTAATCAATTCTGCCGAACAAATAAAATCGCCTTCATTTTCGCGGTCTTCATCGTCAACTACAATCAGTAATTTTCCGTCTCGTATATCGTCAATTGCTTCTTCTATTGAATTAAGTTTGAACTCTTTCATCTTTTCTTATTATCGCTGTTTTTATATTTTTCAGAAAATATTCTAAATAATTTTTTACTTTTTTGAAGTACGACAAGTATAATTCGCTGTTCAGCATTGCAGAGTCGGTGGTTGCTTTATATGTGAGGAAAATTCCTATCGGGAGCAGAATGTATGATGCTGCCCATGTGCCGGTAAAAGTTCCGACCATGCCGTCTTCTACAAATTTTTTGCCGAAACTCGAAATAATATAATGTGTAACAAAAAACAGAACCGAAATTATTGCCGAAGTGCCAAGTCCGCCTTTTCGGATAATTGAGCCGAGCGGAGCGCCTATGAAAAAGAAAACCAGACAGGCAAATGCCAATGTAAGTTTCTCATTCCATTTTACTTCGTATTGTTTCAATGCTCTCATTTCCCAGAGATGCGATTCGCCCATTTGCGAAATATAAGCGTTGCCTTCTCTTGTATAGTCGATAGCCCTTGTAACTGCATTTTTTCTTTCAACAAGAGGTAACGAGTCGAGAAGGTTGTACACCTCAAAACCTCTCATTATCTTCGATGTATCAATACGCGACGCTTTTATGTTATTTGAAAAGTCGTTCAGTTGATAAACTTTTGTCGATTTATAATCGCTGAAATGGGTATTAACTCTGTTATTGTAAGCCGTTCCAAGCGAATCGATAAAATACGATAACTCGCTGAATGTTAGGGTTGATGCGTTTGATTTGAATAAGCCTTCACCGCTTCTTTCCAAATCGAAACCCGACAATGGAATAACGATTGTTTGTTCGCCGAAATAATCTTTTCTCGATGGATATGTTCTGTCGTCGGGACTAGTGTTTTTTTCAGCTACTTCATTAAACGAATAGCCGTTAAAAAGTGTAAATATCAAACCCGATTCGTCGGGGGTAATTTCCATAAAACCCGAGTCGGCATGTATAACCGAAACATTGCCTCGCTGTTCTCTGTGGTCGTATATTATTATTTTATCAAGGCGGTTAGTTACAGGGTCTTTCGATGTTACTTTTATTATAAAATCGGGAACTTCGTTATAAAAAGTTCCGGCTTGAAGATTTATATCGGGTTTTTTACGTCTTATATCATAAAGCAGCGTTCTTGCCTTTGAGGTGGCGTATGGCAAAACGTTGTTTGAGAAGAAGAATGAAACAAAAGAAATAGCAACTATAAACACAATAAGCGGTCGCATAATTCGCTGAAGCGATATTCCCGAGGCTTTTAGCGCTGCAAGTTCGCTGAATTCGCCCATATTGCCAAAAGTCATTAACGAAGCAAAAAGTATTGCCAACGGGAAAGCCAGCGGAACCATTGTGAGAGAAAAATTATAAAGTAATTCTGCTAAAACACCTATTCCAAGACCTTTACCTGCTAAATCGTCAATATACAGCCACAACCATTGCAGCAGTTGAATAATAAGCACGATGAAAAATGTTAAAATCAACGGACCTATAAACGATTTCAGAACAAAAATGTCAACTTTCTTTAGCACGTTAAATTTTTGCGGGTAAAATTAGTTCAATTTTGTAAGATAGCAAACAGGCTATACCCCTAATATTCGTTTTAGCTTTGTAATTTGTGTGTCCCAAAGAAATATTGCATCTTCTTGCTCTTCAGAATCGACAAAATCGGTAATAATAAGTGCTAAATCGTTTGTTAGTTCATGTACCGATATCTGAAATTCGAAATAGTTTGTGTTTTTATCATCCATTCCCAACCATTCGAACCTAACGAAATTATTTTCTTTAATAGCCGACAATTTTGCTTTCGATTCGGCTTTATCCCACGTAAAAGTGAAGATATTTTTTGCCTTTTCTACCTTGTCAGCAAACCATTCGCTTAGTCCTTCGGGCGTACTTAACCGCGCAAAAACCGCTTTCGGCGAACAATTTAGCATATATTCCAATTCAATCCTTTGACGCATAATGATAAAATCATTCTATAATTTCTTTTGCAAGATAGAAAATAAAAATGAAACTACAAAACCTTTTTGCTAATTTGTGATAAACTATTTATATTTGCGCCCTCAAAATAATGAAAAAGGAGTTCTTAAAAAGTTTATGAGTTGTACGAAATAATACGAAAATGGCTTGTAAACAGATATTTTGGCGAGATAGCTCAGTTGGTTAGAGCGCATGATTCATAATCATGAGGTCGGGGGTTCAATTCCCCCTCTCGCTACTTGAAAAAGAGAGGTTTACAATAGATTGTGAACCTCTCTTTGTTTTATGCGCCCACAATTTGCCCACATCTTTGACAATCTTGCTTTTTAGGCACTTCTCAAGTGATAGTGTTTTTTTCACAATTTATCCGTTCATTTTTTTATTCCTCCCTTTTTCTGTGATTGTTTGGCTTGGCTCTCTGCATACCGTTTGAAACTTTTTACGTATCCTGCAAATTCCGCTACGGAGGTTTTGTTCCGGTCGATCTGAAACCCTAAATATTTACTCGTTTCGACCACTAATGATTGGAAGTCAGTTTCATTTCTGCTTTGTTTTTTTTTCTTCGGTTTTGCGGTTAGTTTCTTCAATTTTCAAATGTTCTTTCGGCTCAATGTAAAAAATAGGTAGAATATCGCCGAACCTTTCACTTGTGAAAACTCGTGTCTTGTTCGACACTTGAACGCTCGTAACGTCCTGATTTTGGTAATTTGACATGATATAAAACATTAAAATTAAACACTTTGTAGCAGAAAAAAAACGCGCTACCCGCTGTCAAATTACCTTTTCTGGGCTAATTATACCCGCCATTACAACGTGTACACGGGGCGCGTTATGCTTTTCAAATCAAACAAAACAATGGACATAAAAAAACGCCCTGCGTGGTTAATATGGGCGACATGCGCCCAGAAAATAATTTGACGCTGCAAAGATACAACAACTTTTTGAAATGCAAACATTTTTTTGAAAAAGTTGCAATATATTTCATTTTTTTTGTATTTTTGCGAAATGTTTGAACGTAAGATAACGGCATATAAGAATCATTATGATGATTTTATGGCAATCCTCACGGGTGATGTGCGCAAAAAAATTCATTATGGACTTGACTTATTGGCAAAACAGGAGCGGATTAGCAGAAAATTTGTGTCGCCCATAAGAGATGGCTTATATGAACTAAAAACGGAATACAAAGGAAATATATACCGTATTTTCTTTGTCTTCGATGAAGGGTTGTAATCCTTTTCAATGGATTTCAAAAGAAAACCCAAAAAACGCCTAAAAGCGAAATTGATAAAGCATTAAAAATTAAAAAAAAGTATGATGCAAGCAAACAACGACATTAAAGATGTAAGTGCGGAACTTGACGCGCTGTACGGAAAGGTAGGAACTCCTAAGCGCGAGCAGTTCCGCAGAGAGGCTTATGCTTATTACATGGGGCAAATCCTGCACGATACAAGAAAGACTGAAAAAATCACACAAAAAGAACTTGCACAGCGTGTAGGAGTGGACAAATCGTATATTTCAAAAATAGAAAAAGGGATTATTGAACCCGGCATTGCCATGGTTTATCGTATTGCCTCTGCGATGGGACGCACCATTGAATTGAGCCATGCTGTGTAGCAAAGTGAATATTCCCGGAATCTTGCAGAATGCCAAATTTCAACTTCCTGTTCTGGCTGATGCGGTTTTACGAATTTACCTGCGATGAGATCGTCAACGACGAACATCCGCAATTGGATACCAACATCGACCCCAAATTAGCGTATGCCCTGCGCCATCCGTATCTTTTCCCTGTCGATCTGAATACGGCTGACTACGAGATGATACTCCGCGTACCGGGCATTGGCGTACAGTCTGCAAAACTGATTGTTTACAACCGCCGGTTCGGACACATCACTCTGGCGCATCTCAAACGTATGCGCGTAGCATTGAACCGCGCCAAATACTTCATCACCACCAAAGAACTACCTTCGCAATTAGCGAGCCTCCGACCTTCGCTGATACGCCGCAAACTGCAACTACCGCAGGAACATCAGGAGCAATGCGTACAGTTATCGTTGTTTTAATTTGATTTTGCTTAAAATATGTTGTTTTTTAGTGCTATATTAATTATCAAAAGACGGATATAATCTTTTGAGTTTAATTCTTGCATCTTTCGTTGTAAACTGCCAGTTAATTTTACAGTTTTCTTTGTTTCTACTATCTTGCCAAGCCTTTGCTTCTTTCTTCATTTTTTCGATAGTGTGGATATGACGGCTCAGACATTTGGCTGTGTCGGATGCTACCTTACCGGCACGCTGAAATAGAACGTTGAACCTTCGCCCTGTTTAGAATTAAACCATATTTTTCCGCCATTCACTTTCACGAAATCGGCGCACAGTACCAAGCCCAAACCTGTTCCACTTTCGTTGCGGGTTCCGTATTGACTTTTGGTTTCCGAGAGTTTGAACAGACTGTTCTGTACTTCCTGCGACATTCCTGTTCCGGTGTCTTTCACGGATATGACGAGCATGTTGCCCGACAGTTCAGAATTAAGGATTACCATGCCTTCGGCGGAAGTATATTTGATGGCATTCGTGGTCAGGTTGCGCACTACTACGGCAAACATATCGCGGTCGGCAAATACCTCCTGACTTTCGACGCAGTTGCTCAGGGTGATCTGTTTTGCTGCGGCAACAGTCTGCAAACTGTCCATTAGTCCGCATATCTCGTTTCGTACATCGAAATATGCGGGCGCATGTGTTATTCCCTGCATTTGACTTTTTGACCAGTAGAGAAGGTTGTCAAGCAGTCCGTAGGTATCGTCTACCCGTGTTGAAATTTCTGTGAATAACCGATCCTGTGTTTCAATATCGAGCATTTTATTGTTTGTTAATTTCAACAGCGACATCAGCGCACCTATGGGGCTGCGGAGATCGTGCGCTATCACAGAGAAAAGTTTATCCTTGACCAGATGCAGGTTTTTCAGTTCGCGGTTTTTTCCGGTGGTTCTTCTGAAACAGAATATCAGCAAGGCAAGCAATGCAACTAACGTTAATATCAGTATGTATTGTTTCCGGCTTTCCTGTTGCAGGAGGAGGTTTTCGTTATCTCTCTGTTCCATTTCATGCCACAGTTTTATCCGCGCCATTTCGGTTGATTTCTCTTCTTTGGATATACTGTCGCAAATATGGTAGTATTTTCGGATATTAGTCATAGCGCCCAAATAATCGCCTTTGAGAGAGTCGACCACCGCAGCGGCGCGATACACGTCAACTATTTCCTGATTAATTTTCATCGGAGAATCCAGCGTTTTCTTTACGTAGTATTCAGCCGAATCCACACTGTGCAAGGTAGCGTATGCCACGGCAAGAGCGCTGTATGCCTGTGGTATTAACGTCCTTCGGTTATTTTTCAGGTAATATTCAAGCGCCCGGTACAGGAACGGAAGAGCCTCCTGAGAACGATTTAAAGCAATGTATATATTGGCGCAATGAATAGCGATGTTGTGGGTTATGGTAACGCGTAAATGCAGGGAATCTTCCAGATGGATGGCTTTATGATACAGATTCAGATAATAGTTCAGCGCCTCTTCTCCCTCATTATTCTGAAAATGGACTTTTCCAAGAAAATACTGTGCATTTAGTACCCATGACGGTTCGTTCAGTTCGGCAGCCATTTTCTGTACTTTTTCGGCATAGTACGCCACATTTTCAAATTCTTCGATTGTGGCAAACATCAGCATTAGATTGCGATAAATCCCAAACACATCCTGCGTTTTGCCAAGTTCAAGAAATAATTTTTCGGCTTTCTTAAAATAAGCATGGGACTGGTAAGGCAGTATCATTACAGCATGGACATTGCCGAGCATGGTATATACTTTTGCCTCTGCCAGTTTTGAGCCGGAGCTCTGCGCATATTTGAGCGCTTCTACGGCATACGCTCTGCATTTTGCGGTATCAGTGTACAGGTATGCGCTGGAGAGATTTTTCAGCAGTTCCGCTTTTTCCGAATCTTTCAATTTTCCGGTAGCCAGAACCTGTTCAAGACTGTCTGTTTTGGCGAAATTCTGAGCAGCAAGGGACAGGCAGAAACACCAACACAGAATGCAAGGTATTGTTTTTCGTAAAAACATCATCCTAAAACAGATTGATTTGCGACAAAGATAATTTATTTTTTAATTCCCTTTTACCGGTACGCTAAAATAAAATGTTGAACCTTCGCCCTGTTTAGAAATAAACCAGATGTTTCCGCCATTCACTTTCACGAAATCGGCGCACAGCACCAGTCCCAGTCCTGTGCCGCTTTCGTTGCGGGTTCCGCGCCGGCTTTTGGTTTCCGAGAGTTTGAACAGGCTGTCCTGTACTTCCTGCGACATTCCTGTTCCGGTATCCTTCACGGATATGACTAACCTGTTGCCCGACAATTCCGAATCGAGGCTTACCCTGCCATCTTCGGAAGTATATTTGATGGCATTCATGGTCAGATTACGCAGCACTACGGCAAACATGTCGCGGTCGGCAAATACTTCATGGTTTTCGATGCTGCTGTTCAGGGTTACATGTTTCGATGCGGCAACGGTCTTTAGACTGTCAATCAACGCCCGCGTTTCGTTGAGCACATCGAAGTACGCGGGCGCAGGAGCCATTCCCTTCATCTGACTTTTCGACCAGCGGAGGAGGTTATCCAGCAAACTGTAGGTATCTTCTACCTGCGTCGAAATATCTTTGAGCAGTTGGGCTTGCGTTTCGGCGTCGAGCA
>Ga0082212_10007506_pt1 | contig 14408 bp, 7 predicted proteins | sample TergutNt197P3_FD_71548 | JGI IMG/M metagenome (GOLD analysis project Ga0082212, IMG submission 71548) | Neocapritermes taracua P3 segment gut microbial communities from Petit-Saut dam, French Guiana - Nt197 P3 | ecosystem: Host-associated > Arthropoda: Insects > Digestive system > Gut ... | reverse complement strand
TTGTTTTGCCCCGACCTGCGCTACGCTTGGTCAGGGTTATTCACATCGCGCACCTTCGGCGCGCCAAAGGAAAAAATATTTTTTAATGATTTTGCCCTGACAATCCTTATCTAAAAAAAAGGATATTTGCACCAAAATTTAAAATAATACAAAAACATTGCTTTAAAATGCAACGTTAAAACAATTAAATCTAATATATAACTACGTATGAAACTTTGGCTTGCCCCTCTGCACGGAATTACTTACTATAATTTTAGAATCTGTTTTATCAAACATTTTCATAAAATTGATAGTGCTATAACGCCTTTCATTGCAGCACAACCCAAAGAGAAACTCAATCCTAAAAAACTGCGCGATCTGTTTCCGGAAAATAATGCCACATTGCCTGTTATTCCTCAAATTATGGGCAATAAACCGGAGGATATTAAAGATACGGTGGTTGTTTTAAAAGAAACTTTTGGATATCAACAATTTAATTGGAATATTGGCTGCCCCATGAATCAAATTGTGCGTAAAAAACGCGGCTGCGGCATGATGCCTTTTCCGGACTTAATTGAAGATACTGTGAATGAAGTGTGTGGCAAAACAGCGGCGCGTTTTTCTCTCAAAATGCGCTTGGGTTTGTACTCCCCAAAAGAGGGCTTGGAAATTTTACAACGACTTGCCCCCTACCCTATGGATTTCCTGTGCATTCACCCGCGTTTGGGCACGCAGCAATATGAAGGAAATGTGGATTTAGATGCTTTTGAACTTTTGTATCAAACCACAAATCATAATATTGTTTACAGCGGCGATATTACCCATGTGGATTTTTTTTCTCATTTACAACAACGTTTTCCAAAAATTGACAACTATATGTTAGGACGGGGGCTTTTGCAAAATCCGTTTTTGGCAGAAGAAATATGCGATATGCGGTGTGCGGTAACGAGACAGAAAGCAGAAAGGCAGAAGACAGAAAGCAGATTTGTTGGTTTTTATAATGAATATGCTGAATTATTATTGAGATTAACATCTGAAAAAATAGCCTTATCTTCATTAAAAGAATTGTGGCATTATTTTGCCATTTTTTGGAATTTAGATGCGTTAAAATTTAAAAAAATATTACAGATAACTGATTATCAAATCTTTAATAAAACGATACAGGAATTGATGATAAAATAAACCTTAGGCTTTACCTAATATCCCCCACCCCATTTCCTTAAAAACCATTCTACTCCAAAAAGAAGAAGAATAGCAAAATAGTACCACCACGAATTTAAGAACAAACTGTAGCGTTTTTGATAGGAAGCGATGGTTTTAATATGCTCATTTTTTCTAATATCATTCTCTAAAGCCGTAAAATCGTTTGCGGGGTAAAACTTTCCTTGCGTAACTTCTGAAATGTGCTGCAACAAAGCATGGTTTGCCACTAAATTCAACGTTTCCAACACAACCTCCTGTACAGTAAAAATTCCGGACTTGGTGTAGTTTCTGTCGCCGAATTTTACGTTTGCGCTCCACGAATAACTGCCTGCCGGAAGTTTTCCCAACGATAAAAAGTAACCATTGTTTTGCTTAGAAAACATCATATCATATTTTTTGCCCTCTTTATCTGTGAAATGAAACTCAACTTCCGGTTCATTTTGCAATTCATAACTGTCGTTATAAAGTTCCGCCGTAAACTCTACCGGCGCATTTTCGTTATATACATTTTTTACCGGCACGCGAAAAAAACTTTTGTCGCCTTTGGCAGATAAGTAGAGTACGGTTTTATTAATAATTTCATTAAAGACATCGTGATTGTTGGCGTACAGATAATTATAGATTTTCCATTGCCAAATTCCCGTTCCGGCTAAAATGCCCGTTTTTTCCGCATGCGTTTCATTAAAAATAAACAACGGATAATTGGTGGTAATGCCGTTAATTTGTTGATACAAAAACGTATTAGCAGAAACGGCGGCTCTATATTCGCCAAACGGCGTACTTACAGGCGGAAATTTGCTCAACATCTTCTTGGCTTCTTCCGAAAAGGTAAACGACACGAAATTGTTGTTAAACGTAGGGATTGCTTCGTTGCGCAACTCTTTGTTTTGCACCATATTCAATCCCAAATTTAAACTGTTAAATGCCGACAAATGGGAAGATTGCCCCACAATATACCAGCACGCATTGCCGGCAGCTTGTATTTTGGTAACCCAATTTTGAACCGCCTGATTCGCAGAGGGCAATTGATGCAAAATAAACAACACATAATTATCAATATTTACCGGCAGTTTATCGGCAGAAAAGAGTTCTATTTGATACCGGTCTGAGGTTTCGAGGGCGCTTTTAATTGCTGCAATATCGGGGTGTGGCGCGTGGTAAATGATAGCGATTTTTTCGCGCTGGTCAACCACCTCAATCACAAAAGAGGCATTGTTGTTTTTGGTAGAGATTTCATTTTCCACCGGTGTCAAAGAAACTTGATACCGATGCACCCCTTTCTCTTTGGCAGTTAAAGTAATACGCACGGTTTCAAAAAATTGATTTCCTGCAATAGCAATATTTTTGGTATAAATATCCTGCTGTTCATCAGAAATGGTGAGCGTAGTATTTTTTCCTGCCAATTGTGCGGCAGCCACTTTAATCTCCACCGGAAACAGATTGCCCATAAAGGTTTGTTTATTATACACAATGTTAGAGATATACAGATCGGGTTGTGCCTCAGTATTTCCCATTCCCACCGTATAAACCGGCGCTTTTTGTTTCTCAGCCAAATACAACGGATTGGCGCCTTCGTTAAAAATGCCATCGGTAAAAAGCAGCGTTGCCCCCACATTTCTATTGGTATAATAATTATTCATCTCTTCAAACAGATGGGCAATGTTGGTTGATTTTTCATCAAAATTCAAATCGACATCCGCTTGCATTAGTTTTGCCTGTTCGCCTAAAGTATAGGTAATCACTTCATAACTCTTTTGCAGTTGCTGAATTAAATGCTTGAAATGTGATTTAAAGGTAGTGGTATAAAAAGTGGAATCGGGGGTAGAGACAATCGATTCTGTATTGTCGATTCCCACAATAACAACAGGTTTTTCGTTTTTTTTAATGGTTAAGCGTAACATAGGCGCCAGCAAAAGAAAGGCAATGAGCGCCACCGCAATGCCCCGAAAAACAAACATAAACCGTTTTGCATTGCTATCATAAGCCGTATTTTTATTTTTGTAATACAGTAGAAATGAATAACCTGCCCCTAAGAGAATGCAAAAAAGCGCCCACCATATTGAATATTCCGTAAGAAAAGTCATAGTTTTAAAAAATTAGCCGCAAAAATAATCTATTTTTTACAGGAATACAATGGAAATATAAATGGGTTAAGTTTTTTTGGGAGTGCTATGAAAAATAGTACCTTCAAAAAAAACTTAACCTATAAATTGCCCAATAGATTTCAAATAAATTATTTTTGAAACTAATTTATACAAAATTTTTAAATCATCATCATTCAAGGCGTTGCAATGTTTTTTCATAATTGAGACATCGCCGCGCACTGCCGGTCCGGTTTGCACTGTTTTGGGCTCATTCTGTTTGGCTTTTTCCAATGTATGCTCCAATAGTGGAAAAACGAGCGACCAATCCAAATCATTTTGTTTAAAAATTTGATACGCAATATCATACATTGCATTCGTAAAATTGTTTGCAAAAACGGCAGCCAAGTGCATTGCAAAACGCTGTTTTTCATTTATTTTCTTAACCACATTAAATATTGTATTTGCCCACTGAAACAACATTTGCTCAAAATCAGCATCAGAACCTTCAATGCAAATGGGCACATTTTCTACCGTTGGCTGAAGCCAACGGCTAATAAATCCTTTCTCCCTTCTCCTTTCTTCTTTCTTCGTAATCGTTTGATACGGATAAACCACTCCAAATTTTTCGGCATAATGCGCTAAAATATTTTGCGATAATGACCCCGATGTATGAACCGCACAAGGCATTTGAAACGGAATTTGTTGCAATACATCTTCATACACATCATCTTTTAAAGCAAAAATATACAAGTCAAAATCTTGGGGCATGGTTTCAATTTTTCTGCCTGAAATTGAAATCACTAACAGATCTTTTTTATCTTGCAGGGTTTTAAATAACCACGTTCCGATATTTCCGGTTCCGATAATCGCAATTTTTGTAAACATCTCAAAAAATTTTGCAAAAGTAATTTTTTATTTTTGTGCACTGAAATTTAAAAAGATGAAATTGGGTACCCTTTATTTAATTCCTTCGCCTTTGGCAGAATGTGATTTTGCAAAAATTTTTCCGATTTATAATACGGAAATACTCCAAAATATTGATCATTTTATTGTAGAAGATTTGCGTACCGGCAGGCGTTTTGTGAAAAAATTGGGCATGCAAAAACCCATGGAGAGTTTGCATTTTTCTACCTTGAACGAACACACCAAAGGCAATGAAATGGAAAATTTGCTGCAACCTTTAATAGAGGGTAAAAATGTGGGGCTTATTTCAGATGCCGGCACTCCTTGTGTTGCCGACCCTGGCAGCATCATCGTTTCTCGCGCACAACAGTTAGAAGCTGAGATTGTTCCGCTCATCGGTCCGAGTTCTATTTTGCTGACATTGATGGCTTCGGGGCTGAACGGACAGTCGTTTGCATTTAATGGTTACTTGCCCCGCGAACAACCCGACCGAGAGCGACAACTGCGCTTTTTGGAATCGTTAATAAAAAAGAGCAACCAAACCCAGATCTTTATAGAAACGCCCTATCGAAACAACCATCTGTTCAAGTCTATTCTTGCGGTTTGCGATCCGGCGGTGAGGCTTTGTCTCGGGGTTAATATTACATCGGAAAATCAAATGATAAAAACGATGACGGTTAAAAAGTGGAAGTCGCAAAAATTGGATTTGCATAAACAGCCGACAGTTTTTTTGCTGGGAAGGTAAGATAATCACTTACAGCTCCAACCTCTTCAAAAACTGCGTACATTCTTCAAAAGTTTTGAATGTAAGGTGTTCGGGGAGTAGATCCGGAATAATATGGAGCGTTTTTAGCATATACATTGGTTGGGGCTGTATGATGGTCATGAGCACCGTAATCCCTTTTTTCTGCAAATCTTTAATGGCAGTTTCCATAGCATATAATCCCGATTGATCCATAAAAGGCACTAATCGCATTCTGATAATCACAATTTTGGCGCTGTCGGGTATCGTTTGCATCACTTCTTGAAAACGGTTAATAGAACCAAAAAATACAGGACCATTGAGGCGTTGGATATAGATTTTACTTCTCATCTCATCAGTGAGTTCGTTTTCATCCTCCCACGGCGATTCTTTGTCAAAAACAGAAATAGCATCCGATTGGTAGCCGCTTTCCACGAGATCGCCGGCACGTTTCATAAAAAGCACGCAAGCAATGATCATCCCAATGCCCACTGCAATTAACAGGTTTACAAAAACCGTAAGCAAAAACACCGTAATCAGCACCACCGCATCTGCGCGGGGAATCTTTGTCAGGTCTTTCAACCCTTTATAATCAATGATACTAATTCCTACCGTTATTAATATTCCGGCTAACACAGAGAGGGGCACAAATTTTACATAACGCCCCAGCCCAAGCAGTATGGCTAACAGGAATAGCGAGTGTATCATTCCGGCAATTTTGGTTCTGCCGCCACTATTCACATTTACCAGCGTTCGCATCGTAGCGCCGGCGCCAACAAGCCCACCGAACAGACCGGCAAAAAAATTGCCTATCCCCTGCCCTATCAATTCTTTATTGCTGTTGTGTTTCGTTTTTGTAACATTATCGGCTATCACGGCGGTTAATAAAGTATCAATAGAGCCTAAGCCTGCTAAGGTAAGTCCGGGAATTACCGCCATTTTCAGCGCCGCAAGCCAATCAATATTTCCCACTGAGATAAAAAACGGTTTGGGTAAAGCCGAAGGGATATTTCCAATAGTTAGCGCCGAATTAAAATCTTTAAAAAACAGAGAGATAATGGTTATTAACAACAGAGCAACCAACGTTGCCGGAATTTTTTTGGTAAGCAACGGAAAAAGGTAAATAATTAAAATGGCGCTTACCCCAAATAAGAGTGCGTAAATATCAAAATGAGCAACTTTTTGCGGCAGTTGCGTAATCATATCCACAATTAAAACCGGAGATTTTTCACCTATAAGCGGGTAAATTTGCTGTAAGATGATAATCACACCAATACCGCTCATAAACCCTGAAAGCACCGGATAAGGGATATAGCGAATATATTTTCCGATTTTTAGAATACCAAAAAGAATTTGAAAGCCGCCGCAACACAACCCTGCTAAGGAAAGCGTAATTACAACGGTTTCCATAGAATGGGGCTGGGTGGTTGCCCAAATGCCCGAAATGAGCGTAGCAGAGATTACCGTCATGGGTCCGGTGGGACCGCTGATTTGCGCCGGTGTGCCGCCAAAAAGCGAAGCAAAGAACCCCACCATGATAGCGCCCACCAATCCGGCTAAGGCGCCCACAGCGCCCATATTGCCATCAATACTGCCGAATGCCTGAATCCCAAATGCCAGCGCCAACGGCAGTGCTACGATACCGGCAGTTATCCCACCAAAAATATCTCCTTTTAAGTTGTTTAATGGTAAGTGTTTCATTTTTTAATTTTTCATTAACAAGTGTGCAAAAATACTATTTTTGCAAATGATTAAACGAAAAATCGTACTTACAGAAGATGGTTCTCATACTTTATATGTAAAAGATATAGATGAACAATTCCATTCCCGATTCGGCGCCATGCAAGAGTCGGAACATATTTTCATTCAAGCGGGTTTACTGCATAAAAATGTAATTGAAAACGATGCTATCTCTGTGTTGGAGATTGGTTTTGGAACCGGATTGAATGCGTTGCTTACTTGTTTAAAAGCCGAAGAATTAAAAAAAAATATTGTTTACCATACCGTTGAATTATATCCTCTTACATGTAAAGAATATTCCGAATTAAATTATTGTAATTTTATTAGCAATGTGAATGCGCATCATTTTTTCTCTTTCATTCATCAATGTAATTGGGAAACCGTTCAATCTGTTTCAACACATTTTCAACTTTTAAAGCAAAACATATCTGCATTAACGGCGCAGTACCCTGCAGCGCGTTTTGATGTGGTTTATTTTGATGCGTTTTCACCGGATGTACAGCCCGAACTTTGGACGCAACCATTATTAAAAAAAATTCATCAAAGTATGAAACCGCATGGCGTTTTAGTTACCTATTGCACCAAAGGAACAGTAAAGAATATTTTAAAGGAGGTGGGTTTCAGTATAGAAAAACTGCCCGGTCCAAAAGGGAAGCGTGAAATTTTAAGAGCAAAAAAGATATAAAAAAAGAGGCTGTCTTAAAAAAACAGCCTCTTGCATTTAGGTTATAATTTATTACTATTTTGATGTAATAACCAATTTACGGGTAATTGTAGCCTCTTTAGAAATGATGTTTACAAAGTAAATACCCGGTTTTAGATCCGGAAGGTTTATAGTAACATCCGAACCGGCAATATTGATAGGTTGGGTCAGTAGAATGGTTCCACCGATACTTGTGATACGCACTAATGCATCGCCTTCAATATTTTCAAATTGAATGTTTATAACATCGGTATTTGTTGGGTTGGGATAAATGGTAGCTGCCGGAGGAGCCGGAGGAGCCGGTGATGAAGGAGGAGTAACATAGTCATCATCATCATCATCATCATCATCACAGTCGACACAGGTTACAATGATCGTCATCGTTCTTGTGGATAATACTGTTTCTATAAAAGAACCGGGGGCATAAAAACCATTACCGCCAACTGTAACAACGGGGTTACACAGAATTCCGCCAAATACATTACCATAAGGCAGTCCGCCAGGTACTCTTGTGCGCGTTACTAACTGATATTCAATTGTATATGTTCCAGCTAAGTCAAAACCTGAAAGTCGAACTGTAATTTCTCGTTCATCAAGAAAAACAAGTTTATGAAAATCAAAATTGCTACCATCGTAATACCAGCCTGAACTGGCGCTACTACCTTGATATGGGAAAGCATCTTCATCAGAAACTCGATTGTAAGAAACAGCAGTTGTTGCCATACAATCTCCCATAGGAGTACTATAATGCATTCCCATAATGCCAGATGTCGGTGTGTGTAAATAATCAGTAATCGGACGTGCTTCATCAGACTCATAGAAATATTTGTATTTTACAGATAAGTGCATATCTTTCTGCGTTTTACAAACATCTTCTACTTGGAAATAGTGTTTTATTTCTTGACCGGTGAGTATAATATTAGCTGGTTTTTCTCCCATAATATTTTTATCCCAATCATAACCTATATCATGCATTGATGTTTCATATACATGGAGCATAGGTATCTTGGCATAGTTTATAGAATCTGAACGATCCGACAGATAATCACAAGGATTCGTAAGCGGGTTACCGGATGCTTTAGCCACAAAGTAGATAAAGTCAGGCGTATAATCAAGCTCAGATACCAATACTTCTAATTTAAATGTAAGAGGTGATGCAGTAACAGGAATTGAACTACTTGTATAAATAGGTGTATTTGTTGCTTTATCATATCCAATAATTACAATGTCTGCGGATTCAGAAATTTTTCCGGAAACTGTGAAATATATACTATCACATTCTTTGGCAGCTTTAAATTCTAAAAATTCTATATCAGGGTAATTTGCAATTGAAATTTGCGTGGTATCAGAACAGTCGTTTTTATCTATTATGGTAAAAACATAATCTCCTGCAGGCAACTTTATGGGATTCGAAATATTAATCTCATCATCTCCAAGATAATATTTATAAGGGGCTACACCTGCCGAAGCTGGCGGAACGGTAAGTGAGATAGCCGTTGAGTCGCCTTTACATATTACGTACTTATATGCAGATGAATATAGCTCTAATGTATCCGGTTCCGTTATCAAAAATGATGGAATTGTTGTTACGCAATCGTTAGTGTCTCTTACTCCTAATTTATTTATATAATTAGCAGCAGATAATCTTATTGAGTTACCTGACAATGCAATACCTTCATATTCATATGTATAAGTTCCCAAACCGGTACCTCCAGATGCAGAAAGTGTTATCAATGCTGAATCGCCGTGACATGAAATTACTTCTGTAATTGTTGCACTAAGTTTTAACGAATCCGGTTGAGTTACTAAGATGTATGCAGAGTCTGTACAGCCATTATCATCTGTTACTTTGAATTTATATGCTGTTGGTCTTGCAGGTAATAGCTTAAATTCATCCGAAGTTACGTTAACATAATTATTAGTAGCATCATTGTAATATTCATAGGTATAGGGTTCTGTTCCTCCCTCTACTATAAATGTTATCTTAGCATCATTGCCATAACAGAAGATTGAATCGGTGGGGTCTATTTTTGCCACAAGAATTAGGGAGTCGGGTTCTGTTACGGTAATATGATCTCTTGCTATACATCCTTTACTATCTGTTACCAAGAAATGGTAACATTGATCGCTCGCAGGCAAATTAATTGTAGCGATAAGACCATCGGGAGTGATACCGGTATGTTCAAGACATGTATAAGTATAATCTGCAGTGCCTCCATTTGCTGTAAGCGTTACTTTAGCCGTACCGCCAAAACATTGAACTGAATCGGTTGGCAATATTATTTTTGCGTCCAATGTTAATAGTTCCGGTTCGGTTACTTTAATGTATGCTGTTTCTTCGCAACCTTTGTCATCTATTACAATAAATCTGTATGGTTTATGACGCGCAGGCAATTTAATGGTATCGCCATCAAGCGCTACTCCATGATAATAATATACATAGGGCTCTGTGCCGCCTGCGGCTGTAAGCGTTATCTTAGCAAGTTCACCTTTACATTTAACTTCATCTCCTGCTCGTATATCTGCATCTAATGTTAGTAGAGACGGTTCGTCTATTGTAACAGACAAGAAAGTTTCACATTTGTCATCTTTTACAGAGAATCTGTATGGTTCCGGACGCGCCGGCAAATCAATTGTGCCGATGTTACCGTCTGTAATCTCTGTACGGTGATGATGATGATGATAATACCAATAGGTATAACCACCTCTTCCGCCGTCTGCGGTAAGCGTTATGGTAGCTAAGTCACCATTACATTGAATTGAATCTATTACTGCAGTAAGAGTTAGTGTATCCGGTTCTGTAACTTCATAATTAATTATAGTTTCACATTCATTTTCATCTATTACAATAAATTTGTGTGTGCCTGCAGGTAGATCAATTGTTCCTTTATCTGTACCAACATGATGTTCGCCTTCCTCTTCATCTATATAATAGATTTCTTTATCTCCGGTACCACCGTCTGCTCTAAGTTTTATGGTAGCTAAACCGCCATAACAAAAGATAGAATCACTGGGTAATATTTTTGCTTTTAAGGTTAGCGTGTCCGGTTGGGTTACTTTGATTTTTGTTGAGGCTTCGCACCCTTTTATATCTTCTACCGTGAATATATATGGTTTGTGGCGAGCAGGCTTTTCTATTTTACTATTAATTTCTTCACCTTGATAAAAATAAGAATAGCCACCGTTTCCACCCGTTGCACTAAGCGTTATTGTAGCATTTTGGCCAAAGCATAAAATTGAATCTTCATCTAATATTTCTGCCTTGAGAATTAGAGAATCTGGAGTTGATATAGAACGGTATATTACTTCAGCATCACAGTTATTACTATCGTATATATAAAAAGCATATACTGGTGGTACTGTTAATTTTGCAGGTAATTTGAGAATAGTATCACTTGTGAACGTAGGTGCATCTTCTGCAGGCATAGTAGCATCATCAACTACTAATCTATAAGGCTTTGTGCCGCCTTCTACATGAATGGTTACAGTAGCCAAATCACCCCAACAGATAATTGGTGTGATATCTATCGTTACCTCCAATTCATCCGGTTCTTCTACTGTAATTTTAGCTACGGTATCGCAACCATTCTTATCTATTACTCTGAATAGGTATTCGTCATCGTCTTTGTTTGCTTGCAAATATTTAGTATTGCCGGGTAAGTTAACATATCCCGGTTCAGGAATCTTATTTATATCAAAAAATTGATATATATAAGGAGGTGTGCCACCATCTGCTGTAAGCGTTATTTTAGCAAACTCGTCATAACATAGAACGGAATCTTCTTCTAATATTTCTGCTTTTAATGTTATCTCTCTCGGTTGTTCTACTTCAAATTTCACTGAGTCTTTGCAGCCGTGCTCATCCTCAACATAAAACTTGTATTTTCCGGCTGTCAAGTTAACAATTCCGGTAGCAGGTATCGGTATTTCTTTTTTTGCTTCTTTTGATTTATAAGAAAACTCATAATCTCCTGTTCCGCCTATTGCAGAAACTAATAATGTGGCTTCGCCTCCGGTACATCCAATCATTCCTGTTACAGTTACATCTATCTCCAACAGTTCCGGTTCGTGTACTTTATATTTTATGGTATCTGTACAACCATTACCATCTTCTATCATAAATTTGTATTTTCCGGCAGGTAATTCAACCGTTCCGTAATCTATATCTTCTGTTGGTTCATATATAGGGAACGGAGTACTACCTGCATCTCCTTGTTTTTGATAATAAAGCGTATAGGGTTCTGCCGCATTTATTACTTGAACAAATACAGTGGCGGTTCCGCCATAACATTGAATTGTATCTCCTTCTAAGCTTGGATGTAATTCTATCGGATCCGGTAACTCGAAAACTAATATACCGGTAAATTTACTTTTATTTCCGCATTCATCAATAGCAATTACCGTATATTCATCAATATCATCACATATTACTTGTTTGCCGGGGGTTATTCTTTTCTTATGGGAATTCAAAATTATGATCTGAATATTTTCCTCAGCAGTGCAGTTATCGGTAAAATCAAATAATTCATACAACTCATTCTCAAGGTCAGTGGGGAAAACTGTTACACAACCTTCTGCATATTCGGTTTTAATACTTACCGGCTCCAAGTCATCAAGTCTCTTCGGTGCAATTGTATCTTTTACAGTAATGGTTTGTTTATGTGAAGTTTCGTTTTCGCACAAAGTTTTAACCGTCCAAATACGGGTAATTTCATATTTAGCACCGGTTGTTGCGCAATCCAATTTTTTCTTGTGTACATCTTTATGAGAGATATCCAATAAATCACTACTATAAGATTCCATACACTGAAATTCAATATCGTAAGGTTTACCATCATAGCCTTCAAAGTCTATATGATCCGGATCTTTATCGTATTCACAATTTCTATCCATATAAATTGTAATATCATCTACTGTAAAAGTTACATCATCATCAGGTTCTGCAATAGTAGTAATTGCAGTTGCGGTTGCCGTACATTTACTACGTAAGTCTGTAACTGTAACGGTAAAAGTAAATTCGTCGCCACACGTAGTATGGTCAACATCATCAAAATATTCATCCGTCAGATTTATGCAACCTGTCTCAGTGTTTGTATCTTCCATATAGGCATGACCTGACCATTCATATTTATAGTCACGATATCCGTTAGTTACGTTTACCGTTTTACAGTAAGTGTCGGGTCCATCAATAGGGCATTCTTCCGTATCCATTAATTGAGCTCTTACCTGGCGGTACACATGAACAGAAAAGCGTTCGGGGTCGCTTGGGCATCCGTCGTCAACCGTAACGGTTACATATAAATAATAAGTCATATTGGGTATCAGGCACGGGATAGTAAATTCTTTTCCGGTGTGCAAAAGAATTCTGCAATTTCTATCTAAATACCATTTGTAAACGAAGTCTCCATCATAAGTATCTTCATAAGGCTGTGTTGCGGTAAGGGTTACCATTTGGGGTCCGCAAACAGTATCTTTTATTTCTTGCACCGGAGATGTTGGTTTCGGTAACCATATTAGGGTTGTAACCACCACTTCGTCCACAAAATTTACATCATCACAAGTGGAAGCGCCACTACCTGAGGGAGTAACTAAACGAATAGTATCCGGTCCTGCCGGAATCATTGTGATGCGGATAGTATCCTGGAATACGCCCGGAGCAATTTCAAAAGGGATAGGCTCTCCCGAGCAAACAGTAGTATCTTTTGGTGAGGAAGAGTAGGTTTGTTCTTCCAACCAAAAGCCGCTATATTCTTTAACTGTATCTGCGCCATGACCGCCCATATATTTATGCTGTTCAGAGCTATCATAATATTCTTGAAACTCGGAGCCGCCTTTACGTTCCATTAATCTAAAATATATCTTAACATCTTCTGTAGTATATCTGGTAATTTTTATACGAAGCCCGCCTTTCTTACAAAGCCATTCTAAGAATTCGGCATTAAAATAATTATACCAACGATTTTGGTTATTGTATGGATTAAAATATCCGAACAAAGCCCCGTATGGTGTGGCGTCAATTTGTCCGGGGAAGTCGGTTACTATGGCTTGGTTTACCCCATTAACAATAGCATAGATCGGATTAGCATTAGACTTAAGTCCCATACCGGTTCTTAGCGTACCACTACTTTGCCAGTTGTCTCCACTGATCAAGGGCAACTTCCATTCAATCTCTACATTCATTCGATTAAGGATTGAGGAAGGGGTTGCATTTAGGGGGTTGTGCCATTCTTGACCTTCAAGAAAAAACTTCCAGTCAATAGATAGTTTTACGTTGCCTGAATCCGGACAATTTTGAAAGCGGAATAAATAATATTCTACTTTTTTGTCAGGCTCTCCGTATAATCCATCGTTAAGACGAGGCACAATTGGATTTAAGCTGTATCTTTCGTAATCCGGATTGTTAAATGGCGAAATAATTTGCGCATCATTAATTTGTTCCAGATAGAAACAGCAGCCTTCCGGAGCAGAAGATTGTGCTTTTGTGGTGTTTGTAAAAAGAATAAACACCAAACAAAGGAGGCTAAAGAATAAATACTTTTTCATAAAAATTTGGTTTTAGTTAATAATTTATATTATACATTATATTTTGTTTTAGCTAAGAAAAAATTGTAGTAAAATAAGTTTCACAAGTAGGATATATCGGGGAATTTAAACGAAAAACGGCACAAAAAAACGTTCGTTGACGCATTTTTGATACCATTTTAAAGTTAGAAAATATACATTTTATCATATTTTAAAACTGTTTTTGTTTACCGTATATCTAATTATCAAATAGTTAATATCAATTACCATATATGAATTACAATATCATTCAACCCACACTTCAATTCATACAAATAACATGCAAAGATACATTTTTTCATATAGTAATGGAAAAATGCGCATTTTTTTTGTTATTTTTTATTTTTTTGTTCATAACACTTCCAAAGCTTTTTTTCCTTGCATTTTCTCAAAGATTTTATTATCTTTGCGCCAATTTTTTAAAAAACAGAAATCTCTTATTTTACAACAAAATCTAAGGGAAAAGAAAAACAAAACCATTATTAAATTAATA
>Ga0082212_10007505_pt1 | contig 14409 bp, 9 predicted proteins | sample TergutNt197P3_FD_71548 | JGI IMG/M metagenome (GOLD analysis project Ga0082212, IMG submission 71548) | Neocapritermes taracua P3 segment gut microbial communities from Petit-Saut dam, French Guiana - Nt197 P3 | ecosystem: Host-associated > Arthropoda: Insects > Digestive system > Gut ... | reverse complement strand
TAGTGCGCCCATCGGGGCGGGTATGCCGGGGCAGGCGGGGAGGTCGTACCCTGTGCCGGCTTTTCTTGGGGCGGGGGGGGCGGGGTTTACAGTGATCCTGCTGATAGGGAACCCCATGCCGCAGGTCTTCGTGGCGGCGCGGACACGCTCGCGCGCTTCCTTGACGGCGGCGTCCGGGAGCCCCACGATGTCGAAGGAGGGGAGGCCCGACGACAGGTAGCATTCGACCGAGACCTCATATCCGCTTATCCCGCCCAGCCCCAGCGACCTGACCGTAGAAACCATAACTCATTCCTCCTTTTTTAGCCGGATGTTTTTCCGAGGTTCCTTGCGCGATGTGACCTGCCCCGCTGCCCGCGTCCGCAACTCATTACTCTCTTCGCGCTTCCGGCGCTCTGAAACTATCTTAGCACAACCCCGCTAGCCATATCAATAATCGTATCAACGCGGTTAAATGCGAAAACTCTACGAGCCGGAAATGTGATGATACTCAGGAAAATGCGAAAATTAATCGTTTTATATGTTGAATATGATTTACAACCGAAAACATTGCTGATATAATGATTTGAATTCCAAAAAGGAAAGGAACTGACATTGATTATGGCGAGAAAATTCAAGACTATGGACGGAAACACCGCAGCCTCGCACGTGTCGTACGCGTTCACCGAAGTCGCGGGCATATATCCGATCACACCATCGTCGGTCATGGCGGAGAACGTGGACGAATGGGCGGCCGGAGGGCTGAAAAACATCTTCGGGCAGACCGTTAAGGTAGTCGAGATGCAATCCGAGGGCGGCGCCGCCGGCGCGGTCCACGGCTCGATACTGAGCGGCGCGCTGACGACGACTTATACCGCCTCGCAGGGCCTGCTCCTGATGATCCCCAACATGTACAAAATCGCGGGCGAGCAGATGCCCGCCGTCATCCATGTCTCGGCGAGGACGCTCGCGACCCACGCCCTTTCGATCTTCGGAGACCACAGCGACGTCATGGCGTGCCGCCAGACAGGCTTCGCGATGGTCGCCTCGACCAACGCGCAGGAGGTCATGGACCTCGGCGCTGTCGTTCACCTGTCGGCTATCAAGGGGAACATGCCGTTTCTGCATTTCTTCGACGGCTTCCGCACATCGCACGAGATGCAAAAAATAGAGATTTGGGACTTCGACGAGCTCGACGCTCTTGTCGACAAACCCGCGCTCGCAAGATTCCGCAAACGCGCGAACGTACCGGCGCATCCCGTTACGCGCGGCTCCGCGCAAAACGGCGACATATTCTTCCAGGCGCGCGAAGCGAGCAACTCAGCCTACGCGGCGCTGCCCGGGATAGTCGAGGAGTGCATGAACGAGGTCAACGCGAAGATAGGGACTGACTACAAACTGTTCAACTACTACGGCGCTCCCGACGCGAAACACGTAATAATCGCGATGGGATCCGTGTGCGACACTGTCGAGGAAGTCGTAGACTACTTAAACGCGCGCGGCGAAAAGACGGGGCTTGTCAAAGTTCGCCTCTACAGGCCGTTTTCAGTTAAGCATCTGCTTGAAGCGCTGCCTAAGACGGTCGAAGCGATCGCGGTGCTCGACAGAACAAAGGAGCCCGGCGGAGTCGGCGAACCGCTGTATCTTGACGTAGCAACAGCGCTCAACGGCGCGGGCGCGGTAAAGATCGTCGGCGGCCGTTACGGGATATCGAGCAAAGACACGACCCCGGGCTGCGTCATAGCGGCGTTTCGTAACATTCAGTCAAGCGACCCGATCAACAGCTTCACCATCGGCATCGTCGACGACGTCACGAACCTTTCGCTCCCGATATCCGAAACGCCGGACACGACGCCGTCAAACATCAAGTCCTGCAAGTTCTGGGGTATCGGTTCCGACGGCACGGTCGGCGCAAACAAGAACTCGATCAAAATTATCGGCGACCATACGGACCTGAAAGTCCAGGCATACTTCCAGTACGACTCCCGCAAATCCGGCGGAGTGACGATAAGCCACCTGCGATTCGGCGACAGCCCGATCAAATCGACGTACTATGTCTCAAAGGCGGATTTCGTGGCGTGCCACAATCCCTCGTATCTTGAAAAATTCGACATGGTGCAGGACGTCAAGCCGGGCGGGGTGTTCCTGGCTAACTGCGCCTGGGGAGTCGACGATTTCACGGCGCGCCTGCCCGCCGCCGCGAAGAAATACATCGCGGAAAACGACGTCCGCCTCTACACATGCGACGCCGCGTCAATAGGGCTTGAACTGGGGCTCGGGAACAAGACGAACGCTATCCTTCAGGCGGCATTCTTCAAACTCTCGGGTATACTGCCGATAAACGACGCGGTCGAATATATGAAGAAAGCAGTCCGAGATACTTATGGCAGAAAAGGCGAGGACGTCGTCAACATGAACATCGCAGCTATTGAAAGAGGCGTCGACAACGCCGTGCAGATAGACGTTCCGGCTTCGTGGAAGGACTCCGCCGCCGCGCCCGCCGCAACCGCGGAGTATACCGGCAGGGAAAGCGTGACGAAGTACGTGGGCGGCGTGATGGATATAATGAACCTGATGCGCGGTGACGATCTGCCGGTATCGGCGTTTCTTGACACCGAGGGCGGCTCGTTCATCCCCGCGGGGACCGCCGCGTACGAAAAACGCTCCATTAATCCGGACGCCCCTCGCTGGATCCCGGAGAACTGCATACAGTGCGCGCAATGCTCGTACGTATGCCCGCACTCCGTCATCCGCCCGTTCGCGCTGAGCGACGACGAGGTTGCTGCCGCGCCCGAAGGGCTGCTTACGAAACAGATGATCGGCAAAGGCAACGAAGACAAGAAGTTCGCGATAATCGCTTCGGTGCTCGATTGCACAGGCTGCGGCTCATGCGCGAACGTATGCCCCGCCAAGACAAAGGCGCTTCAAATGATCCCGATCGACGACGCGGCTCCGATGCAGAAGGTGTTCGATTACGCAGTAAGCGGCGTATCCGCAAAAGACACAGGATTCGCAACGAGTACGGTCAAAGGCTCGCAGTTCCTCAAACCGCTGCTCGAGTTCCCCGGCGCGTGCGCGGGCTGCGGCGAGACGCCGTACGCGAAACTTATCACGCAACTGTTCGGGGACAGGATGTTCATCGCCAACGCGACAGGCTGCTCTTCGATATGGGGCGCCAGCGCGCCGTCGACGCCGTACACGACGAACGACGAGGGGCGCGGCCCGGCGTGGGCGAACTCGCTGTTCGAGGACAACGCCGAGTTTGGGCTCGGCATGGTCGTCGCGCAAAACCAGAGGCGCGCGAGGCTGGCCGCGAATATTGAAAAACTGCTGACATTCGAGTGGCTCGGCGAAGACAGTCCGATACGGCCCGCCGCCGCGCAGTGGCTTGCAGACAAAGACGACGGCGAAAAGTCTAAGGCTGCTTCGAAAGAACTCGAGAAAGCGCTCGTCTGGTCGACGACGATGACAGACGAAGAGATAGAGGGCTTCAGGACCCACGCCCCGGAAATATATGAGCAGGTGTTCGATAAGGAGAACAACCGCTGCGGCTGCCCGCTCTGTTCATTTGCGCGCGAGATACTGGCGGAAGCGGATATCTTCGTCAAACCGTCCGTCTGGGTGTTCGGCGGCGACGGCTGGGCGTACGATATCGGCTACGGCGGGCTTGACCATGTCATAGCTTCCGGCGAGAATATCAATATAATGGTGTTCGACACCGAGGTCTACTCCAACACGGGCGGGCAGGCTTCGAAATCGACCCCGACCGGCGCGGTCGCGCAGTTCGCGGCAGCCGGAAAGCCCATCAAGAAAAAGGACCTCGCAAAGATTGCGATGGCCTACGGTTATGTCTACGTCACGCAAATAGCGATGGGCGCGAACTATCAGCAAACGCTCAAGGCGCTGATTGAGGCTGAGAGCTACGACGGCCCGTCGCTGATAATTGCGTATTCCCCGTGTATCAACCACGGCATCCGCATCGGCATGGGAAGGTCGATCGAGCAGATGAAAAACGCGGTCGAAGCAGGCTACTGGAACATGTTCCGGTTCGATCCGAGGCTCGGCGGCGAAGGGAAAAACCCGCTGACGATAGACAGCAAGGCGCCGACTGCCAGCTACAACGATTTCATCATGGGCGAAGTCCGCTACAGTTCGCTGGCGCTGTCGTTCCCCGACAGGGCGAAGGAGCTGTTCGCCGCGTCCGCGAACGAGGCGGCCGAGCGATACGATCTGCTGTTAAGGCAGAGGGAAATGTACGAGCCGAAGTAAGTGTAGAATGTAAAATGTAGAATGTAAAGTTAAAGCGTAAAATGCAGTTTTTTACCGGGAATCGATGGCGTTTAGTCGGTTCCCGGTAGTTCTTGTCATTCTCTGTCGCATTGACAGAGGGTTCTCCTTCGCATATTCAGTAGTTGTTGTGTTGTTGTGTAAAACATGGTACAATGCAGCATTACTAATTATCCGCTTATAAAACCACTACGAATGGAATAGACTACGCGGATACCGGCAAGATAGCTGTCCGGAAATAATTTTACACTCTACATTCTACATTTTCAAAGGGGTAATACATATGCCATTCAATGCGCTTGACTTGAACAATCTCAGGCTGGCGGTCCTTATCGACGCGGAAAACGTGCCGCGAAACTGTATCAAAAGCGTCATGGAGGAAATTGCGATCTACGGAACTCCCACAATAAAGCGGATATACGGCGACTGGACGATCCCCGTGGTTTCCGGTTGGAAAACCTCGCTTCTGGAGAACGCGATCACGCCGGTACAGCAGTACAGCTATACGACGGGAAAAAACTCAAGCGACTCCGCCATGATAATCGACGCAATGGATATACTCTACTCAGAAAAGACCGACGGTTTCGTTATCGTATCGAGCGACAGCGACTTTACCCGTCTTGCGATACGCCTTCGCGAAGCCGGGCAGCGCGTCATAGGTATCGGCGAACGTAAGACGCCGAGCGCGTTTATCGCAGCCTGCGACAAGTTTACGTATATCGAAGTGATACGCGCCAAAGCTGAAGAGGCGCTCGCTGAGAGTGATGAAACGCACGCCGACAGCGACGAAACGCACGCAGACAGCGATGAAAAACATTCCGGAAATGACGCGGCTCAGGGCGATAACGATGAAACTCACGACGACGGCGCGGAGCAGGGGCACGACGCAGGCGACGGCGCCCAGAAGGCCCAGGGCGCGAACCGGGACAAGCATCACGGACAGCCGCGCCAGCGCGGCGTGAAGATCCCCAAATCTGTGATCCAGCTTATCTCTGACTCGGTAGCCGATCTGGCGGGCGACAGCGGTTCCGTTTTCATGGGAGAACTTGGAAACCTGATCCTGAAAAAACAACCCGACTTCGACCACAGGAATTTCGGATATAAAAGCCTGTCGTCTATGATAAAGTCCATCGACCGCTTTGAAATCGAATTCAGGCAGACGACGGACCCGAACATCAAGCACGTTTTCGTGCGCGATAAAGAAGCGGGATAATGACAGTGTAAAGTGTAAAGTGTGATTCCACTGCAACAACTGGCGTCATCAGAATTGGTAGAAAAGAGCAGGAGTTGATTACAAGGAAACCTGGACGACGGCGCCGGAGGAGGATCGGGCTGCCGATTGCGCTGATTGCGCCGGTATTGCTGATTGCGGCATTGCTTTATGACAGTAACGCGCGGCTGGTGGTTACAGAGTATGAGCTTTCTTACTCAAATCTGCCGGACAGTTTCGACGGATACCGGATTGCCGTGCTGTCAGATACGCACGCCTCGGAGTTCGGCCCCGAAAACGCGACGCTCATTTCGATGGTCGCCGCTGCAAAGCCCGATATTATCGTCATCGCGGGAGATGTTATCGACCATGATAAAAGACCCCCGCTCGACGAGCAAATAAGGATCGCGGAAACTCTCGCGGCCGGCCTCCTGAGGATAGCGCCCGTCTACTATATAACCGGCAACCACGAATGGGACAGCGGCGGTATTCGGACGCTGCTGCCGATGCTCGACGGGCTTGGAGTTCGCATACTGCGCAACAGGTATACGCTTCTTGAAGCGGGCGGCGAATATGTTATCCTCGCCGGAACGGACGACCCGAACGGGCCGGCCGACATGATAAAGCCCGCCGAGTTTGTGGAGAGCATATTTGAAGCGGAGGGGATCCGCGCGGTCGGCGCCGCTTCCCACACCGCAAGCGCGGCCGGAGCCGCATCCCCCGGAGCGGCTTTCATTATAATGCTTGAGCACAGAAACGGCAATCTGCAGCTCTACAGCGAGCTGGGCGTCGACCTTGTGCTGTGCGGGCACGCGCACGGCGGTATTATCAGGCTCCCGTTTACCGAAGGGCTGATCGGGCCGCAGCGCGAATGGTTTCCGAAGAATACGGGCGGAGTTTCTTCGATGGGCGGCACCAATATGGTCGTTTCGCGCGGCGTCGGAAACCATACAGGCTGGCCGAGGTTTCTGAACAACCCGGAAGTAGTGGTCGTGGAGCTGCGAAAATGTGATTGACAACATATGACTAATGAGGAAATATAATGATCGAATTTGACGTATATAAGCAAAAAATCACCGGGCTGAGACCGGCGCTTGACGACCTTCGGGGCGCGCTGAAACTGGACGAGGCTACGGAGGAACTGCGGGGCCTTGAAGAGGAAAGCGCGGGGGACGCGTTCTGGGCCGACCTTGAAAACTCGCAGAAGGTGCTGCAAAGGATCAAGCAGCTAAAGACAAAAAGCGATGGCTATGGCAGGCTCGAAGGCCGCTGGGACGACCTTACGACGCTTTGCCAGATGGCGATCGAAGAAAACGACGAAAGCCTGCTGACGGAGATAGAGGACGAGTTCAAGGCCCTCAGCGAAGCGTTGGAAACCGCGCGACTGGAGACGATGCTGTCGGGAGAATACGACAATTGCGCCGCGATACTGTCGTTTCACGCCGGCGCGGGAGGCACCGAAGCGCAGGACTGGGTAGAGATGCTCTACCGCATGTATACACGTTGGGCGGAGAGGCACGGGATGAAGTACAAGCTGCTTGACATGCTCGACGGCGAGGAGGCAGGAATAAAATCGGCGTCCATCGAGATCGAGGGCGACAACGCCTACGGCTATCTGAAAGGCGAAGGCGGCATACACAGGCTCGTGCGCATATCGCCGTTTGACGCGTCCGGCAGACGCCATACGTCGTTCGCGGCGGTAGAAGTAACGCCGCTGATCCCGGACGACGTCGCGATAGAAATAAGGCCCGAGGATCTGAAAGTGGACACATTCAGGTCGTCAGGCGCCGGCGGGCAGCATGTCAACAAGACGGACAGCGCCATCAGGATCACGCACGTCCCTACCGGGATAATCGTAGCGTGCCAGATGGAGCGAAGCCAGCATCAAAACCGCGAGACGGCCATGCGGATGCTCCGGTCGAAGCTGATCGAGATCAAAGAGCGGCAGCATCTTGACAAGATAAGCGATATAAAGGGCGAGCAGATGAAGATCGAATGGGGCAGCCAGATCCGCTCGTATGTGTTCATGCCTTATACGCTGGTCAAAGACAACCGCACCGGCTTTGAAAGCGGAAATATAAATGCCGTCATGGACGGCGAGATAGACGGGTTTATTAACGCGTATTTGAGGAACAATGCGTAAAGTGTAGAGTGTAGAGTGTAGAGTGTAGAGTGTAGAGTGTAGAGTGTAGAGTGAAAAAAGCATCCCGGTTTTACGCTCTGCGTTTTACGCTTTACGCTCTGCGTTTTACGTTTTACACTTTACACTTTACGTTTTACACTTTACGTTTTACACTATCATCTAATCGCCGTCTGTTTTCAGGTCGTCCGTTCTTGATCGTTCGGAACGCGCGCCGAAGAAAATCGACACGGCGAGGATCAACAGCAAAAGGACGCCCTGAACCGACTGCGAGACCTGGCTGTCGGATTTGCCGATAATGGCGAGGCCGTTGACGATCATCGTGATGGAAAAAGATCCCAGCAGGATCTTATAGAACTTAGCCGAGGAACCGCCGGTCACAAGGACGCCGCCCAGGAAAATAGCCATGACGACCCTTATCTCGAGAAATACGCCCATCTGCTGGCTTGTACCGCCGATAGTCGCCAGCGAGAAAATAGCGCCCGCGCCCGCCATCAGCCCCGAAAGCGCGAAAGCGATGAGTTTCATCCTGTCGATCGGTATACCGACAAACTTTGCCGCCGTCTCGTTTTCGCCGATCGCCCTGCTGTAACGCCCGATTTTCGTAAACTCAAATACGTACGCCATAACGGCCACTATCAAAATGAAGGCCGGTATTTTTATGTATGGAGCATTTATAACAAGCATCGACTCCGGCAGTCGCTGGGTCGCTATGTTCACCTGTATATAATTGACCAGACCCCTCACACCGAACAGCATCGCTATCGTGAGCATAAAAGAGGGGACTTTGAACCTGCTGACGACGAGGCCGTTGAACAAACCGACGATAAGCCCGACGACGAGCGAAACCGGGATCAGAAGCAGCGGGATACCGGACGCAAGCGCTGCCCATGTCCCAATCACGCCGGATAACGCGAGGCTCACGCCGACGGACAGGTCGGTGCTCCCCTGAGCGACCACGAACAGGACGCCGCAGCCGAGAATGACTGAAAGCATGGACTGATCGAGTATCAGCCCCAGATTATACGGGGTGAGCATCCTGATATTTCCTGTTCTCCCATCATAGCTGACGATCGAGAAGAAAATGAAGATGACAAGAAAAGCGATGAACGGGACGACGTCCTGGAACCTGACGTTCATTTTTCTCAGAAATTTCATATCATCACCCCTATGATAGCCTGCTCTGTGAACCCCTCGTCACGCCTTATCAGGCTCGTCATCTTACCGTCCTTCATTACGATCAGGCGGTCCGCCATGCCGAGGACTTCCGTGAGCTCGTCCGATATCAGGATGGTCGCGATGTTGTTCGTCTTGGCCTCTTTCATAAGTGAATAAATATACGCCTTAACCCCGACGTCGACGCCGCGCGTGGGACAGTCAAGTATCAGGAGCTTCAAATCCTTTGCAAGCCATCGCCCCAGGTTGATTTTTTGCTTATTTCCTCCTGACAACGAACTTACGGTTTGCGAAATATCCCTGCACTTGACCGACAGCTTCGAGACCATATCGTTCGACAGTTTTCTAAGGCTTCCGGGCGGGACGAAGCCGGCGGCGGCGGTGAGCTCGCCAAGAGACGGCAGCGTAAAGTTCTCGCGGACGCCCGCCCCTGTCATGAGCGCCTCACTGTCTCTGTCCTTCGGGACATAAGCCATCCTGCTCTTAAGAGCCTGCATGGGGCTCTTTATACGGACGCCTTCAGCGCTCAGGCTGACGGATCCGGCATGGGCTTTTGATAAACCGTAAACAGCTTTCCCGACGGAATGTATACCGGAGTCGCTGAGCCCGCAAAAACCGAGAATCTCGCCCGCGTGAACATCAAACGATATGTCTTCAAGCTCACCGGCTACGGTCAGGTTACTGACGCTAAGAACGACCTCGTCGCCGTGCTTTACTTCACTGTCCGCTCTGTAGTAATCGCCGCTGATCTCGCGACCGACCATCATAAGCTTGATCTCGTCCGCGGTGGTTTCGGCGGATACGAAGTTGCCGACGACTTCGCCGTCCCTCAGGACTGTGATAGTGTCGGTTATCAGGAGCATCTCCTCTACGTCATGCGTGATGACTATCGCCGAACGGCCCATCGTTTTCAGGTTTTGAAGCAGGTCGTACAGTTTCTGCCGGTTGTTCAATGACAACGACTGGGTTATCTCGTCAAGCAGCAGAATATCGGGGTCTATGGACAGCGCCCTCGCCAGTTCGATCATCTTCCGGGTCTCGATCATCATGCTCCCGGCGAGCTTATTGAGCGGCGGGAGCGGAAGCCCCCACTTTTCAAACTGCGCGGCCGCCGCGCGGTTGAGCGCCTTCATACTGACAATGCCGTTTTTCGTGAACTGCCCGGTCCTTCCCAGAAAGACGTTGACGCCCGCCGGAAGGCTGCCGACGACGCCGAGTTCCTGCATTACCATCGATATCCCGCGATTGTTTGCGTCCAGGGGACTGTGCGGCCGGTACGGATCGCCGCCCGCCGTCATCTCGCCGGTATCCGGGGCGAACAGGCCCGCTATCTGCGATATCAGAGTGGATTTTCCGGAACCGTTTTCGCCGATAAGCCCCCTTATCTCGCCCTTTCCCAGCGTGAAATCAATGTTCTTATTCGCGTGGGTGGGGCCGAAGCTCTTATTGAGGTTTTTGATCTCAAGGACGGGAGCGTTTGATTGATTCTCATTCACCTGACCGCCGTTTGCCCGGCCGCCGCCGTTCTCCTGAGCGTCGTCCGCAATATTTCCGTTCATAAGACCGCCGCTCATTTGACCACCTCCCTGACCCCTCTTTGCCCGGCTATGCCGAACACTATCAGGAAAGCTCCCAGAAAGACGTCCTGCAGCGTGCCCGACGGAACGCCGAAAATAGTCAGAAGGTTGAACACAGCGTAAATGATGATAGAACAGATCGGTACCGCGATGATTATATTGATCCACCTTTGCAGGATCTGCGCCAGAAGGTAGATAGCCAGCGGCCTGAATATCATATACATACTCGTCAAGCCCGACATAACGATCGTTTTACCGTTAAAACTTTGCTGGATCACCGACGCGAAGCCTATGAGCAGGCCGCAAATCAGTCCCACCCACAGAAGCGTTTTGAGAATATTAACGCCGAGAGCCTTGGAGACGTCCTTGTTCCCGCCTATGGCGCGCACGTTAAGACCTATGCTGGTCCTGTTGAACACGATGTAGACGACTATGAACCCGGCGACAAGAAGTATAGCGTTCAGCGGGAGCTGGCCCAGCGCTCTGAAATCGCGGCTGAGTTCCGTGTCGATCAGCGGCTTCGTCGCGCGATTTACCCGCAGGAATACGGCGACCGCCTCGTAGATCAGCGCAAGGCTGATGCTGGCTATCCACGACGGTATCTTAGTATACGCAAAAACAAGGAAATTGACGAAAATCAGCAGCGTGCCGGTTACGATCCCCGCGATTATTACGCCGGGATACCCGTAAAGGTTGCCGAACGCGCAGGACGCGAACGACCCGAGCACCACCACGCCGCCGATAGACATGTCCGTATAGCCGCAGGCGAACAGGAAGCAAAGCCCCCAGGCTACGAACGAAGGGTATATCGAGCTTGAGACAATGGCTCTCACATTCCGTTCTTCGAGGAATATCCCGTCGGATATAAAGTGGAACGCGACCGATACCGCAGCCAGCGCGAGAAGGAATATAACCAGAAACAAGGCCGGGTTTCGCTGTTTTTCCCCCTTGACAGTCAGGCTATCCTCTTGCATTTATCCTTCCCTCCAGTTTTCAACAGGGGCAACAGGGGCAGCACCGTGTTGGAGCGCAGCCCCTGAATCCTGAACTCGGAATCCTGAACCATGATCGTCAGCGCCCGTGATCCCTGATCCCTAATCTCTAATCCCTGATCCCCAAAGTTTAGCGCCCGTGAGCGCTCAGAAGAGCCTCGAGCGTAAGGCCGCTCGCGATCAGATCGACGTATGTCTGATACGTAACGTTGTTGTTGAATCTCCAGGTAAGCGACTTGAGAAGATCATCCGGGATCGGATGGACGCCCTGCGTGTAGAAAATCGAGATATAATCGTCGACGTTGTCACGGTTGACTATGAAAGGTATCGTCTTGAATTCCGGAGCGCCTCCGCCCGGAGCCGTGATCGGATGTCCGTCGAGGTAGTTGATCAGCATCGCGGGCGCGATGACGGCCGCCAGGCCTATTCCGTCGTTGCCTTCGGCGACTCTGCCTTCTTTGATATAGTTCGCGGTGACAAGGTCGACGCAGGAGGCGTACACCGGTATATGAGCGAGATCGAGAATGTCCTCGGCCCCGATCGTTCCGGGTACAAAGTCTCCGACAAGCGCGTAAACGCAGTCGACGTCTCTGTGCGCCGACAGCATCGCCTGAGCTTTTTCCAGACATTCCGCCGGGCTTGTGCAGCGAGCTATGTCGATTATCGTTCCGCCGCCCGCAGTGAACACCCTTGTGAAGCCTTCAATACGCTGATCCATGTTGTTATCGCCTATGTTGCCTCCTATGATACACGCCGTCCTGTGTCCGTCGCGCAGGGCCGACTGGGCCAGAACTTCGCCGTCGTAGACCAGGTCAGAGTTCACGGCGCCGACGTAGTAATCATTGTTGGGCGCGAATTGCGCGCGATCAGCGTCGTCGCCGACGAATACAAGCAGGACGAACGGGATCTTCGCTTTCAGGCAGGCGTCCGCCGCCTGAGGCAGGACCGGGTCCGCCGAGGCCTGGAACGCGATCCCGTCAACCTGTGAAGCTATGAAGTTCTGAACGTTCTCAAGCTCTTTCTCGGATGTGAAGTTGTCGCTGGCGCGGCTTCCGTTCATGCCGAGCACCCCCAGCGCGTATTCCGTCTCGTCTCCGAACAGGTCGAGTATCGGCACGCCCGCGCCCCATGTGTTAAACCCGATAGTGTAGACTTTTTCCCCGTCCGCTTCCTTTTTGCCGCAGGCCGCCAATACCATAGTCAGCGCCAAAACCAGCGCGATCAGCGACGCGATCTGTCTTATTCTGCTTCTTTTCATTTTATTGTCCTCCAAGTCCAAAATATGCGGTTGAGTCACCCGGAACCGCTGTATAGTCAAGGCTCCGTATACACGGCCTCCTGCGCGCTGCGCGGCAAATCCGGGGCAACCTCTGATTTACAGAAGTCTACAGTAAACTGTGAAAAAATGCAAGAATTTTTACTCGTTTTCACATGTTTTTTTGGATATTCAAACACATTCCCATTTCCATATAAAGGATATTTATTATGTAATAAGCATTTTGTGGAGTTGTCGCGTAAAAAGATATTTCAAAACCCGCCGTTATCCGTACTTATCTCACCGCCTCGCGCCGGAACGCCGCTCTCTATACTCCGTTCTCCGCGTTTTCAAGCCGCCGCTTCAAATCGTTCAGCCCGCCTGATGCGATCGCTTCGCGGATGCGCGCCATCAGATCGTTGTAAAAAAATAGATTGTGAATGACCGCAAGGCGCATGGCGAGCATCTCGCCGGCCCTGAACAGATGGCGGATGTAAGCGCGCGAAAAATCGCGGCAAACCGGGCAGCCGCACTCGTCGTCGATCGGCCCGCCGTCGCTCTTGTACTGCTCGTTGTTAATATTGATACTCCCGCTCCACGTATACAGGCGGCCGTGCCGCCCGTTTCTGGCGGGCATTACGCAGTCGAAAAAGTCTATTCCGCGTTCGACGGCATCGACGATGTTCAAAGGAGTACCAACGCCCATCAGGTACCGGGGCTTGTCCCGCGGCATATGTTCTTCGACGCGCTCGATCATGTCGTACATCTCCTGAGTTGTCTCGCCGACCGCCAGCCCGCCGATCGCGTAACCGGGCAGATCCAGTTCCGCGATGCGCTTCATATGCGATACTCTGATGTCTTCAAATGTCGCGCCCTGATTGATGCCGAACAGAGCCTGTCCCGGAGTTATAGCGTCCGGAGCTGTGTTTTGCCTCTCCATTTCGTCGCGGCAGCGGACGAGCCAGCGGTATGTCCTGTCGCATGACTGCGCCGCGTACTCTCGCGGCGAGGGTATCCCTATGCACTCGTCGAAAGCCATGGCGACGTCTGAACCGAGGTTTGACTGAATGCGGACGCTTTCCTCAGGCGTCATGAATATTTTCCGGCCGTCGACGTGCGAGCGGAATTGCGCGCCTTCCTCACGGATCTTTCGGAGGCCGGCGAGCGAGTATATCTGGAAACCGCCGCTGTCGGTCAGTATCGGGCCGTCCCAGGCCATGAACTTATGCAGTCCGCCAAGGGAGCGGATGGTTTCGTCGCCGGGGCGGATGTGCAGATGGTATGTGTTGGACAGGGCGACCTGACAACCGACGGCTTCAAGGTCGCGGCTTGAGAGCGCGCCCTTGATGGCCGCCTGCGTGGCGACATTCATAAACACCGGAGTCTGGATCGCGCCGCGTCCGGTCATATATTCGCCCCTGCGGGCCCGCCCGTGTGTGGCAATCAGTCTGAACATACTTACCGCCTCTGGCTGCATTCTCTGTCCGGCTCATGCCGGGTATTGTTACCGTTGTTGATTCTATCAGGTTTTCCAAGTAGGCGCAAGCGGTCGCTTTTAAAAATCACTTGCCTTGACAAACATGCGCGGTCGTGGTATCATCCCGTTAAATCGAATAGTTGCCGTGCCTTTCAGTCTAAAGGCAGCAGCTCACCGCTGCGCCCATGATCGTCTGGCCTGAACGGATGGACCCGTATCCGTTCACGGGGTCAAAACCGGAAACAGTTTGGCCTTCACGTTTGAGAAGGGAACGAAACAGTAACTTATGGTTTGCCTTCCGTGCAAACCTTTTTTG
>Ga0082212_10007504_pt1 | contig 14410 bp, 14 predicted proteins | sample TergutNt197P3_FD_71548 | JGI IMG/M metagenome (GOLD analysis project Ga0082212, IMG submission 71548) | Neocapritermes taracua P3 segment gut microbial communities from Petit-Saut dam, French Guiana - Nt197 P3 | ecosystem: Host-associated > Arthropoda: Insects > Digestive system > Gut ... | reverse complement strand
CGCAGAAGCAGTCCGTCTTCCCGAATTTCAGTGATGACCACGCCATGCCCGTCCAACTCATAAACAGTCCCGATTTTCAAAGGATCGTAAACATATGGCCTGTTTTCCACACCCCTAATATTGTAAACATAGTGCGCTCTTCCGAAGCCCGCCATCAAGTTTACCCATACAGGCCCGGGGAATGGATCCGCTGGCAATAATACCCAATCGCCGACACGTTTTAAGACTGTATGTGCGGAGTGAGGTCCGTATCCCCAATCCGAGTCAAATAGATCAGGCACGAACGGCACAGAGTCCTTCCCCCCAGCAGGGATAAATTCGTAACGGAGCCCTTTGCCGGGAGTTGCCGTCACGATCAATGCCCCTATTTTATTTGACGTATTGTCCGGCTTATCATAAAGCTCTAAATTCCACGATTCTCCCTTAAGCTTTTCCTTTACGCAGGTCTCTTGACCGGTTTCAAGAGATGACGGGCACAACTCATTAATCCTGTTTTCGTTTTCGAGGTTGGCAATGGTCTGCGAATTCCATAGCCTGACAAATTGAGGGTATCCGACTTGATCGGCGTTCTGTGCGTGTGCGGGACGAAGGGTAATGGTAAACATCGCCGTTACAAGCAGAACAGTAAAACCAAAAAGAAACCAATTTTTCATAAAGTTACTCCTCCTGTGAAGCCTCCGTTGGAATCATCCTCGTCTGAATGTCTACCGGCTCCGAAAGAAGAAATTCAGAAAACTGCACTTGCTAGATTTTCAGAAGATTTTTCAACTTGGTTATTCAGCTTATGACTGACTGTCAAGCGACGTTTTATGTTCCCTGTTTTTGGAATGTGGCTATAATTATTGAAAAATAAGGACGATTTGGCTCCCCAGGTAGGATTCGAACCTACAACCCTTCGGTTAACAGCCGAATGCTCTACCGTTGAGCTACTGAGGAGCACTCATCGGTACGGGCAATAAACTAACAGCAACCACGTCGGTTGTCAATGAATTTCCTAAATAGTTGCACTTTTACCGCATACTGCTAGAATTATTGCCTGCCGCCTGTAGCCGATTACGGACCGGGACGGCGGGCCTGTTTGTTTGCATAATAGTTTCAGAACAGGCGTCTTACTCGAAAGGAGAAGATAGCCATGCCTTCCAAATCTGTTTCTTCTAAAATCAGCATACATACGTGGCAGTCCAGAAAAGTACACGGTGAAACAATCACAATGATGACCGGGTATGATTTCCCTACCGCGGCGGCGCTTGACCGTTCCGGCATCGACGGCATTCTTGTCGGAGATTCGCTGGGGATGGTTGTGCTGGGATACGATAACACCCTGCCTGTTACCATGAATGATATGCTGCACCACTGCCGGGCTGTCGCGCGCGGGGCATCGCGGGCGCTCCTGGTGGGCGACCTGCCGTTTATGTCCTACCAGGCTTCAGATGCCGAAGCCGTGCGCAATGCCGGAAGACTTCTGCAGAAAGGCGGGATGGACGCTGTTAAGCTCGAAGGCGGACGCGAACGCGCCTCCGCCGTCAGGGCTATCGTTTCCGCGGGCATTCCCGTTATGGGGCATATAGGTCTTACGCCACAGAGCGTGCATCAGCTTGGCGGATGGAAAGTGCAGGGAAAATCGGCGGGCGCGGCGCGGCGTTTGCTTGAGGACGCCCTGATTCTGGAAGACGCAGGCTGTTTTTCCATTGTGCTGGAAGCGATTCCCTCGGAACTTGGACAATTGATTTCCGGACGCCTTGTGATTCCCACAATCAGCGTCGGCGCGGGCATAGGCTGCGACGGCCAGTTGCTGGTGGCGCATGACGTACTTGGGCTTTTCGATCGTTTTACGCCTCATTTCGCAAAAAAATACGCAGACCTTTTTTCGCAGATGCAGCGGGCTTTCAGCGAGTTTATCGCTGATGTAAAAGCGCGCAGGTTTCCCGCTCCGGAACATGCAACGTCCATGGACCCGCAGGAATACCGCGACCTGGTAAGGGAGATTGAAATGCTGGAAGCCGAACTTGAGTCCGAAGGAAATTTTTCCGAGAGACTCCATTAATAGATAATATTAGACATGGGAGCGCGGGCGTCCCCGCCGGCGTGTATATAATAAAGGGCGCGATTTGTCGCGCCCCTGTAGAGACAAGGCATGCCTTGTCTCTACCGCCAGTGTTATTTTTTACACGCCGGCGGGGACGCCCGCGCTCCCATGTCATAAATATAAAACATGCAGTTGACGATTTGGGGTACCGGAGCGATGGCCTGTTTTTTCGCGGCGCGCTTTGCGCTTGCGGGCGTCGTCCGGATTACGATGATTGGAACCTGGGCGGAGGCGATTCAAGCCATCCGCGGTAACGGGATTCGTATTGATGATTCGACCGGAACCAGGATAGCCGAAGTGGACGTGGAATTTTATGACGCGCCCGTTCCGCCTGCGGATCTGGCGATTGTACTCGTAAAATCCTGGCAAACGCCGCGCGTTGCGGAGCGTCTCGAAAAGAATCTTAAGCCCGGCGGCGCGGCGGTTTCGCTGCAAAACGGCCTGGGTAATATTGAGGCGCTTGGCGGAAAGGCGTTTACCGGCGTTACGTCTGAAGGCGCGACACTTGTAGGTCCAGGACATGTCGCGCATCGTGGAAGCGGTATTACGCATCTGGCGGCGCCGGAACCCGTGTTGGAACTGTTTAAAAGCGCGGGATTCGAGGCTTACAGATGCGTTCCGGAAAAAGCGGAAAGCCTGATATGGGGAAAACTCGCGGTTAACTGCGGCATAAATGCTTTGACTGCGCTGTATGGCATCCGTAACGGGGAACTCCTGGAGCGGGAAAAAACCGCAGTTCTGATGGAAAAGGCGGCGCTGGAATGCGCGGCGGTCGCTCGCGCGCGTGGAGTGGAACTGCCTTATGCGGATCCCGTTGCTGAAGTGCGCGAAACGGCGCGGCGGACTGCGGAAAACACATCTTCGATGCTTATGGATATTTTACGCGGCGCGCCTACGGAGTGCGACGCCATTAACGGCGCGGTTGCGCGGGAAGGAAAGCGGCTCGGCGTTCCGGTTCCGGTCAATGAGGCGCTCTGGCGCGCCATGACATTGGAGCGCCGTGAATAATAAACAATATGCGGATAACTGATAATATCTCTGTACTGCGAGAAATACGCCGATCTATGCACGGCGTTTTCGGGCTGGTTCCGACCATGGGGGCGCTTCATGACGGGCACGCGTCTTTAATAAAACGGGCGAGGCGGGAATGTGAACACGTCGGTGTAAGCATATTCGTCAATCCGGCCCAATTCGGACCTGCTGAAGACTTAGCCAAATACCCGCGTTCGATGGAAAAAGACATGGCGTTGCTTGAAAGCCTTGGAGTTGACGCGGTCTGGACGCCGTCGCCGGAAACCGTGTATCCTCCCGGTTACCAGACGTGGATTTCCGTTGATGACGTTTCAAAACCACTGGAAGGGTTAATCCGTCCCGGCCATTTTCGCGGCGTCTCGACCGTGGTGGCGAAACTTCTGAATATCTTTTCGCCCGATCGGGTGTATTTCGGCCAAAAAGATGCTCAACAGGTCGCGGTGATCCGCCGTTTGGCTGCCGATCTGAATTTTCCAGTCGATATTGTCGTTTCTCCCACTGTTCGGGAAATCGACGGACTGGCGATGAGCAGCCGCAATGCCTACCTCAAAGAAGATGAACGCCGGGCGGCTCCAGCATTATACCGGGCGTTGTCGGCGGCGAAAGAAGTGTTTGAAGCTGGTGAGAAGAACGCGGGCGCAATTCGGGCCGCCGTATTAAAAACGCTTTCAACGGAACCGCTCGTGAATGTGCAGTACGTGTCTGTCTCGGATCCGGACACAGTCGAAGAGATTCATGAAATCAGCGGCGGCGCGCTTCTTTCCGCTGCTGTGATTATTGGAAAAACGCGGTTGATTGACAACGTTCTTTTGTAAATACATTGTGAGGCGCAAACATGCTGCTTGCTATGGATATCGGAAATACCGGCATCACGCTTGGATTGTTCGAAGGCGATAAACTCGGGCCGCACTGGCGGCTGGCTTCGGACAATGATCGCACGTCGGACGAATACGGCATATTGATAACGCAGCTTCTTGCGCGCGCGGGCATCAGTACGGGCGATGACGGCGGAGTGCGCGGTGTCGCGATTGCTTCGGTGGCGCCGGCTCTTACCGACGTGCTGGCGCGAGCATGCCGCGATTATCTGCGCGTCGATCCGCTGGTAGTTGACGCGGGCGCACGTACGGGAATTCCGCTGCGCTACGAAGACCCTAAACAGATCGGCGCCGACCGCGTGGTAAATGCCGTCGCCGTGCGGATTCTGTATAAAGGCCCGGCATGCATCGTAGATTTCGGAACCGCCACGTCCTTTGACGCGCTTTCGGCCGATGGCGAATATCTGGGAGGCGCTATTGCTCCGGGCATTGGAGTTGCCGCGGACGCGCTCTTCCGCCGCACGGCAAAGCTGCCGCGTGTGGATTTGCGCCGCCCGCCGTCGGTAATCGGTCGAAACACCGTAAACTCACTGCAATCAGGTCTGCTTTATGGTTATGTGGGGCTTGTTGAAGGCATGGTTCGCCGGTTTCGCGCGGAACTTGGGACGGAAATGAAAACGATCGGCACTGGCGCTATGGTGGAACTTATAGCCGGAGAAACCAATGTGATTGACATCGTAAATCCCTGGCTGGCGCTTGAGGGCCTGAAAATTATTTTTGAATTAAACCGGTCATAGGGGCGCGATTAATCACGCCCGTTGGGTTGTGTATTGGCAACCTCCGAAAACCCCGAACTCTGCGTTACGCTCCCTCGACAAAATGCTCATTTACCTATGTGTAAACTCCGCTTTTGTCTCGGTCGCAAGCCTTGATTTCGGGGTTTTCGGAGGTTGCCTATTGTATTTGGGCGGACACATAGGTCCGCCCCTACCGTTTCGGGCTGATTCTATTTAATTCCTCAAGAAAAATCTGTGCGTCTTTCGGAATGGGGCTGGTTTTTTCCATCAACAGGGTGCGCACGTTCATCGGCTGCCTGTAAAGCTCAATGTTGGCATTTTTATCGGGACGGATAGTTCCGCCTTTAATTGTCAACCCGCCAAATAACCCTCGTGATCGTGAATAAGCCAGAATCTTTGCCGACATCCAGGCGTCCGTTTCCGCGGCAGCCGTTCTGCCGACCGGGCCGGCGGCAACCGAGGCGTCGCCGCCAAGAGTGAACTTGCTGTCAAGCAGGCTTTCCAATCCCCTCAGGTTCATTATCACTAAAACAAGATCAACGGCTTGCGCTCCGATCTGTAGGCCGAAACTTCCGCCTTCGAGGCGGAACATTGAAGGAGCGCTCCATTCGCCGACGCCGTTTTCAAGGCGACAGGACATAAGCCCGCGGCCGTAATTCGCTCCGAAAATAAAACCGCCTTTTTTCATGCTGGGTATGACGGCGACACAGGCGCTTTTGTCGATCAAATCCTGCGGTACTCCGCCGTCAGGGGCTTCCATAATTTCTTTGAGCGCTATGGACGCGCGTATAACACGGTCTCCCGATTCATTTGCCGACGCGAAACACGTCATACACAAACAGATTAAAATTCCAGCTATCAGTCTTTTCACAGTGCTTCCTTTGTAGGGGCGGTTCGCGAACCGCCCACGGTTTCATGTCAAAGTTTTATAATAGGCAACCTCCGAAAACCCCGAACTCTGCGTTACGCTCCCTCGACAAAATGCTCATTTACCTAATGTAAACTCCGCTTTTGTCTCGGTCGCAAGCCTTGATTTCGGGGTTTGCGGAGGTTGCCAATAGCCGTTACGCGGCTTTTGAATCCTTTGTTTTGAAAGAGAAAAACTCAGCGACGTTTTCCGTCAGAAGCTGGGTATAAGACTTGTCCAGATATGAACGAATCGAAACGTAACACTCGTCGCAGGTGTTTTTTTCGGTAAATTCCTTTACCATTTTCTGCTGTTCGTGCAGGCCGTAGCGTTTGAACTGCATGGAACATGGCCGCAGGGCGCCGTCGTTTGTAACGACAAGCCAGCGCAGACCGGCCTTGCAGTTGGGCGCGCCGCCGCTGTGAAAATATTCACGCGTCGCGTCTAAAGTGGTGTTGTTGGTTGTAATCCAGTGAGAACTGTTCATTCTCTTTTTGAGTTTTTCCAGTTCCCTGTCAAGCGCCGCAAGTTTCTCGGGCGTTTCAGGGAAATAATCGCGGCAGCCGATGCGTCGCGGCGAATAGGCGCTGAAGTTGATGTTAACGCCCCATTCTTCGGCCTTGCTGGCATTGGCGTTGATTTCCTCAATATTCCATGAGGTGATGCAGTTGTTCATGACGATATCGTCGTATCCCAAAGCGGATGCCGCGGGAATGATCTTCTTAAGGTATTCGAAATGGCCGGGAAGACCGCGGAAATCGTCATGACGTTCCGCGTCCGGGAAATCAAGGCTTACGCAGAATTCATCAACGCCCGCTTCACGCAATTTCTCGTATCGCTCCACGGTCATTGAAGACCAATTGGAAACAAGAATAAGATAAGGAAGCCCGGAAGGAGATTTGATATTGCGCACCACTTCTTCAAGGTCGGAACGAAGCAGAGGTTCGCCGCCGGAAACCTGCACGACTACCGGACGCAATACGTCCATATATTCCCTGTAATCGGCGGGTTTCAGGTCTTTCGACATATCCGTGGGACCGCCGTGGTCGCAATGCCTGCAATAACACGTGCAGGAATTTGTTACTTCAAAGGAAACAACTATCGGCCTGCCGGCTACCCAGTTCTTTGAACCCTGGGCGATGATCCGTAATGATTCCCCGAAGGGGACTTTACGCATGGTAAATTCCTCCGACAAATGCTGCTTAATTAAAGTACATTTTTTACAAAATAAATTGAAATTTTAACATATCAATATTCAGGAAAGCAAGATTTTAAAAGCGTTTCATTAACGCCTCTTTTTTTTAGCGGCGCGCTCTTTGTGTTCGCAGTAATCTTTCAGTTCTAAAAGAACAGAATTCCATCCCTGTGCCAGAAAATCCAGTGTTTCTTCATCCATCTCCATTTCGTCGCTGTCGGTCATAACAAGTTCAGTCATGCCGGATCGCGGATTAATGTCGTAGCTTAACGTATGCGCGGTAGCCGCGTCGTCGCCTCGCCCGTCGTTTATCCATCGCAGCGTCAGGCCGCCTGGAGGCTCGAATCGCGTGAAAATCGCGCGGCCTTTCCGCCTGGTTTTTCCGTCATTCCATTGGGCGAAGAGTTCGCCTTCAGCGTGCGGATTAGAGCTTGCCTTATCACAGAACCATTGCTCCAGAGCGCCGGCTTTGGTCAGTGCCTGAAAGACTATTTCAGCGGATGCCTGTATCCAGACTCTTTTTTCAATTTTATTTTTCAACACAGGTTATCAGGCCTCAATAGATTGTAAAAAATTATGTTATCAGAGCCTCTGGACGGATACCAGATTGATAGCGCCAATCATACTCTGTGATATTTGAAGATTAACGGGTATAATACGCCACGCCATGAAGATAGTCAGAATTTGCACACTCTTTCTTGGTCTTATTTCAACCGTGTGGGCGGCGGGTGTGGATTCGGTTGTCGGGGCGCGCGCTTTGGCGCCCACGGATCCGTTTATGGCGGGCGACGAAGCGACGCTGATCATAGAACTGGAAATCGCGCGTTCTTATCATATTAATTCCAATAATCCTCTGCAGGATTACCTGATACCCACCAGTGTCGAATTTGATCCCTTGCCGGGCGTAACTTTTGACGAGGCGATTTTCCCCGAAGCCGCAGTTAAAAAACTGCCTGTCTCCGATACCCCGATGTCTGTTTATGAGCGTGCGGTGAAAATCACGGCGGCGATACGTCTGGCGGAAGATTTTTCTCAAAAGGAAGCCATTGTGCAGGGAAGGGTGCGATCACAGGCATGCGACCGCAATTCCTGTCTTCCTCCCGTCTGGACTCCTTTCAGCGTAGTAGTCCCGGTCGGATTGCCTGCGCGGCCGCCGGAGACCGATTTTCAGACGCTTGCTTTGACAGTTAATGAGAATCCCGAAGTGATTATCGGCGACTTGTCCGGTGCCGGTTTTAATCGGCGCGGATTATTTCTTAATTTCCTGCTGGCGTTTCTTGGCGGGCTGGCGCTTAATCTTACGCCATGCGTTTATCCGCTTATTCCCATAACGCTTGCGTGGTTCGGCGGTCAGGCGCGCGGCGATAGAGCGGCTTTGATTGCCCATTCGGGCGTTTATGTATTTGGCATGGCGACGACCTATTCCATTCTGGGCGTAGTCGCCGCGCTGACAGGCAGCCTTTTTGGCGCCGCGCTGCAGTATCCGGCCGTGCTTTCGGGCGTCGCGCTTATCATGGCGTTTTTGGCGCTTGGAATGTTCGATGTTTACGAGATGCGGATGCCGACGTTTCTGACATCGAGGATTGGCGCGCCGCGCGCGGGATTAACGGGGACGTTGCTAATGGGGTTAACCGTTGGGATTGTCGCTGCGCCCTGTATCGGACCGTTTGTGCTGGGTCTTTTGACCTATGTAGGCGAACGGGGCAGCGCGCTTATCGGTTTTTTGCTTTTCTTTGCGCTGGCGATCGGACTTGGCCTCCCTTTTCTTGTCCTTGGATTTTTTTCGGGAAACATTCATCGTCTCCCGCGTTCCGGCGCATGGATGGTATGGGTGCGGAAAATCTTCGGCTTTGTTTTATTCTGCATGGCCTGGTATTTCTTACGAAGCCTGCTTTCCACGCTTGCATGGTCGCTCGGCCTTACTCTTCTTCTGCTGATTGGAGGGATTTATCTTGCATGGGTAGCGAAGATTATTGGCGCCGGCAAAACTTTTACCGTTTTCCGCAATATTATCGGCGGCCTGTTTTTCGTTTCAGCGCTCTACTTTGCGGTTACCGGGGTCGAGATGTTCCAGAATGAAAGAACCGCGGCTTCGGCGGCGGAATCTGTCAGGGAATCCATCATATGGGAAAGTTACTCGAGGGAGAATCTGGTGAAAGCGCGCGAGGAGAACCGCCCGGTATTTATTGATTTTTACGCGGACTGGTGCGTGCCATGCCGGGAGCTGGACGCAAAAACCTACTCAAATCCGGAAGTAGTGCGCCTGGCACGAAGGTTCGTAATGCTTAAGGCGGACTTGACGTCCGGTGACGACCCGGCGGTTGAAATTTTAATGGAAAGGTATCGCATTCGCGGCGTGCCGACATTGGTTTTTTTGCGGCCGGACGGAGGGGAGATGACTTCGCTTCGAGGGACGGGCTTTGTAACAGCGGGAACTTTTCTTGACAGGATGACCCGCGCCCTGCGGGCGGCTGATGATCCATCGCAGCTTTCGCTCTTTGATTTTGAATAACCCGTTTGATATGCGTTAACCCACGCGAAAATACGGTTTCACGAAAAAATTCAGAAATTTCCCGAAATGTCTAGATTTTTATTGAAACCGCATGTATATTCGATGATGTTTCGGGTTTCCACTGATGATGATGGTAAAGCTTCGAATGTGTCTGGTTGTGGAAAGAATATCCTCGATTGGTTTCGGCCCCTGCGGGATTCGAATGTTATGAAAACAGACAGTTTTTAAAATTTAGCGCCCGTGCGCGCACGGGTTTTGAGTAATGGAAATGCTGGTAAATGTCTGTATACGAACATCACACATCACCGGTGATTATCTCGAACGGACGTATAATCGGCGCGACCTAAATGAGTAAAGAGGCAAGATGAAAGAACATGGCGTAGTAAAGTGGTTCAATAACGAAAAAGGTTATGGTTTTATCCGGCGCGATTCCGGCGAGGATGTTTTCGTGCATCATTCCGCGATTCAGGGGAGCGGATTTAAATCCCTGGACGAAGGCGATCAGGTTGAATTTATCGTGACACAGGGACCCAAGGGCTATCAGGCCCAGGATGTTGTAAAGCTGCAGGAATAATTTCCAAATGGCTTGGCTCCGGCCTCATGCCGGAGCCTCAATTCCTTTTTATTTTAATTATTGCGTCTTCATTTGTTACAAATCCGGCTTCACAACAAAGATGAGGCGTGTTAATCTTTTGCCCGTTGTTTCCGGCGTATTACCTGCCCCGTAAACGACTCCCGCAATAAAAGTGGGCCGCTAGCTCAATCGGCAGAGCAACTGACTCTTAATCAGTAGGTTGAAGGTTCGATTCCTTCGCGGCTCACCAACAAATTCAATAACTTACAGTATTCTACACCCTTGCACACTTAGTTTTTGCCTTGCTACTTGTCACATACTCGTCACTTACCCTATCCAGCACAGTCCCGCGCGTCAGCGTTCTGCCCGTAAGGAAGTGAGTGTATATAGATAACGTCACGCCCGGATTTGCGTGTCCCAGATGCTTTGATACAGCCGCGATATCCTCTCCTGATGATATCATTTGAGACGCCCAGGTATGCCTCATCGTGTGCGGCGGTCGTGGCTTATGCTTTGCGCAAATCGGGCATGTCAAAACCAGGCGCGGGAATCCGACCGAGGCTGACAGCTTCGGCAAACCACGCCTCGAATATCGGCTGGCAAAATCCGGCGGCGAACCAGTGGCGGCGATTTAAATAGAACTTCCACGCTTCCAGCAATGACGCCCTCGCGGCGCTGTATGACGCCGTGAAGTGTTTAATCAGGACTTCCATCTTCTTCTACGTCCTGTAAACTCCTGGCTATAACGCGGGGAAGATATCACGGGTTTTGAAAAACGGCTTATTTGGGGGTAGAAAAGTGGGACGGTATGGGACAGGTCAAAAAAACACTTGACAAGGTTCAAAAAAAGTATGCGAAAGCGAAAACCTAATACCCGCATAGTGTCCAATCCGTCAAGAAAAACATTTTTGACAAAAGTGAGTACGTTAGTACACAATATTTGCCATGAAGACGATAATTGAGTCGAATGTTTATCAGACATGGATTGACAATTTGCGGGATGCCCAAGCGAAAATTCGCATTGATATGAGGATTCGGCGGCTCACTAAGGGCAATCCGGGCGATGTTAAACCTATCGGCGCGGGGATTTCCGAAATGCGTATTGATTACGGCCCCGGTTATCGGGTGTATTACAAAGACACCGGGAAGGAAATCATCATCCTGCTGTGCGGAGGCGATAAATCCACGCAGGAAAAAGACATTTTCAGGGCTAAAGAAATAGCGGTTGGTTACGATCAGGACGGTAATAAAGGCGAGAGGAAATAGTTATGGCAAAAGAAAAAGTAACGTTTTCCGTATGGGATATGGCGGATCATATTAAAACCAAAGAGGACGTGATTGGCTATCTTGCCGCCGCGCTGGAAGAAAACGACCATGAGCTTCTGCTTGATGTTATTGGAGATATTGCGCGTTCAAAGGGTATGTCCCAATTGGCCAGAGAACTGAACCTGAGCCGCAAGGGTTTGTATAAATCTTTCTCGAAAGAAGGCAATCCGTCTTTTAACACCATCGTCAAAGTCCTGGACAACCTGGGATTTCAGTTAAGCGTAAGGCAGAAAGTCCCCGCGTAGCAATCGGTTGTTTTAATTCAAGCCGAAAAAGATGCAAAAATTGAAGGATTTTATCCAACTATGTGATTTTGCTATTGCAATATTTCCTTATAGAACCCATGGGTAATTAAATTTTCCTGTTGGTCAGATTGTTTTCTTTCAGTCAATCGCGGGCGATGCTCAGATATTCCGCGTCCTGGAATTCATACCAGTCTTCGATTATACCGAGAGGTGGTTTTATTTTCTTACTTTCTCCAGCCATGCGCGTCCCTTTTCAGTTAGGCGGTAAAGCTGGTTCGGGCTGGTAGGTTTGTCTGGTATGGTACGTTCAAGCCAACCGGCGGATACCAGAGGGTTAAGGTAGGCTTTGCGGAAATGTTCACGATCTTTAAAATCGGACATCTGCTGCAAAGTGTTCCGATCAACAGGATTGACGGCGGATTGAAGTATCTTTACAACTTGCTCGGCAGCTTGCGGGGTAGATTGCGCGTTGGGCAAATTTAAAACGACTGATAATTCCGACAACTCTTTATTTTGAGGCATGTTATCTTGCGCGGTAGCTTGCGGGGTAACTTGCGGGGTTTCCCTCAAAACAGGACGGCGGATTGTCTGAATGAACATATCTCCATCCTGCCGAAAACCGGGCGCTTCAAGTCCGGCTTCAAGGCAGCGGGCGATCATGTCGAGCGTACCGGTGCCGGCTCTTTCTATGTAACCGGCAAGATAAAGCGGGCTTGCCAGCAGCGGATTGCGCGGGATGGACGCGTGCGCCTTTGTTAACTTTTCAGGCGTCAGGCCCGGCGGCAACTGGCCGGGGTTCCATACTTCAAGCCGGTCGGAAAAAAGCATCACCTGTACGGAAGCATTGGAACTGTAATCGCGATGCGCAACGGCGTTGACGATGGCCTCGGAAACCGCCTCGCGCGGCAATTCGTAGGTAATGGGTACGGTGTTGCTTTCTGCGCGAGTGCCTACGCGGCGATCAATTTTCGACATCACGAAATCAACCGCATGGTCAACAAGGTCAAAAACCGTGCCTTCAAATTCCTGATGCGACGGGATGGGCTTGCGCACTTCAACGTCGTAAAAATGCAGACATTTGACTACTAAAGCCGGCAACGGATGCTGCGGGTTTTTCCCAAAAAGTAAAATTGTCTGAGGCGGGCAAATCCTAGCGGTACGGGTTAGTTGCCAAGCGAGCCGGTTCCTTTCTGCAGCGCCACAACCCCCGTTCGCACCGTTTCCTTTATTCCGTAAGGTTTCAGCAATTCCTCGAACATGGTTATCCCCGTCTCGTCGGCCGACAACTCCAGCGTCATGGTTTCATTTGAAAGGTCGGAAATTTTCGCGCCGCTGATTTCAGCGATTGAAATTAATTCGGGGCGCTGCGCCGACGCGCAGGTAACCTTAACCAGCATAAGCTCCCGAGCCAAATGCTTCCCGGCGGGTAACGAACGCACCTTAATAACATCGATTAATTTATTAAGCTGTTTTTCTATCTGCTCCAGCGTGTAGTCCGATCCTTCTGCCACAATAGTCATGCGTGAAATTTTTTCGTTGTCGGTCACACCGACCGCCAGACTGTGGATATTATAACCGCGCCGCGCGAAAAGTCCCGATATGCGCGACAGTACGCCCGCGTTGTTCTCTACTAAAATAGAAATTGTATGTTTCATGATTGCCTTTTATAAAACCGATTTTTCGTTTTCATCAATCTTGACCTGCAAAATATACGGTCTGTCCGAATTAAGTAAATTCGTAATCGCGCCTCCGGCTTCTGAAATGTCGTTGATGTATTCGCCCTCTATTCCGTAAGCGGCGGCAAGTTTGATAAAATCGGGGCTTCCTTCAAGGGAAACGGCGTTTAGTTTGCCCCCATAATTATTCGATTGCAATTCTCTGACCATGCCGAGACAATTGTTAGTCATTATGATTATTTTTACCGCGACACTATGTTGAATCATTGTGGCAAGTTCCATGAACTGCATCTGGAAGCTTCCATCGCCGCAAATCGCTACAGACATGGCTTCGGGACAGGCTATCTTCGCGCCGATTGCCGCCGGAACTGAATATCCCATGGCGCCCATTCCGCCTGAAGTAATGAACCGTCCGCCGCGCAGCTTTATGTTATTGGCCGTCCAGATTTGATTCTGCCCCACGTCCGCTGAAATTATGCATTCTTGCGGAAGCTGTTTGTTTAGTTCTTCGATGAAAGCCGCAGGATTTACATACCCTTCGCGCGTTTCGGTCAGGTTTTTTTCTTCTGTTTTTAAGTCTTGCATTCGCTTAGCCCAATCGTCGTTCTCCTTCGCCTCGGTTGCCTCAAGAAGCTGATTTAAAACCGCTTTTAAGTCGCCGACAACGGGAACGTTCGCAGGCAGGTTTTTCCCGATTTCAGCGGGATCTATGTCAATATGGATAACTTTCAGGTTCTCATGGTTCTTTATGGCCGCGACCGCCCTGTCGCCCACCCTCGCTCCGAGTAAAATCAACAAATCGCACTCAACCAGCGCGCGATTCGGGGTTTTTCTTCCGTGCATGCCTATCATCCCCATATAAAGCGGGTGTTCGAACGGCATGGCGCTTATCCCCATCATGGTGCATATTACGGGTGTGTTTATTTTCTCTGCGAATTCCATCGTCAATTCCTGGGCGTTTGCGTTGAAAAGCCCGCCCCCTACGCATATAAGCGGCCTTTTCGCTTCCTTTATGGCTTCGGACGCGCGTTTTATTTGCAGCCTGTTGCCCTCGTATCTCGGCTTATAACTGTTTATCTCAACTTTTTCAGGATACTCAAAGTCTATGACCTGCTGCTGTATATCAACGGGAATGTCAAGTAAAACCGGGCCTGGTCTGCCGGTTCCTGCGACATAAAAGGCTTTTTTTACAATTTCGGGAACAAGAACCGCTTCTTTTATGAGGTAGCTGAAATTGTAAAAAAA
>Ga0082212_10007503_pt1 | contig 14410 bp, 9 predicted proteins | sample TergutNt197P3_FD_71548 | JGI IMG/M metagenome (GOLD analysis project Ga0082212, IMG submission 71548) | Neocapritermes taracua P3 segment gut microbial communities from Petit-Saut dam, French Guiana - Nt197 P3 | ecosystem: Host-associated > Arthropoda: Insects > Digestive system > Gut ... | reverse complement strand
AATCAGGGGTACGGCGATGATGATGATGGGTCGCACGGTTTCAAATGCTTCTATAATGATCTTCGGCGAAGGCATTCTGGTAAGAAAATGCACATGCGCGCCACGGGTCATCTCAAAAATAAACTCGAACATCATGCCGTACATGTGTGCCATCGGCAACATGGAAACCACATTCGTGCCTGTTGTCACCTGTGGCAATACAAACTCGGCAAAAAGTACGTTTGAATACAAACTGCGGTAAGGCAACATCACCCCTTTGGAAAAACCGGTGGTGCCGGACGTATAATTGATCATCGCCAGTTCTTCAGGCTCGTCAAAATGGTAATTGATATGCTCAGGTCGGAAATTTTTCGGATATTTTTTTCCGAACAGTTCGTTCAGGCGGTCTCTGGCTTCTGTTATTCGGCTTTCTTTTGCATATGCAATCGAAAAATCGGAAATCATAACTACTGCTTCGAGATTGGGCATTTCCGTTTCCGACAACTCTTCCCAGATATGGTCGCCCACAAAGAGTATCCTCGATTCGGAATGGGTAACGATATGATGTACGGAACTGACCTTAAACTCGTGCAAGATAGGAACGGCAACCGCACCATACGTCAGGGTAGCCAGAAAGCTCACCGCCCAGTTAGCCTGGTTGCGACCGCATATTGCCACTTTTTCTCCTTTTTTCAGTCCGCACTCTTCAAATAAGATATGCAACTTCTCAATCCGGCGCGCAAGGTCCTTGTATTGCAGAATCTCACCTTTATAATTTGACAAAGCGATGTAATTCCAGTGCTCCTTAAAGCAGTTTTCAAAACGTTTGTTTAAAGAATTATCCATGACATTTTATTTAACAGTTCTCTACCTAATAATAATATCTTCTTCGGGGCAAAGGTAATGCAAGCAGTGCATAATACAAAAAAAAACATGTTTTTTTTTGTATTGCCGAAGCAAAATTTTTAATTAATTCGTATATTTGCAAAAAAAAATAATAGTTATGCAAATTGCGAATCCGATTTATGATGTGGTCTTCAAATATATGATGGAAGACAATACTGTAGCGAAATTGCTTGTTTCGTCTATCATTGCAGAAGATATTATCAGTCTGGAACCCAAGCCGCAGGAACATACCCGCGAAAAAGACAGAGAAAAAAACAAGGGAGAAATATCCAATTTGACTGTGTACCGTCTTGATTTTTCCGCCAAAATCAAACTGTCTGACGGACAATACAAAGTGATTGTCATTGAAATGCAAAAGGCGGAATTGCCTACCGACATTATGCGTTTTCGGCGTTATCTTGGTGAACAGTATACTGATTCCGAGAACCTTATTACAAATGAAGATGGCATTGATGCCATGCAAATATATACCATTTATTTTCTGGGCAAGGAACTGGGCGTATATGACACGCCTGTTTTAAGCGTTTCACCCGAGATAAAAGATGTCAGTACTGGCGAAATTGTCAATCGGGAGAGCAAATTTATTGAGAGTTTGCACCACAAATCGTGGATTGTTCAGATTAGTTGTTTAAAAGAGCGTCGCCGCAACGAACTGGAACAACTTTTGTCGGTTTTTGACCAAAGCAACCGCTCTTACGATATTCATATATTGAATGTAAAAGAAGGTGATTTTCCTGAAAAATTTCGTCCGATCATTCGACGGTTGAAAGGTGCGGCAAGCGATTCAAAAGTAAAAAAACAAATGAAAGAAGAGGATGAGATTTTAAAATATCTTCGAGTTGTTGCGCGTATTGAAGCAAATAAGTTACTTAAAGAAAAAGACAAGACCATCGAAGAAAAAGACAAAACCATCGAAGATAAAGACAAAACCATCGAAGATAAAGACAAAACCATCGAAGATAAAGACAAAACCATCGAAGATAAAGACAAAACCATCGAAGATAAAGACAAAGAAATAGCAGCACTTAAGAGACTTTATGGAGTTATATAATTATCTATGAAACAAGCTTGTAAAAAAGATTTTTTTATTTTCATTTTTCGTGCAAGAACTACAATATCATGTCGAGAATAATAAATCATTCGGCACGTTTGCATATTGGATTGTTTGGCAGGCGTAATACAGGAAAAAGTTCGGTTATCAATAGGCTGACAGGACAAAATTTTTCTATCGTTTCCGACATGCCGGGAACGACTACCGACGTGGTAAAAAAGGCAGTTGAAATTCCCGAACTGGGACCGGTAGTGTTCATGGATAGTGCCGGTATTGATGACACAGGCAAATTGGGGCGGCAACGGGTCGAAAAAACCCGACAGGCTGTCAAACAGGTTGATGTTGCGATTGTTGTACTATGTAACAACTATTTATCCGAAGAAGAACTACAACTCATGGATGAGTTTCATAAACTGCGAATCCCTTTTATCCTGCTGCATAACAAATCGGACAAACACCCCGCGGACAACTCTTTTGTAAAGGAGTTAGCCGATCGTTATCAAGTCGATTTTATCGATTTTTCGGCTAAGACAGGAGAAAATATGGAAGTGTTGTTGCAACTGTTACAGAAAAATGCACCCGACAACTTCAACCGCCTTCCACCCCTGTTTGGCGACCGGTTACAAAATGGCGATTGGGTGTTATTAGTTACCCCCATCGATTCTGAAGCGCCGCAAGGCCGGTTGATTCTGCCGCAGGTACAGGCTATTCGCGAAGCGCTGGACTATCATTGCGTAGCGATAACACTTAAAGAAACCGAAGTTGAGGATTTTATGCGCCATTCAAGCAGGGTTCCGGCTTTGGTGATTACCGACAGTCAGCTTTTCGGTAAAGTCGATAGACTGATTCCGCCCGACATACCCTTGACAAGTTTCAGTATCCTGCTAGCCCGGCAGAAAGGCAATTTTGAAGCTTTTCTGCAAGGAACACCCTATATTGACAATTTACAGGACGGCGACCGGATTCTGATCATGGAAAGTTGCACCCACCACAGTACCTGCGATGATATTGGTCGCGTAAAAATTCCGCGCTGGCTTCAGGATTATACAAGTCGCACGCTCGAATTTGACATCGTTCCGGGACTGGCTGAACCGCCGCGTTCTGTCGGCGATTACGCATTGGTCATCCAGTGTGGCGGATGTATGATTACCCGCAGGCAATTACTTAATCGTCTGCAAGCCGCCATCGAAGCCAACGTCCCCGTTACCAACTATGGTATGGCTATTGCCTACATCAAAGGCAGTTGGCAACGAAGCGTGGGATACCTGCATCATAACAGGTAATCGCGTCCCAGCGCTACATATTTTCCGATGCCATATCGATGGTAAAGTAAGGTTTCATGGCGTACATAGGGCTTGTCTTGTAAAAACCGGCGGATTTGCCCGATCTCTTCGTCTGAATCGTTGAAACCCGGTATCACAGTCGTTCGTGCGATTATTGGCAAAGCGGGAAAATCGACGCACAACTTTTGGAAATTCTCAATGATCAGCTCATGGCTTTGCGTCGTCCATTCCTTGTGTTTTATTTCGTTTAATGACTTGATGTCGTAAAACACGGTGTCTGATAATTGCGCTGCTTGTTTGAGTATCCCGTAATCGCCGTAACCGCATGTTTCTATCGCCGTATCAATCCTGCGTTTTTTCGCTTCCTGCAGCAAGTTTATCAGAAAATCGCCCTGGTCTAAAGGTTCTCCGCCACTGACTGTCAAGCCGCCGATGTTGTTTCTGTAAAAAACCGACTCTTTTTCAACTTCGCATAATACGTCCTCGACCGTCATCGAAAAACCTTTTACCTGCAAGGCTTGTGCGGGACAATTATTGACGCAACAGGCGCAAGCGTCGCATTTGTCGCGGTCAATGACAGCGAATCCCTGTTCGTCGTAACTGACGGCGTACTGTCCGCACGACCTCCGACAATTGTCGCACGTTTTACTTCCGATGCATTTCGATTTGACGTAATAAATTTCCGGTTTCGGGTTTTGCGATTCAGGATTACAGCACCAGCGACATCGTAAGGGACAACTCTTAAAAAACACCACGGTGCGGATACCGGGTCCATCGTGCAGGGAATACCGCTGAATATTGGATATGATCCCGGTACAACTCATAAACGGTCGTGATTGGTACGTGCGATAATGTCGTCCTGTAAGTCTTTCGTGAGTTCCGTGAAGTAGGCGGAGTAGCCCGCGATACGTACCAGCAGGTTGCGATAGAGTTCCGGATGGGTCTGGGCTTTAATCAATGTATCCTGATTCAACACGTTGAACTGTACATGCCATAATTTCAAATCGCGCCATGCTTCGATGAGTTGCATCAATTTTTCCGTTCCCTCCTCGCCTACCACACAAGCGGGACTTAACTTGATGTTGAGCAGGCGCGAAGCGCGTTCGTTGCGGTTCATGTTCTTTGTGGCAAAATTGGAAAGCAGTATTGCAGTGGGTCCATTCAAATCGGTTCCCTGCGACGGACTCGACCCGTCGGACAACGGCATAAAAGCTTTCCGACCGTTGGGTGTAGCGCTGACCACTTTACCAAACGGAACGTGGGAGGTGAAAGGCACATAACGCAGATCGAGGCGTACGCCTAACTCCTTCGAGTATTTTGCAGTGAATTCCAGCGCTTTGAGATCGAGCAACCGGGCAATCCCGTCAGTATAGGGATCGTTATTGCCATAACTGGGTGCATTGACTTGAAACTGCCGGATAAGTTCGTAACCTTCATAATCGGCTTCCATCGCCGTCTTCAGTTCATGCAGGCTGAAGCGTTTTTCCTCGAACACGTTCTTCCTGATCGCCGCAAGGGAATCCACAACCGTACCATAGCCAATGTACTCAAAATAACCCAGGTCAATGCCGTCGGGGATATGAGGTTGATGCAGATCAATGTAACTCTTCCTGCAAAGCTGGTGCAACGAAGATCCAAGCGGGGTGGCGAAATGTAACGCCCGCAACCGGATTACCTCGTATTGCTGGATAAAGGCATGACGCAGCAAATAGGTTTGTTGCTTTAGAAAAGCATCCAGAAATTCTTCGAAGCTTGTAAATTCAGTCAGTTCGCCTGTTTGCATACCGATGATCCCGTTGCCGTATTTCAACATTCTGCCATTGTACAGGGTCATTTCCAATGCGGCGGCGAAATTAATGTAAGCGCAGGGGCTGGTGTAGGTATCCCGATTGGGCATCCTACATTCGGAGCAGCCGGAAACACTGTAGTCGTAGGCTTCGTCGAACGATGCGCCCTTTGACAGCAGCAGCGGTACGACTTCTTCGTCATTAATCAGTTTGGGAAACCCGGAGCCTTCCTTGACGGTCTCCGCTACCTCGTAGAGATAGCGCCTGGGACTGCGAATGTGTATCCGTGCTGCCAGGTCAGGATAGTTAAGCGGAAATTCCCGTTTTGATTTCAGCAAGAGATAGGTCAGTTCGTTGGTCGCATCCAACCCGTCGGTAGTCTGACCGCCAACGGTGACCGCTTCCCAGTGAGCATAACCCTCATTGAAGGCACCACCGGTTTCCGACAGGTACAAGTCCACAAACTGTGACATGGCAACCCATTCACATTCAAATAATTCCTGCACCTGTTCGTCGGTGATGACACCCGCCGCCCTGTCCTTTTTGTAAAACGGGTAAAGATATTGGTCCATACGGCCATTCGAAATGACCGTACCTGTTTTTTGCTCGATACGCGAAAACATTTGCACAAACCACTGCGACTGAATCGCTTCCCGAAAATTCCGGGCGGGATAAGCAGGTACGCGACGGGCAATCGCGGCTATTTGCTCCAATTCCGCCTTGCGCTTGAGGTCGGTCTCCTCACGTACCATCCGTTCTGCCAAATCGCCATGACGTTCTGCCCACAGCATGATGGCATCGCACGCCAGACACACCGCCTGCAAAAACGGTTTCTTTTCAGTGTTGTCAATCGGGCTGTCAGGGTCTAATGAGGCAAACCGTTCTTCCGCTTCTGCACGGATACCGAGAAAGCCCTTCTTCAACACGATTTCATAGTCGTGTACCCATTGAATGGATGAACGAAAGGACGACGTCTCGTTCACGATATAGCGTGAGGACAAATTCATGTTGTATGTCAGCGCCATGGTTTCAGGCGTCAGCGCTTTTGCCAGTGCCTCATGATAAGTCTTTCCATGCCAGTAGGGCGCAATTTCTTCCTGTATGATTCCGGCATCTTCCGGCGCGACGTCGAATGGTGAGTATTCCCGTTCGGGAAGGCGGCGTACTGCTTCACCCAGCACATTACCGTCTAATTCGGGGTAGAGAATGCCATACCGCCCCGGTTTACCTGCACGACCCACGATGAGTTGTCTGTCATCAATATAAACCGTAGCGTTTTGGGCATAGTACATTAAGGCTTTTGCCCATCGCAGTATGAGCGGCTGACCTTCGGTTTGCCTGAAAGAACGGGTGAAATACAACCCCCGTTCTATATCAATCATCGGCTTACATTCCCGCGTCTGTCGCAGCAATGCCCATTGTCTGTCCTCTTCGTTCTGTCTTCCCTGTGCTAATATCTCCGCTTTCAGGCGTTGTTCCTGAGGAGATAACGCAGCAATTTTATTCATAAAGTAACGCTTTTCCGATTAAATTTAAATGTAAAATTTTGTGCAAAGGTATAAAAAAAATTGAAGAATCATATTTATAAATCATATTTATCAGGGCAACCGCATTAAAATATCACCATATAATATATTCGTACGGCGTGGGGCAGGAAATCAGGATATGATTTGAATTAAATAAAAAAAGGGCATTCCGATATATCCAATTGACAGATAATAAATCTATTACGACAAATATTAACGCAACTGTTTTTGCGATTACTATCGGCGCTTTTCGGTTTATTTAAGTCTTTACTCATCAAGAGAAAACCTAATCCCACAAATTCCAAAAATACTTACAAAACAATTCCAACCCTTCATTTTTCATTTTATCCTTATACGTTTCTATTTCATGTATTTTTCGACGATAATTATCTTCCAGTTCAGGGTCGACCTTACCTTCAACAAGACTGTATGTATCTCTATCTTCATTTTTTACAAACATGTCTTTCAAAGATTTACCTTCAAACCGCTGGCGGTTATATTCGTCGGCAAATTCGTTTGTCATGGAACAGGTATCGTCATTCATTTCCCTGAAACAAAATATCATACGATCAATAATATCTTCCCATTCTTTCATTCCTGTTTCAAAGTTCTGATCCTCAGTACCATCCTCGCGATTAATAAATTGTGTAGGACAACCATGCAGATTTTTTCTAAAATCTGTTAACATCTTTGGCATAATTTCCATAAACCAATAGTCAATACTCCATAAATCCCTGTAAGAGTAACCTTTTCTTGCCCTTTGACAGATGTGTTTCACGTCCTGCGGAAATTCTTTTATCTTATCAAAAATACGGTATATGTTCATGGTCTATTAGTTTTTAGTTTTTTTACTTCGTAAAAGAACTCCTTCGCACCTCGGCATAGCCCGAACAAGTTCGACTCTGCGCTCGGTTTGTCGTCGTTTCAGTTATAACCGCAAGATTAATTTTCAACTTTCAACTTTCAACTTTCAACTTTCAATTATAGATACAGGTCTCTCTCCCCCTGCCTGATACGTTCAATTGTGGCGTGGATTTGCGCAACTAACGGCGTTTCGAGTTGCAAAAGCTGCTTTTCAATCAACTGATAGCCTTTCTGCTTTTGCGCTTCCGTAGCATAGTCTTCGAGGTATTCGGCTAAGGTATAGATAGCGTTGGGCGTACAGAAGCGTTTGATGAAGCCCGGTACCGAAAATTCCATAAAATGCTCGCCTGTACGTCCTTTGCGATAGCAGGCGGTGCAGAATGAAGGCAGGTAGCCATCGTCAAGCAGGGTATCGATGACATGATGCAGCGAGCGGGAATCTTTCACCTGAAACTGCTCGCGATTCAAATTCTGTGTCGCTTCGGATTTTTCGGCGTAGGCGCCAATTTCCAATTTCGTTCCGCCGTCGATTTGCGACACGCCGTACTGCAACACTTCGCGCCTGACGTCGGCATTTTCGCGTGCGGTACAAATCAGGCCGGTATAGGGAACGGCCAGGCGCAGTATAGCTACCATGCGGGCAAAATCATCGTCTTTCAGTTCGTATTTTTTATCGACAGCCATGTTGGAAGCAGCCTGCAAACGGGGGAAGGAAATGGTGTGCGGCCCCACATTATAGCAGGCTTCGAGGTGATTCGTATGACGGATAAGCGCCATCGCCTCAAAACGCCAGTCGTACAGGCCGAAGAGCACGCCGATTCCCACATCGTCCAATCCCGCCTCCTGTGCGCGGTCGAGGGCGGTAAGCCGGTTGTTATAGTCTTTCTTGGGACCTGACGGGTGGTATAGCCTGTACATTTCGGGGTGATAGGTCTCCTGAAAAATCTGATAAGTGCCTATCCCCGCTTCTTTTACCATACGGAAACCGTCAACAGTCAAGGGAGCGGCATTGATATTCACGCGGCGGATTTCGCCATGTCCTTTCTTTATATTATAAACGGAACGCACCGTTTCCGCAATGAATTGAGGCGAATACTGTTTATGCTCGCCGAAGACTAATATCAGCCGTTTCTGCCCTTCGTCAACCAGCGATTCCACTTCATGCACCAATTGATCGCGACTCAATGTGACGCGAATTGCATCCTTGTTTTTCATGTGAAACCCGCAGTAGATGCAGTTGTTTATGCAGTAATTACCCACATACAGCGGAGCAAACAGGACGATGCGGTTGCCGTAAACGGCTGCCTTTAGCTGCCTGGCAGCCTGCTTGATGCGGGCGATGCTTTCGGGATCGTCGGCATTGATCAGCGTCGCCGTATCCTGCAAACTCAGCCGATGTTTGCCGAGCGATTTGGCGATGACCGTTTCTACTTCCTGCTTTTCGGACTTTGCGCCGGCGAGCAAATCCGTAATCTCCTTTACGTCAATAAAGGGCGCCATCGGGATGTCGGGCACATTGTATTTTTCGGGTGTAAACTTCATCTTTCAAACGTTTGCTAAAAACGTGCAAAAGTAGGTGATTTTTTGGAAAATTCCAAACTCGACAGCGAAAAGATTTTTTAAATGTGTTTACTTTGTAGGGTTCGTTAGAAATAATCCTGACAAATTTTGTGACAGATGCACTTGATTATCGCTACAAAATTACGAAATATTTCTCAATTATCCCAAAAATATATTCATTTACCATTTTGTTGCAAAAAATCACTACCTTTGTAACGCTGAATATATAAAAAACAATAATAGTTATGGATAAAATCAAGTCGCAGGACGACCTGCAGATAATGAAGCAGCAGTTGGCGAACAATCCAGGCAATGAAAGTAACGGTTCCCCGGTTCAGATCAAGGTGGGGATGGCTACTTGCGGGATAGCTTCGGGAGCGCGTACTGTAATGAATACTTTTGCTGAACTTGTCGAAAAGGACAAAATTCCGGCCGTCGTTTCTCAGACGGGTTGTATGGGCTACTGCTATGCCGAGCCTACGGTCGAAGTGCATAAACCGGGCGAAGCACCTGTTGTTTTTGGCTATGTGAACTCGCAAAAGGCCGTCGAGATTGTGGAAAAGTATATCAAACAGGGAGAACCGGTTAACGGAATTGTGCCTGTCGATTACGAGACGATTGACTCGAAAGACGGGGGAAATCACAAACAGTTGCGCATCGCCCTGCGTAACTGCGGTTTTATTGATCCCGAAAAAATTGGGGATTACATTTTAAAAGACGGTTATGCCGCTTTGGGTAAAGCGCTTGATATGTCGCAACCCGAAGCGATCGACATCATGAAAAAATCGGGTCTGCGCGGTCGCGGTGGCGGCGGTTTCCCGACCGGGTTGAAATGGGAATATGCCTATAACAACAAAGCCGACCAGAAGTATGTCGTCTGTAATGCCGACGAAGGTGATCCGGGCGCGTTCATGGACCGTTCGATCCTCGAAGGCGACCCGCACTCGGTGATCGAGGCGATGGCGATCTGCGGTTACTGTATCGGCGCCTCAAAAGGATTGGTTTATATCCGCGCCGAATATCCGCTGGCTATCAAACGTCTTTTGATTGCGTTGGAACAAGCCCGCGAATACGGATTCTTAGGCGAAAATATCTTGGGCGGCAACTTTGATTTTGACATTGAATTGCGCTACGGCGCAGGCGCTTTTGTGTGCGGCGAAGAAACGGCGCTCATCCACTCGATGGAAGGCGAACGCGGCGAACCGACTGTCAAACCGCCATTCCCCGCCGAATCGGGTTATCTTGGTAAGCCTACCAATGTGAATAATGTAGAAACCTTTGCCAATGTGCCGGTTATCTATCTTAAAGGATATGAATGGTTCGCAAGTATCGGTACAGCCAAGTCCAAAGGAACCAAAGTATTTGCGCTGGCCGGCAAAATCGAGAATGTGGGCCTGGTGGAAGTGCCGATGGGCATCACGCTTCGCGAAGTGATTTTTGAGATTGGAGGCGGCATCAAGGGCGGCAAAAAGTTCAAAGCCGTACAGACAGGAGGTCCCTCCGGCGGCTGTCTGACCGAAAAACACTTGGATACGCCCATCGATTATGACAATCTGATAGCCGCAGGCTCCATGATGGGTTCGGGCGGAATGATTGTGATGGACGAGGACGATTGCATGCCCGCTATCGCCAAGTTTTATCTCGAATTTACAGTTGAGGAATCGTGCGGGAAATGCGCGCCCTGCCGTGTGGGCAACAAGCGTTTACACGAGTTGCTACACCGGATATGCCGCGGTCGCGGCTCGGAAGAAGACCTGAATTATTTGCGCAACCTGAGCATGGTCATCAAAGACACGGCGCTTTGCGGACTGGGGCAGACGTCGCCCAACCCTGTGCTCTCAACCCTCGAATATTTCTATGACGAATACATAGCGCATGTGCGCGATAAGAAATGCCCGGCAGGTCAGTGTAAGGCGCTGAAACAGTATTTTATCCTGCCCGACCAGTGTATCGGCTGTACGGCTTGCACCAAATCGTGTCCCACGAATGCCATCACCGGCGAAAAGCGGCTGGCGCACCTGATAGATCAGGAGAAGTGTATCCGCTGCGGCGCCTGCGTGGAGAAATGTAAATTCAATGCAATAATCATTCAATAAATCCGACGAATAGTATGAAAGTTACCATAGATAATAAGACGATAGAAGTGGCGCCGGGTACGACTGTGTACGAGGCGGCAAAGCAAATAGGCGTAGACGTCCCTACCCTTTGTTACATGAATCTGGAGGCGGTGGGCTTCAAAAACAATCCCGCCGGCTGCCGTATTTGCGTGGTAGATGTAGCCGGTCGGCGTAATTTGGCGCCCTCGTGTGTGACGACCTGCACCGAGGGAATGGTCATCCGTACCAACACACCACGTGTGCTCAACGCCCGCAAAACGGTACTCGAACTGATCCTGTCCGACCATCCGAAAGACTGCCTGATCTGTCCGAAATCGGGACGCTGCGAATTGCAGGACCTGTCGATCAAGATGGGTATCCGCGAAATTCATTCGGTCGAGAACGCCGAGATGTCGACTTATCGCAAAGACATGTCACCTTCGATTATTCGCGACATGGACAAGTGCGTGATGTGTCGCCGGTGCGAAACGACCTGTAATAAAATCCAGAATGTCGGCGCGCTGAACGCGGTGAACCGCGGTTTCATGTCGGTCGTCGCGCCTGCTTTTGAACAGGATTTGATTAATTCTCCCTGCACGTTCTGCGGACAGTGCGTAGCAGTATGCCCCACAGGTGCACTGACAGAGGTCGACCAGACGCAGAAAGTGATCCGCGCCTTGGCCGATACGACCAAAACGGTCGTCGTTCAGACCGCTCCTGCTGTGCGTGCAGCGCTGGGCGAAGAGTTCGGCATGGAACCCGGCACATTGGTTACCGGCAAGATGACCGCCGCCCTGAAAGAAATGGGATTCGACTACGTGTTCGATACCGATTTTGCCGCCGACCTCACGATTATGGAAGAAGGAACGGAATTGCTGGGACGCATCTCGAAATTCCTGGCAGGCGACAAAGACGTAAAACTGCCTATCCTGACGTCCTGTTGCCCGGCATGGGTGAACTTCTTTGAAAATAACTACCCCGACATGCTCGATGTGCCTTCAACCGCCCGCTCCCCGCAACAGATGTTCGGCGCCATTGCCAAAACCTATTTGGCCGATAAACTGGGTGTGAAACGCGAAGACCTGATCGTCGTATCCATCATGCCTTGCTTGGCAAAAAAATACGAATGTCAACGCGATGAGTTTAAGGTCAATGGCAATCCCGATGTCGATTTTTCGCTTTCTACCCGCGAGCTGGCGCACCTCATCCGCGAAGCCAATATTAACTTCCAGGCTTTGCCCGATGCTGATTTCGACAGTCCGATGGGCGAATCATCCGGCGCTGCCGTGATATTCGGTACTACCGGTGGCGTGATTGAAGCTGCAGTACGTACCGCCTACGAGGTATTTACCGGCAAGAAGTTAGAGAAGATTGATTTTCAGGAACTGCGTGGTCTGGATGGCATCCGTATGGCATCCGTCGATTTTAACGGTACGCGTATCAATATCGGAATAGCACATCAACTGGGCAATGCCCGTAAACTGCTCGACGGAATCCGCGCGGGTATGTATAACTTCCATGCCATAGAAATCATGGCCTGCCCCGGTGGTTGCATCGGTGGCGGCGGACAACCGTTACACCACGGCGATTCCAAAATCCTCAAAGCGCGACACGAAGCGCTCTATCGCGAAGATGCCCAGAAGCCCATCCGCAAATCGCACGAAAACCCGTTCATCAAGCAACTGTACGAAGAATTTCTTGGCAAACCGCTGAGCGAAACGGCGCATCATTTATTACATACACACTATTTTGACAAATCGAAATAATCAGACTATTATGAATACAACAGCATTACAGGAATGTCAGATACAAACAATCAAAACTATTTGTAAATTATTCGATAACCAGTCGGGCGAACTCATCAATGTCCTCCACAAGACACAGGAAGCCTTCGGGTACCTGCCGGTCGAGGTGCAGCAAGTGATTGCTAAGGAATTGAATATTTCGGTAGCTAAAGTATATGGCGTAGTAACGTTCTACACTTTCTTCACGATGAAACCCAAAGGGTTGCATCCCATCTCGGTATGTATGGGCACTGCCTGTTACGTGCGTGGCGCCGAAAAGATTGTGGACGCCCTGAAAGAGGAGTTGGACATTGACGTCAGCGGCGTAACCCCCGACGGAAAATTCTCGCTCAACTGCCTACGTTGCGTCGGCGCTTGCGGCTTAGCCCCCGTCATGATGATCGGCGACAAGGTATACGGACGCGTCGAACCCAAAGAAATCAAAGGAATTATAGACAGTTATAAGGATTGAAGTGAATAAATTATTTTTAGGAATTGCGGCACTAACTGGTTTCGCATTAGTTGGGTGCCAAAAAGATGTAATAGAAAAGATACCGTATAGTGAAATACCTGATATGGTATTTCGTAATTATTTGTTAGTTCATTTCGATACCGATATGGATGGATTTATAAGTACCAAAGAAGCAAAGGAAGTAAAAGAAATTGACTTGAGCCAGGTAAAGGAAGCAATATTTTCCTTGAAAGGAATTGAATATTTCACTTCTTTACAAAAACTTAATGTTTACGGTCAAATGAGACTTGAAACGTTTGATCTGAGTCAAAATCTTTTGCTGGAAGTATTGAATTGTAGTAGCGCCGCAATTATTCCCGATGGCACATTGAGCGAATTAAATCTTAATATCACCAAAAATGTAAATTTGAAAGAATTGTACTGTACAAATTCTTACATTACGACTCTTGATTTGAGCAAGAATACTGCGTTGGAAATTTTAGATTGCAGCGACAATCTTGTATTAGAAACAGTAAACCTATCCAATAATAAGCGTTTGAGAATTTTCAATTGCTCAAAAACAAGATTAAATCTAATGTCCTTTCCTTTTAATGAATTTCAGTATTTGGAAGAATTTAATTGCGCAGATGTACCCGGTAGTAAAGATTTGTCTGTTAGTAATTTACCACTGCGATTATTAATATGTTCAGACATTCAAGAATTGAATGTCAGTAATCTACCTGAATTGGAATTATTGTCAGTCAAATGTCATTCGGACGGGAAACACGCATTAGACCTTACAAAAAGCGCCAAGTTAAAATATCTTAACTGCGAATGGGTTGAATGTAGCGTAGATATCGGTAATTGTATGGCTTTGGAAGAATTTACATGGATTTCAAGTCATTCGGTTGATGTTTCAAAAAACAGGACGCTAAAATATTTATACTATACTGGTAGTGTCGACGATATGCTGGATGTTTCAAATAATACGGCATTGGAAACATTACAATTCCATAATCATTTAGGAAAAGTACTTTCTTTTGAAAACAACACATCCTTAAAAAATGTGCTGATACACATGAAAGATGGCGAGAAGTATGATTTTAGTAATAATGTACTGATA
>Ga0082212_10007502_pt1 | contig 14412 bp, 15 predicted proteins | sample TergutNt197P3_FD_71548 | JGI IMG/M metagenome (GOLD analysis project Ga0082212, IMG submission 71548) | Neocapritermes taracua P3 segment gut microbial communities from Petit-Saut dam, French Guiana - Nt197 P3 | ecosystem: Host-associated > Arthropoda: Insects > Digestive system > Gut ... | reverse complement strand
CGCCTTCAAGCAGCGACGCAATATCCGGCAAACCACGCTTTCGTTTTGGCATAACCCATGTTGTACTATAATCTCCATTTTCTGAAAATATCAATTTTTACGGATTTTTGACTGAAATGTTACTCTTTTTTGATCAACGCATGATTCTTTTGTGATCTGCGAAGATTCTTTTTTGATCAACGCATGATTCTTTTGTGATCTGAGAAGATTCTTTTTTGATCAACGCATGATTCTTTTGTGACCTGCGAAGATTCTTTTTTGATCAACGCATGATTCTTTTGTGACCTGAAAACATTCTTTTTTGATCAACACATGTTTCTTTTGTGATCTGAAAAATATTCCTTTTGATCGACACAGAAAACTATAGATTGTGATTTGCATCCCGCGAACCGATTTTTAGGAAAATGACGCGATTCCCTGGAGCTATAGTCAATAGTTGTGTTTAGGATTTTTTGCAAATCAGCGATTTTTTTTCAATGGCGAGTGTTTTTGTGGTTCAATTTTTCCTTTTAAAGGAATAAAACGGTTTTCTCTTACGCTGCGTTTTTCTCGTTGGCGACATTTCTTTCCGTGTCGTTTGTTTGGTCACCTGGGTCGTTTGTTTGGACATCTGAATCGTTTGTTTGGACATCTTTCGTGGCATTCACGGCTTCATTGTTGCCAAGTTACTCACCGACAAGTTTCACGCCGTTGACGAACCTCACGCCGTCGGCGACGTCCTTCACCAGGTTCGGCGCGTTGATGCGTCGCCAGCGTCCCTGGGCTTGTTGCGTCAGTTTGAAGACCATCGTCAAATACGTCTCGCGACTGCCGCAACCCTTCGACTTATAAGTCCGATGTTTCACCGTCGCAAACATCGACTCAATCGGGTTCGTTACTTGAGTTCCACTCAACAGGCATTGCAGCAAGCTCGCCCAATGCTCCGCAGGAAAATCGTAAAACGTCAGCAACGCCGTTTCATCCTTCGTCAAACATTCAACCGCCTTCGGGTATTTCGCGGAAAACACCGACTCAAAATGCTTCATCTGCTTCAACGCCAACTCACGCGTCGGCTGCATCTCGATCTCACGCAACATGCTCGTCGCCTTGCCTTGCAAGCTGTCCGGCAACTTCGTCAACACGTTGCCCTTCTTGTGAAACCAACATCGCTGCTCCTGCGTCGTCGGAAAAATCTTTCGCAAAGCATTCCAAAAACCCAACGCTCCGTCGCCGATCGCCAAAAGCGGTGCATGCTCAAGTCCCCTGTTTTTAAGGCTCAAAAGCACTTCGCTCCATGATTGCTCACTCTCTCGAAAGCCGTCGCTGATCGCAATCACTTCCTTCGTGCCATCTTCCAACACGCCGATCAACACCAACATGCACACCTTCGATTCGTCGCCGCGCGGAGAAAAATAAACGCCGTCGGCCCAAACGTAAACGTATTTTTTATCGGCCAACGACCGTTTGCTCCACGCCGCGAACTCGTTTTTCCACTGCATATCCTGCCCCAGTGTTGACGGACAGCGATTTTCCCATCCTACTGAAGTATTGAGGAGGTCAGATCATGTCCCATAAGTCGAAAATGAGTTATCCGCCGGAGGTTCGTGAGAAGGCGGTGAAGTTGATCACGGAGTTGGGTTACAGCGTGGCCGATGTCGCCCAGCAGTTGGGGTGTTCGAAGGCGGCGGTGCGTCGTTGGAAAGCTGGTCGAGTCGGTCGGCGGGCAACAACCGCTGAAGGATGGCACGAATCCCGACCGCGACGGGAGCTTTGTTGAGAAACGCTTCAAACTTTTCACCAAAGGACAACATGGCGAATCCTTTCAAAATGGGAAAACATGGCAAACTCCGTCCGGCAAGCCCGCTTAACGTCACAGCATAACAAAAAAGGAAAAATCTCGCCACGCCAATCCACCTTGAAAGGGATGGCGTTAAGGACACATCCTTATCTCTGAGCTGATCGGTTGCCAGGGTTTGATGCTGTTTTTTTCGCCGAGGAACTTGGCACCTGTCAATTGCAGCCAGCGGTCGAGTTCAGCAGCCAGTGATTGCGTGCGTGCCGGTTCGGTATCCGATAAATCGTCCTGCTCCGACGGGTCGGTGATGAGATTGTAAAGATGCGTGCGACCGTCTTCATAACGGCGAATCAGTTTCCAATCGCCTTGACGAATGGCACCACCGGGAAAACCGCCCTGATTCGCATAATGCGGGTAATGCCAGAACAACGATTCGCGGTCAAGCGTCGTTTGCGTACCGTCGATGATCGGCTTGAGCGACACACCGTCGAGATGTTGTTCCGGTTTCAATGAGATTCCTGCCAAATCAAGCAACGTCGGATAAAAATCGGTCGTGATGACCGGAACGTCCGAATCAATAGGCTTGCCGTTCGGTGTGCGGATGATGTACGCAACACGATGGCCACCTTCGTACAGCCAGCCTTTGCCGGCGCGAAGCGGCAGATTGGAAGTCGGCGAACCTTCCGCCGTTGAAAGTCCGCCGTTGTCGGAGGTGAAGCATAAGATTGTGTTGTCGAGCAAGCCTTCCTCACGTAAGGTTTCGACCACACGTCCGACCGCCGTGTCCATCGACTCGACCATTGCCGCATAAACGGCGTGCGTTTGTCGCTCGCGCACCAGACGCGGGTCATCATTATTCGGCCAGGTTTGCTCTTCCGATGCGAACAGTTCGTCTCGTGAGGTCGGCAGCCCAAGCCGCTTGGCTTTCTCGCGATATTTTTCGATCACCGGTTCCGGGGCCATGAGCGGCACATGCACCTGATAAAACGAGAAGTACAGAAAGAACGGCGAGTCTTTCATCGCTTTGATCTGTGCGACGGCTTCGGTGGTGAGCCGTTCTGTCAGAAACTCGCCGTCGGTACCGTCTGGCAATCTGGGATTGCGATACGGCGCAAAGTACGAACTCGGTGCGCCATGACTACAACCGGCAATATTGACGTCGAACCCCTGGTTTTCCGGCCAAAACTCTGCTGTCGGTCCGAGATGCCACTTGCCCAAAAACGCGGTTTTGTAGCCGGCTTCCTTGAACGCTTCGGCAAGCGTAACTTCATTGAGGTCGAGTTGCTCATGAAGTGGTGCCGGTAAAAACCGTTCGCTGCGCAAACCGCCGAAGTAGTTTGTGCAACCGTTCCGCACAGGATACTTACCGGTCATGATGCTAAACCGTGTCGGACTGCAAACACAACACGCGGCGTAACCCTGGCGGAATTGCACGCCGGACTTCGCCAATTGATCGACGTTCGGCGTTTCATAAAAGGTATCGGGGTTGTACGCCCCAATGTCCATTGCACCGAGATCATCTACGAGGAAAAAAACGACGTTTGGCTTACTCGTCGCGTCATCTGCCTGCAAAATCATCAAGGGGGTACAAAGAATACAACACGTCAAAGCAAGCATTCGCATAAGACAGGTCATGATACAAGGCTCCGTAATGTGTGATTGGTCAATGATTTTGGGCTTTCACCAGCAAACAATTTCGCAATGACTAACGAAAAACCACTGCTACGGCGGTCACGGCGTGACCGCCCTACCTTGCTGGTCATATTTTGGCGAAAGCCTTGTGCAACGTTTCATTCCCGTCGCTACTGCTCCCTGGCAAAAAACAGTTCGGCGGCGGCGATGGTTTCGGCGATCATTACGTCGGTATGGGCAATTGAGAGGAAAAACGCTTCGTACTGACTGCATGGCATATAAACGCCGGTGTCAGCCATTGCCCAAAAATATCGGGCAAAGCGTTCCGTGTCGCAAGTTGCGGCAGTGTCCCAATCGGTGACCGGTCGCGTGTTGAAAAAGAGCGTCATCATCGACCCGCAACAGGCAACGTTGGCCGGAACACCGTGCTTCGTGGCCGCTTCGAGCAACCCGGCGGCAAGTCGTTGCGTTGTGTGTTCGAGTTGCTCGTAAGGTTGCGTTTCGCGCAACACTTCGAGCGTCGCAATACCGGCAGCGGTGGCCAGTGGATTGCCGCTGAGTGTACCCGCTTGAAAAACCTTGCCGACGGGCAGAACGTGCCGCATGATTTCGGCCTTGCCACCGTAAGCCCCGACGGGTAAGCCACCGCCGATGACTTTGCCAAGTGTCGTCAGATCGGGTATGATGCCGAATCGCTGTTGTGCCCCGCCGTGACCGACGCGAAAGCCGCACATCACCTCGTCGAAAATGAGAACGGCACCGTGTTTTTCGGTTTCGCGGCGAAGCGTTTGCAGAAAATCGCTCGTGCCGATGACACAGCCCATGTTCCCCGCAACCGGCTCGACGATCACCGCTGCGATTTCGTTGCCGAAACGGTCAAATGTTTCCGACACGGCGTCCGGGTTGTTGTACGGCAAAATAATTGTGTCGGCGGTGGTTCCCGGCGTGACTCCCGGCGAATTGGGCACCGAAAGCGTTGCCGCTGCACTGCCCGCTGCAACGAGCAGACTGTCAACGTGACCGTGATAATTGCCGGCAAATTTGATGATGCGATTTCGTCCCGTGTAACCGCGAACAAGTCGGATCGCACTCATCGTTGCTTCGGTACCGGAATTGACCAGCCGCACCATTTCGACCGACGGCAATGCGTCGATGAGTAGCTCAGCGAGCCGGTTTTCGTTTCGCGTCGGCGTACCGAAACTCGTGCCGTCGCGCACCGCCTTTTGCAATGCTTCGACGACCGCCGGGTGTGAGTGACCGAGTATCATGGGACCCCACGAGAGAACGTAATCAATGTAGCGATTGTCGTCAACGTCGAAGAGCGTTGCCCCTTCGCCGCGTGCCATAACGATGGCCGTGCCGCCAACCGCTCCGAATGCCCGCGCCGGGCTGTTGACGCCACCGGGAATCAGCCGATTGGCCTGCTCAATAATCTGTGTGCTGTTGGTTCGTTGCATGGGCGTATGAGGAAAGGGGGTAAAAATTAATGTTTCGCCCCACGTCATCGACCAAAAGTATCTACACATCATTTTTATCCGCAGATATACGCAGAATTTCGCAGATGATGAAACAATGTAGAATATTTAGGAAGTTATATTAAGCTATACAACCAATGTTATATGTTATTTAATTTTGTTATTTTTTCTATTTTATTAAAACAGAATTTGACAAAATTGACTAATCTGCGTAAATCGGCGTGTATCTGCGGATGAATATTTGTGTAAATACGGTTGGTCATAGACGTGGGGTGACGGCTTTTCATTTTCAATACATTGTAATATTATACTGTGACGGCTACAATGGCAAGATGAAACGATGTCTGTTGGAACTTGACAAGCTGGAATTGTGTGCGGAACTCAAAGCCGAAGGGTTGCCGGCGTTTCGTGCCGAGCAGATTCGCCAATGGGTTTTTGCGCGAAAAACGGCGGACTTTGCCGCCATGACCAATTTGTCGCTGGATTTGCGGGCTTTGTTGGCGGAAAAGTACGAAATTTTTTGCGGAAAGATTATCGCACGCCACAAATCACCCGACAGCACCGAGAAACTACTCATCGAATGGCCGGACGGTCATCGCGTCGAATGCGTATTGCTCCGAGACGACCGAAATCACCGTACTGCCTGTATTTCGAGCCAAGTCGGTTGCGCGATGGGTTGCCTCTTTTGCGCCAGTGGACTCGACGGTTTTGTCCGAAATCTGACTCGCGGCGAGATTCTCGAACAAATATTGCGGCTCAACCAACTGCTACCAAATACCGAACGGTTGACCCACCTCGTCGTCATGGGAACGGGCGAGCCGTTGTTGAATCTGTCGGCACTTTTGCCTGCACTCGACGAAGTGACGGCCAATGACAGCCTCGACCTGAGCAGGCGGCGAGTCACGATTTCGACGGTCGGCATTCCGCAGGGCATCGACCAACTGGCCGAAGCAGGCGTGACATATCGTCTTGCTGTGTCGTTACATGCGCCGAATGACGCATTGCGTAACACGATCGTCCCGCAAAACCGGCACGCGGGTATCGCCAAAATCATAGCCGCCACAGACCGTTTTTTTCAAGCGACCGGTCGTCGCATAACTTTTGAGTACGTTTTGATCGACCGAATCAACGATCGCCCAGAACATGCCCGCGAGTTGGTGCAACTTTTGAAAAATCGTGCAATAATCGTCAATTTGATTCCGTTTAACCCGGTCGAGGGACTGCCGTATCGCACACCGTCAACGGTCGCGACCAAACAATTCGTCGAACTGCTCGAACGCGGCGGTGTTGACGTGAAAATCCGCTACAAAAAAGGCGATCCTATCAATGCTGCCTGTGGTCAGCTCCGCAGGAGTTTTCGCGAGTAAGTCGTAGTAAGTAGCTGTCCAAAAACAACATTGACTTATGAACGTTAAATTGATACGATAACAATCGCAAAAAGCAAGGTATTTCGACACAGATAAACGTAACACTTGTAAATGTTATTTCTGGACAGTTCCTTAACTCCAAACCACTGGCCCTTACCCCCTTACCCCTATGACAACAATCTGGCTTTGGATCGGTTTTATCGCATTGGTGATGGTTTTTCTCGCTCTCGACCTGGGGGTGTTCAACCGCAAGGCCCACGTCATCGGCATTCGTGAGGCGATACGCTGGACGATCGTTTGGGTTGTCGCCGCCATGCTGTTCAACATTGCCGTTTATTTCATGTACGAGCACCACCTGTTCGGTATCGGCACGGGTACAGACCCGTTAAGCGGTACACAGGCGGCGGTGAAATTTTTCACCGGCTACATCATTGAAAAGTCGTTGAGTCTTGACAATATCTTCGTCATCAGCATGGTGTTCACGTTCTTCGGCGTGCCGGCGATTCACCAGCATCGCGTGCTGTTTTGGGGCATTCTTGGTGCATTGATTATGCGCGGCGCAATGATCGGCGCAGGTGCAACCGCCTTGCATTATTTTGACCCGATGATCTACGTTTTCGGTGCCATCCTGATTTTTACCGCCCTCAAGATGCTGTTGACCAAACATGAGGAAGTCCACCCGGAGAAAAACCCGCTCGTCAAACTGGCCAAGCGGTTTTTCCCCGTCACTCATGAATTTCACGGTGAAAAGTTTTTCGTGCGATTGGACGGACGGTTGCTTCTGACGCCGCTGTTTCTCGTGCTGCTGGTCGTCGAAAGCATGGACGTTGTCTTTGCCGTCGATTCCATCCCCGCGATCTTTGCGATAACCAAAGACCCGTTCATCGTGTTCACGTCGAATATTTTTGCCATACTCGGCCTGCGGTCGCTCTACTTCGCACTGGCGGCGATGATTCGGCAATTCCGCTACCTCAAGCAGAGCATCGTCGTCATTTTGCTCTACGTCGGCTGCAAGATGATGTTCTCGCACCTCATCGAAGAACACGGCCTGTCGAACACCATGACTTGGGTGTCGCTCGGCGTGATCCTCGGAATTATGACCGTCGGCATGATTGCGTCCCTGATGGTCAAAGACTCTGCGACTTCCGCAAACAATGAATCTGATATGAAGGTCGATTCCGATGGACAGAAATAAGAGGCGTTTTTCGCTTCTTGTCTTGAATTTCGCCGGTTTTATTGTATTGACTACTACAAAGTCGCCTAAATGGTCTTCGTGAACTTAGTGAAATGTGGTAAAATGAAGAAAAATATTTAGTCTGTTTTTTTCACCGAGGAGAGCGTCATGTCAAGTATGGCCGCACCGGTCACATTGGATGTTCACGAAACCGAAATTTTACGGAAGTTGCTTCGTTCGCGAACACACGGAAAAAGTCTGCCGGCCAGGGTTCAAATTGTCCTCGCCGCCAGTGAGCATTATATCAACAAGCAAATTCAAACGCAATATGGAATTGAAGAACATCGCGTCGCAACATGGCGGAACCGTTTTTACGAGATTCACGAACTTTGGAAATAACTTGAATCCACACTACGACCAGCCATGAACGAAAAACTCATTCGCGCATGGCTGGCTGACAAAGCCGGCCGCGGTAAAAAACCAACAATCACCCCCGAACAGAAAGCGATGATTCTCGCCGTTGCCTGCGAGCCACCCTGATGCCGGTTGGGTGTTTGTCTGTGACAACTTGAATACACACTTGTCGGCGACATTGGTGATTTTGGTTGCGATGTTGTGCGGCATCGAAGACGATTTGGGCGTGAAGGGCAAAAGCGGCGTGTTGAAATCGCAAACAACACGTCGGGCATTTTTGGAGAACGCGAGTCATCGGATACGATTTGCCCCAAACAAAAAGCACTGTACGCCGAAACATTGTTCGTGACTGAACCAGATTGAAGCCGGTTACGGGTCACATTGCTCCCTGTCTGGTTTAGCGGATTGAGTCGACGTGTACTGACGCGTGGCAATTTTCGTTCCGCGAACGAACTGCAAGAAAAAATATTGGAGTACATCGCGTTTTACAACGCCAACGCAAAACCCATGATATGGAAGTACAACGGAAACCAAAAGTGTGATCCCATTGTAACGAATGTTATTAAGCGGCTATTTGGAAAATAAACCCGTTTACAGTGGTGCTTTTTGTAATTTGTTACGATAATGTAATTTTTTAGCGTTTTCATTGGGTGCGAGGTGTCGCAGGAGCAGTGCGATGTTGGCCAGCTTGATCGTCGCTTCGCTCGATGCGATGGTGCGTTCGTAATCTTTGCTCAGACGACGATTGCGGCCCATCCATGCAAACCGCCCAACTCGGTCGACTTGATGCTTTGACTGTCCACCGAACCGGTACTCGGCGTCGGCTCGCGACCTTCTTGCACTCGCAATTTTTGATGAAGCGACGCAAGCATGGTGTTGAGCGTTCCGTCTTTCGACCACTTGGCGAAATAATAATACACTGTATCCCTTGGCGGGAAGTCGCGAGGCAAATAATCCCATTGGCAACCGGTTCGGAGAAAATACAAAATCGCGTTCATGACCTCACGAAGGTTGACGGTGCGATTCCTGCCCTTGCCGACTTTCGGTGGAATCAACGGCGCGAGTTGCTCCCACTGTGCGTCACTCAAGTCCGAAGGATACGGTTGGCGAGTCCTTTCGTCCATATTATTGCTCCTTTTTGCGGTTTTTCAACAACTATAGCAAAAATACGGACTTGCGTAAATACCAATTTCCAAATGGACTCTGACAGCGAATAACCGCCCGGAAGGAGCAAAAAAACGTTTGAGAAGACATTGGCCGCACATGAAACTAAAAAATGCAAAACAACCGCCACTCGTCAACAGGGTTTCCGAACAAGTTTGTAGAAACAGACTCAAGATTTCGGATTGCGAATTCCGATAGCGGTTATAGCGAAAAAAACGGCTGTCGGTTTTGTTGCGTTTTTGCTTGCCGTTTGCCGCATGACAAATCAATCGAGTTTGTTCCTCAGCGGAACATGGACGGAGACATTGAAAAATGAGCGATAAATTAACCAAGCGTTTAACTTTGATTTCCCTTACCGCATGTGTCGTTTTGGGTTGTTTGGGAAGTATCGGTTGCCAAACCACGCGGAACGGTCAGACTCTCCCAAGTCCTCATTATTTGGGTAATCCACCACAATTCTTCGCTGCCGGGGCGGAATTCCCGTTGTCGAAAGAGGCTGCGCAGTTGGACAAAGAACAGGCTGAATACCTGCGGGCGCAACAGCAGCGATAATCAATGTTTGATGGACGATTGGCAATGATCGCCACAACATAGCCATTCCACGCGGGAATCAATTTCCTTGTGTGGGTGGTTGTATATAACAGTTGCGTTATTTATCGAAATTCAACCAATGAGGTGCTCCAATGGATGCCAGCCTTAACATCGATCCGGTCGCGCAACATTGGGTCAATGTGATCCTGATCTGGCTTGGATTCGGGACGCTTGTTGCAATTTTGGTCCGTTGCCTTCTTCCCGGCCGGGAACCGACAGGCATGATAAGCATGATCCTCATCGGTATGGTCGGCACCTGTGTTGGGCCGCTACTTGTCAGTACAATCTGGCGTATCAAAGATTTCAACCCGATCTGCCCGGTCGGGTTTTTTGCGTCATTTGTCTGCTCGTTCTTGTTTTTACTGGCTTACCAGTTGGGAACGTCTATCTCCAAACGCCGCCGCAACGAATACGATTGACGATTTGGTTGTTCGTAATTCTTTTATTGCACATAAAATGCGATTTGTGATGGTGTGAGGCATAGACTATTATTTTTCCACCCCAGCCAATTGTGTTTCCACAATAACTTCCTGTGCCAGTTTTCGGCAATCTTCCGCACCGTTCGACGAATTATCGTACTGAAAAATTGGTCTCCCGAAACTGGGGGCTTCAGCGAGTCGGATATTACGGCGGATTTTCGTCTCGAAAATTTTCGCCCCAGACCATGGTGAGGGACCCCGAGATTGCGTCTGATTGAAAAACGCACTAACATCAGATTCCACTTCACCGGCCAAACGAGTGTTGGCTTCAAACATGCAGAGCACCACGCCGCTCAAACGCAATTTGCTGTTTAGTCGCTTATGTACTAACTCGATGGTACGTAACAGCTTGCTCAATCCATGCAGTGCAAGAAAATGAGGTTGCAATGGCAAAAAGACCTCGCCGACCGCCGTAAGTGCATTGAGCGTCAGCACGCCGAGTGATGGAGGACAGTCCATGAGGATATAGTCAAATGTCATATCATCTTGCGCCAATTTGTCACGCAAAATCATGTCGCGGCCAACCACGCCGAGCAATTCCGGCTCCGCCGCCGCCAGATCAAGGTGTGCAGGAATCAACCACAGATTATCGGCCACCTGCTGTCGCACCGTTTTCAAGTCCAAATCGTTGACCAGCACTTCGTATATCGACTGGAACTCGATCTGGGGTTCTATCCCAAAGTGCAACGTGGCATGAGCTTGCGGATCGAGGTCGATCAAACAAACGCTCGCCCCGGTTTCGGCCAACGCGGCACTGAGATTGACCGCCGTTGTCGTCTTGCCAACTCCGCCTTTTTGATTCATAATGGCTATCGAACGCATATTGAAAACTCCAGGATTACCGTGCAGTAAGTGTTGTTTGGCCGGACCGGTACTCCGGACAGCGAAAGCCGTCGGCGTTATGCACAACTTGGCTAAATTATACAGCATGGCATGATTTTTCACCAGAGCAGTTTTTGACTCGTCTGTGCAACCCCACTAGCTTTTTTCATTGACACGTTTGATTGTGTTGTTACAATATTAAATGTCATGTCGATTCTTGGGGTCCAATGGCGTATGCACCTGCGGTTTTCCGTATCGGTCAGTACGTTCCTCACGATGGGTTCCGCCCCTTGGAAATTCTGCGTGATGATAGCTCAATGGGTAGAGCAACAGACCGTTAATCTGAAGGCTACGGGTTCGACTCCCGTTCAACCGCCCGAAAGGGTACCAAAAGGGGCCATTTGGAAAAGGTGGCCAAAAAAACATTCTTTTCCACCATTCACAAAGGACCGCGATGGGTTCAAGATGGCATGGCCGGTTTCGCGCCGCTGTGGCATGACCGCGTGCTTGTCATGCGGGATAGTCACGCCGCCGAACCAAACGCCTGCGGCCTTGCAGTGTGCGGATGCCGTTTTTGCCCGCTGACCGGGAAACGCACCGGCTCCGAAGCCGACGCAAGAAATCACGCAAACGCTTTGACACGTCGAAGCGTTTCCGACGTGACGGATTGCCGAAGCTTCGGAAAAGATGACGTTTCCTTGTGAGCCGCAAAAACTCAAGCGACACTCCGCCGCCGACGTTTCCGCCATGATTGTTTTGGATTCATCCGGTCGTTTTTGCCACGGAATACACGGAAGTTCACGGAAAGATCACAAAAGTGATAATGAAAAAATCCGTGCATTTCCGTGCCTTCCGTGGCTAAAAAACCCTTGATGTCAGTTCATTACTGGAGGTTCAACCATGTTCAAACGCTTCAAAATTCGCAAGTTTGAGGTCGGTTTGCTTTTCAAAGAGGAAGCCTTCGAGGGGATTCTCACCGAAGGGACGCACAAATATTTCGACCCGTTTGGAAAAATCCGCGTCGATGTTGTCTCGAAAAAAGACGCGGTGATCAAGCACGAACGCATTGAGGAACTCGTTCTCTCGAAGAAACTCGGCGGCAATTGTCTGACCTGCGAGTTGAATGCCGATCAGTGTGCCTTCGAGTGGATCGACGGGAACCTGATGCGAATTGTGCCGTCCGGCTTTCACGCATGGTGGACCGATTATCATAAAGTGCAACTCGACGTCCAAGACCGGCGTTCGCCGTGGATTGCGCACGCCAAATTGCAGCAGATGATCAAATCAGGTCTTTTGGGCGATGATGCCACGGTACTGGATTTGCAGGATCATCAACGCGGCTTGGTCTGGATTGATGGACGGTTCACACAGGTTCTTGGCCCCGGTTTTCACGCCTATTGGAACGGCTTGCGTGATGTCCGCGTCGAGATCGTTGATACCGGTTCGATCCGGTTTGAGCATGAACATTTTGCGACGATCATGGCGTCACTTCCGACCAGTGCGGCAACCCTGTTCGATGTGTGTACAATCAACCGTTACCACGTCGGCGTGTTGTTTTACGACGGGAAATACGTCGAGACGCTTCCGCCGGGCGTTTATGCGTTTTGGAAGAAGACAAAGTCGGCACTTGTCACCGAAGTTGACATGCGCGAACAGTTGTTCGACATCACCGGCCAGGAGATCATGACGGCGGACAAAGTGTCGCTTCGTCTGAATGCCGGGGTGAGTTACCGGATTGTCGATGCCCCGAAATGTCTGGCGTCGGTGGCCGACGTCCAACAGGCAATATACAAGGAAGTGCAACTGATTTTACGGGCGGTCGTCGGCACGCGGGAACTGGACGTTTTTCTCACCGACAAGGATTCCGTCGCCAATGAAACCGCCGGAAAACTCCGCGAGCGCATCGCCGATTGGGGCATTGAGCTGATTTCGGTCGGCATTCGCGACATCATTTTGCCGGGCGAAATGAAAAACCTGCTCAACAAAGTGACCGAAGCGAAAAAAGCCGCCGAAGCCAATCTCGTTGTGCGCCGCGAGGAAACCGCCGCGATGCGTTCGCAGGCGAATACGGCCAAAATCCTCGAAGGTAACCCGACCTTGATGCGGCTGCGCGAACTCGAGGTGATCGAAAAAATCGCCGAAAGCGGCAAGCTAAACCTCGTCGTCGGCGAGAAGGGCATCAGCGAGAAAATCGTCAATTTGCTGTGATGCGCGTCCAAATCAGAGATGCAGCGGTCACGGCGTGACCGCCCTTATCCGGCGTTCAAGACGCCGGGCTAAACTATTCCCTATTTCCTCACCCCTCAAAACAATGGGCTTGTTTTCCGACATCAAAGTGCTTTATCACATGGCCGTCAGGCCGGTTCGCGGCAAGACGCATGCTTCGCGCATGGAGAATTTTTACGGCGGTCAGGCGGCGGATTATGATGCATTTCGCAAGCGGCTGCTGAAAGGTCGCGAGGAACTCTGGCAGCAACTCGGTTCCAACGAGGGCGAAGTCTGGCTCGACATGGGCGGCGGAACCGGCGCAAATCTCGAAGCCTTCGGCGAAAACATCGGCAAACTGAAAAAGGTTTACGTTGTCGATCTGGCCGGGTCGCTTTTGAAAATGGCCGAACAACGGGCGGCGTCGCACGGTTGGAACAATGTCGCTGTGGCCGAAGCCGACGCGACGCAGTTCGTGCCCGATGAACAACAGGTGGACGTCATCACTTTTTCGTATTCGCTGACGATGATCCCGGACTGGTTCGCGGCAATCCGCCACGCACACTCGCTGCTCAAGCCGGGCGGTCGCATCGGCGTGGTGGACTTTTACGTTTCGCGCAAACACCCGGAAGAAGACTTCCGCAAACACGGTTGGGCAACGCGATCGTTCTGGCCGGTGTGGCTTGCGTCGGATAACGTGTTCCCCTCGCCGGACCACGTACCGTACCTGCACAAACTGTTCGAACCGGTTTTCTTTGAAGAACGCAAAACCCGCCTGCCGTGGTTCCCGCTCCCGTTTTTCAAAATGCCGTATTATCTGTTCGTCGGGAAAAAGTTGGATTCACCGGCGTCTAAGACGCTCGGCTAAACTTACCTCTTACCCCTCTCCCCTCACATGGAAACAATCTGGCTTTGGATCGGTTTTATCGCATTGGTGATGGTTTTTCTCGCCCTCGACCTGGGGGTGTTTAACCGCAAGGTACGCGTCATCGGCATTCGCGAGGCAATACGCTGGACGGTCGTTTGGGTTGTCGCTGCGATGCTGTTCAACGTTGCAATTTACTTCATGTACGAACATCACCTGTTCGGTATCGGTACAGGTACAGACCCGTTAAGCGGCATCCAGGCGGCGGTCAAATTTTTTACCGGTTACATCATTGAGAAATCGTTGAGTCTTGACAATATTTTCGTCATCAGCATGGTGTTCACATATTTCGGCGTGCAGGCGATTTACCAGCATCGCGTGCTGTTCTGGGGCATCTTCGGCGCATTGGTCATGAGTGGCGCGATGATTGGTGCAGGTGCAACCGCATTG